>CEVI01040693.1_pt1 | contig 18731 bp, 16 predicted proteins | sample 531471 | NCBI WGS metagenome assembly CEVI01 (sample SAMEA2623513, study PRJEB7988) | marine metagenome | isolation source: saline water (ENVO:00002010), including
GATTTAGTCACTGAATTTAATAAATCAATTCAATCTGAAGAATTCGATTTAATTTCATTTGATGTTGAATTTTTTGGAATACGAAGTGGAAAACTTGTTTTTCCAAATTTCTCCTATCAACAGTTATTATTGCAAAATTGTTTCATCGCTTGTTCTATTTTTAAAAAAGATTTATGGACTGAAGCTGAAGGTTATGATGAAAACTTGAAATCATTTGAAGATTGGGATTTTTGGATTAGGGCTTTAAATCATAAATCGAAAATTAAGCATATTCCAAAAGTCTTATATTTTTATCGTAAGCATAGTACCGGTAGTCTTACAAATACTTTTAAAAATAACCCAGAATATTATTTTGGATTATATGATTACGTTTATACGAAGAATAAAAGTATTTATCAGGAAAATTTTCCTAACCCAATTTTAGCATATCAGGAAAATGAAGCATTAAGACAATTCAATAGTAAAGTGAAAAACACGTTTTTTTTTAGATTATATACAATATTTAAGAGAATTATTAAAAAATGATTTCAGTAGTTATCCGAAACAAAAATGAAGCAAAAGATTTAGAATTTTTATTATTCAATCTAACCAATAGATATTCTCATGCTATTGATGAAATAATAGTAGTTGATAATGAATCCACAGACGGTAGTGAAAGGGTAACTAAAAAATTTAATGCTCGTTTTGAAACCATAAAAAACTTTTCTTATGGCGGGAGTGCAAATTTTGCAGCTGAAAAGGCTAAAGGTGATATTGTAGTAATATTTAGTGCGCATTCTTATCCCGTAAGTCCTGAATTTTTTGATGTAATAAAAGAAAAATTCGATACTAATAAAAAATTGGCAGGTGTTAGATGTTTGCATGCCCCAAATGATTATCGAAATTATATTCTGAGTATAGATGCTGAGAACGACCCAAATAAGTCGGGCTTAATTTTTACAGGTTCAGCATTTAGAAAAAAGGTATGGGAGAAAATTCCATTCAATGATAAAGTACCCACTTTTGAAGATAAAGACTGGACAAAAAGGGTACTTAAAAAGGGATATCAGATAGAATTTGCTCCGGTAATATTTGCTTATGAGGTAAGCAGAACGAAAGCTCAGGCTTATTTTCGAAGAAAAAATGATTTGTTAGGAAATTATCAAATATGGCATATGGAAATAAAAGTGAGACAAGCTTTTAATAATGTTGTGGCTACATTTTTAAACGGATCTAAAAGATTATTTATAGACGTGTATTATGCAATTAAATTTTTCTTTTTTGTTTTGGAATTTAAGAAAAAAAAGCCTGAAAAATTTGAATACTAATTTTATCGGATGAGGAAAGGACATAATCCAAATAAAGATAAAGTTGTATCGGAAGTTAAATTTTTCCATCAAATCCTTATTCCGGTTTATATCCCTAATCAAAAAGATTACTTTAAAGATGCTTTTAAAATTTTTAAAAAGTGCCTTCAATCTATATTTGATACAGTCGATTTAGAGTACACTTATATCGCTGTGGTGAACAACGGAAGTTGCGCTGAAGTTGAAAACTATCTTTCAGCTTTAAAAAGTGAAAATAAAATTCAGGAGCTTATCAATACCTCGAATATCGGGAAGTTAAATGCAATCTATAAAGGTATGGTAGGGCATAATTTTGACTTGGTAACCATTGCAGATGCCGATACTATGTTTTTGTCTGGATGGCAACAGGAAACTATCAGGGTTTTTAATACATTTTCTAAAGCAGGTATGGTAGGTATTGTACCTCAATTTAATATGTATGCCAATTTTTGCACCAATGTGATTTTCGATAATTTTTTTAAAAAAAGAATGCGATTTTTTAAGGTAGAGGAACCAAAGAAGATGCAAAAATTTTATCAGAGTATTGGATGGAATATGGATGAGGATCATTATTATTTGCAATATATTTTGGGAATTGAAAAAGGAGGATTGAAAGCTTGTATAGGTTCGAGCCATTTTGTGGCAACGTATAGAAAAGAAATTTTAAATAATGTAAAAAAATTTGTTCCGGCTAAAATGGGGGATAACAGCGAGCGTTTATTAGATGTAGCTCCATTAAATATGGACTTATGGAAGCTTACTACATTTAAAAATTACGCCTACCATATGGGTAATGTTTATGAAAATGGGATGGATGAGGTGAAATTTAATCAAAACAAAAACAAATTAGAATATAATAAATTTCAATTAAATCAACCTTCAAAATTAGCTTTCCTAATAAAGAATAAATTTTTTAAAAAAATCATGCGTATTAAGCTTATTAATGATTGTTATTTTGAATACAAGGGGTTACCCAAAACTTTTCTATCTAAATACGGTAAAACATACTATTAATTTGCTTCGTAAAAATAAATATTATTTCAAATTAGATTCTTTAATCAAGACTTTTAATGCTTAGCCTCGTTTTAACATATCGTAATCGCGATTTAAAAATCGTAAAGCGTTGTTTAGGATCCTTAAAAATTCAAAGCGATCAGGATTTTAAAGTTTTTCTGGTAAACTATGGAAGTTCAGATAAATTTACAGCCGAGATAGAAGGTCTTGTAAAATTATATGACTTTATAGATTATATTTTTGTGCCAACCTATGGGCAACTATGGAATAAGAGTAAGGCAATTAATATCGCTCTAAAAAAATGTACGACTTCATATTTTTTAATGGGTGATATCGATTTGATATATCATCCGGAAATGATTGAAAAATGTAAACAATTGGTAAAGAATTATGAGGTTGTTTATTTTCAATACGCTTTCTTAGATCAAAAAGAATCTTTAAAAGATTACGATTTTTTTGGTTTTGAGGCCTCTTTTCTAGGAAATGAGGAAATCACCGGTACAACTTTATATAAAACAGAGACTCTTAAAAAAATCAATGGCTATGATGAATTTTATCATGGCTGGGGTGCAGAAGATACCGATGTGCATTTACGATTGAAGAATGCCGGTCATTCTGTATATTTTTACGATCAGGAAATTCTGGTAAAACATCAATGGCATCCAAAACAGTATCGAAGTAAAGAAAGTGAATATCCTTTTCATACCAATCTCGAAAAAATTAATCATCGATATATGGTGTTGCAAAATCAGCATAAAATTACCCAAGCTAATCCCGAATTTGAATGGGGTAAAATGCCTGATATTGAAAATTTAAAAAAATTACAAAAACCAATAAACAAATTGGAAATCACTTCAGAATGTTTTCAATTCGATGCTTTTATTGTCGGTATTTTTCCTAGCCTAAAAGAAGCTTCTGAAATTAAAATTACTACCGATAATCGCGCAAAATCAATAAAAAATCAGATAAAAAAAATTATTGGCAAAAAACATCTACAAACGTATTCTCTAGACTTCATCAACAATAAGCTTTTAGAAGCAATTATTCAACAACATAGGTTGGCATCTTACCACTATAAAATCGATTGGCAAAAGGAAGAGATAATGCTAAAAATTGTACCCGATGCCTAAAAAAAAGAAAATATTAATGGTATCGATGCCCAGTTTGCATTTTTTTAGATGGGTGGATCAGCTAAAAGATAGTGATTTTGAAGTGTATTGGTTTGATATTACCGGAGCCGGTAAAAGTATAGAACGTATTAGCTGGATACATCAAATTACTAATTGGAAAATGAAATGGGATGTTCCCGGTCGAATTTTTATAAAATCGAAACTTCCGAGTGTATATCGTTGGATTCAAAAAATTAACGAGCGTAGTATTGCTTCAGAATTTGATAAAACACTTGCTAAAATTCAACCCGATTTAGTACATAGTTTTGCACTTCAGCATGGTTGCCTGCCTATTTTTAATTCAATGATTGGCAATGATATTTTATGGCTATTTTCCACCTGGGGGAGCGACATTTATTATGAAAATAACAAAATCAATTTTGAAGAAAATTTAAAAAAAATTTTATCTCGGGTAAATTTTTTAATCACAGATTGTAAAAGAGACTACAATATTGCTAAGGTTAAAGGGTTTTGCGGAGAATTCTTAGGGGTTTTTCCGGGTGGAGGTGGGTTTTTTTTAGACGAAATTCAGCCAATACCTTTTAATGAAAGAAAAATAATTTTAATAAAGGGATATGATAATAAATTAGGTAAAGCAATTAACGTCTTAAAAGCATTAGCGTTCTTTAAAAAGGAAATAATAGATTATAATGTTATAATTTTTGGGGCATCACCTGCTGTGAAAACTTATTGTAGTGAAAATGAATTCTGGGCCAAAAAAGCTCGAGTATATGATTTTATTCCCCATTCTGAACTAATCAAACTTATGAGTAAAGCAAAACTGTATATAGGAAACAGTTTGTCTGACGGAATGCCCAATACATTGTTAGAAGCTATTTGCTATGGTGCTTTTCCAATTCAATCTAATCCTGGCAATGCAACAAGTGAAATTATTAAAGATGGATTTAATGGATTGCTTATTCAAGACGCTAAAAATGTAGATAATATAAAACAAGTTCTTCATCAATATTTTCTTTTAGATGATATAGATGAAGGTTTAAATTATAATTTTTCAAATTTGAGAAAAAATTATGAGCGTGAAATGATCAAATTAAAGGTGATCTCAAAATATAAAGAAATACTATATGATAATTAAATCACCTCAAAAAAGAATTCTAGATGATAAATGTCGTGTAGAATGTATTTTTACTATTCATGAGACTGAAAAAATACTTTATTATGACTTCCCTAAAGAGTACTATAATTTTTTAGTGACAGAGAATTGCGATGCTTTTTTAGTAGGATTAGTGCTTCTTGCTATGAAAAATGGAGAAAATATTGAAATCGATGGAAAAGTATCTGCAAAATTATATTATAATTTGCTAAATTATTTTATCCCTATATTTTCTACCATACATGATCATTTTTCAGTTATTAATTTAAAATGCAAAAATTTAAATTATAGTCCTTTAGAATCTGAATCAAAGGTCGGAACTGGTGTATCGTGCGGAGTAGATTCTATGTCTACAATTTTTTCGCATCTAAATGACGAAGCTTACCCTATCGATTATTTAGTTTATTTAAATGCTGGATCACATGGACATTGGGCAGATCGAAAATCTAAATTAATTTTTAAAAGAAGGTTAGATAATGCGATGCTTTTTTCTGAAAGGATAGGAAAAAATATCATCGAAATCACTACAAATTTAAGTGAAATTATACAGATTGAATTTCAAAGTAGCCATAGTATAAGAAATCTATCCTGTATTTTAAATTTACAAAATCTTTTCAGTCATTATATATATGCTTCTGCTCAAAAAGTGCAATATCATAGTGTAAACTCCAAAGATGGGAGTGGTTGGGATATATATATTAATAAGTTACTGGAAACCGAAACAATAAGTTTTAGTACATCTATGGTTCAATACTCACGGTTTGAAAGAGTAAAACTAATTTCTAATGAAAAAGAAGTTAACCATTTTTTAGATGTTTGTGTATCTCCTGATCCTAACGCTAAAAAATTGAATTGCTCAAGATGTTATAAATGTTTAAGAACTCTAATCAGTTTAGAACTGATAGGTAAACTACATGAATTTTCTGAAGTTTTCGATATGGAAACTTATAACTCACATAGAGATTTAGGTATTTCTGAAATTATCTTAAAAAGAAAAGAAAATGTAGATATTGGAGAACTATATTCTCAATTAAAAAAATACAATAAAATAAAGGTAAAACATCTGGTTATGGTGCAAAAAATGAGAATAGATAAAAAAAAGAAGAACATCAAACAATTGATTAAAAGCAAATGAAAAATATCAGACTTTTTTGGTGGAATGAGCGTATAATTCAACAAAAACCAAAAGAAAATTATGGCGATATGTTGGGGAAATATCTGGTTGAAAAAATATCAGGTAAGAACGTTGAATTTGCCTGGCCAAAAAAGTGGAGTTATAAGGATTATTTTTCCCCAATCTATGTGACTGTAGGCAGCATTTTAACTCATATAAATAAAAAATGTATTGTTTGGGGAAGCGGTATAATTAGCAAAGAATACCATATAAAAAATGCAAAGTTTTTAGCTGTACGTGGACCTCAAACGCGTATGTTTTTGATCAATCTTGGTTATCAGGTCCCAGAAGTTTATGGAGATCCTGCGTTATTACTTTCCAAATATTTTAATCCTCCTGTAGAGAAAAAGATACGTTATGGAGTGATACCGCATTATAATGATTATGATAAGATCAAAGATTGGTTTAATGAATTTGATGATGTAAAAGTTATTGATTTAATGACTAATGACGTTGAAAAAACTACCATTGAAATCATGGAATGTGAGAATATAATATCGTCTTCATTACATGGTTTGATTGTGAGCCATGTTTATAACATTCCTGCTATTTGGCAAAAATTTTCTAATAAGGTTTTTGGAGATGATATCAAATATCAGGATTATATGGAATCGGTTCAACTTTTTTTTTACGAACCCGAAATTCGGCAAACGCCATATACATATTCAGAATTAGAAATGCTGTTTACCAGTTATCCTAGTTTACCAGATGCTCAAAAAATGGAAAATATTAAAACAGGCTTATTGGAAACATGCCCTTTCAAGAAATAAAAATGACTATTGATAGTCACTATCTTCCAGTTACAGATAAAATTTAGCATTCATCGAATTCAATTTCAAAGGAAATTATAAATAGTATATTAGCATTTAATTAACAAAGTAATGAAAGCGTTAGGTTTTGTTCCATTGCGGAAAGGTTCTAAAGGTATTCCCGGTAAAAATAAGCGTAAAATGCTTGGTAGACCTCTATTTTGTTGGGTACTTACCGAAGCCATTTTTTCGAAACTTGATGAGGTTATTGTTTTTACCGATGATACTGAAATTATTGAATTTGTTGAAAATCAATTTAGTTGGACAAGCAAAGTTAAAGCCATATTACGTTCAGAAAAAAGCGCTGATGATATTGCTTCCACCGAATCCGCTATTTTAGAATATTGTGAAAAAGTAGCTTATGATTTTGATATATTTTGTTTGTTGCAGGCCACTTCTCCGTTTACAAAAGTAAGCGATATAAATGCCGGACTTTTAAAAATAGAGGAAGGTGCAGATGCCTCATTAAGTGTTGTTAAAACACACCGGTTTATTTGGAATCAGAAAGGAGAGTCTATAAATTATGAGTATGCAAATAGACCCAGAAGGCAAGATTTTAAAGGCTTATTAGTTGAAAATGGCGCTGTTTATTGTACGACAAAAAAGGCTCTTCAGATTAGCAAAAATCGAATAAGTGGAAACATAGTTCCGTTTGAAATGCCTGAAATTTCCTATACAGAAATCGATAGTGAAGCCGATTGGATTACTGTGGAAAATCTTTTAGCAACCGACTTAAGGAAACAAAAAGTTAATAGTAAAATCACTCATTTGGTATTAGATGTAGATGGGGTGTTTACTGATGGTAAAGTCTTATTTTCTGAAAATGGAGAATTAGCCAAATCTTTCGATATGCGAGACGGTATGGGCTTAGAAATTTTACGCCAGTACCAGGTAAAAGTGATGGTGATGACTTCTGAAAATTCTGCTCTGGTAACCGCAAGAATGAAAAAACTCAAAATCGAGACGGTATTCTTAGGGGCAAAAGATAAGTTTGGATTGCTTCAAGGATATTGTTTAAAAAATAATTTAGAAATAAGCAATTTGGCGTATGTAGGAGATGATGTTAACGATATGGCTAATATGTGCCGGGTAGGATGGAGTTTTGCTCCTGCCAATGCCATGGAAGAAATTAAAAGAATTGCCGATGTGAATTTGGCAAAAAAATCAGGAGAAGGTGCTATTCGAGAGGTAGCTCAATTTATACAAAAATACAATACTAGATTTTGAACACTTATAAGGAACCTTACGTAATTGCCGAAATTGGATGTAACCATAAAGGCGATATGGAAATTGCAAAAGAGCTTATTAAAGTAGCTAAAATATTTTGCAAGGTAGATGCTGTAAAATTTCAGAAACGGAATAATAAAGAATTATTAACTGAAAGTCAATATAACGCGCCACATCCTAATCCTGTAAATGCTTATGGCGATACCTATGGTGAGCATCGTGAGTTTTTAGAATTTTCGATAGACGAACATCAGGAGTTAAAAAATTTTTGTACAGAAATGGAAATTACCTATTCTACGTCGGTGTGGGATTTAACTTCAGCACAAGAAATTGCCAGTTTGCAACCTGATTTCATAAAAATTCCTTCGGCTTGTAATAATCATTTTGAGATGTTGACCTGGTTGTGCGAAAATTATTCTGGGGAAATTCATATTTCTACGGGGATGACGACTAAAGACGAAATAGGGGAGTTGGTCAATTTTTTCACTGAAAAAGGTAGAAATCAAGATTTAGTAATTTACAATTGTACCTCTGGCTATCCTGTTCCATTTGAAGATGTATGTTTATTAGAAATTACAAGAATGAAACAACTTTATGAAAATAAAGTAAAGCACATAGGATTTTCTGGTCATCATTTAGGGATTGCAGTAGATGTAGCAGCGTTTACCTTAGGAGCCAATGTGGTGGAACGGCATTATACTTTAGATAGAACCTGGAAGGGAACCGATCATGCGGCTTCTTTAGAACCTTCAGGCATGCGAAAATTAAAACGAGATTTGAGCGCGGTATACCAATCCTTAACCTATAAAGAAAAAGATATTCTAGATATTGAAGCGGTTCAGCGTGAAAAATTGAAATTCAGAAGAAATTAATGGCTAAAAAAAAGGTTTTTGTTTTTTTACCCGATGGTGTTGGCTTGCGTAATTTTGCGTATACTCATTTTAATGATTTAGGTCTGGAATTAGGAATGGATGTGGTGTATTGGAATAATAGCATTTTTCCCTTACAAGAAAAATTAGGATTAAATGAAGTGAAAATAGCATCGAATAACTTACATCCATTAACACCTATTTATTCCCGAGCTAGAAAACGAATAGAGCTTAATTTATGGCAAGCAGAGTTTAACGATCCGGTTTACGATACCTACAAATTTCCTTTACAATACAACACGATTAAAAATGCGACTCGTAGTGTATTGACTAGTCTTTTAATTACCAAGCATGGCTCACAAAAAGGATTAGCTGTAATTAAAGAAAAAATTAAAAAATTAGAACGAAAAAATCCTAAATATCAATACTGTAAAAAGCAATTAGAAAGTCATCAGCCAGATTTTGTGTTATGTACTACTCAGCGTGCTACGCAGGCAATAAGTGCATTATTAGCAGCTAAAGATTTAGGAGTTCCTACAGCCACTTTTATTTATAGTTGGGACAATGTTCCTAAAGCGATGTTAGTGGTAGAAACCGATTACTATTTTGTATGGAGTGATTTAATGAAAGCCGAAATGCTGAAGTATTATCCATTTCTAAAAGATAATCAGGTTATTGTTACCGGTACCCCGCAATTTGAACCTCATTTTAATCCAAATCGGATTACACCTAGGGCTAAATTTTTTGCAGAATATGGTCTCGACGAAACCAAAAAATATATTTGTTTTTCAGGTGATGATACAACTACTTCTCCTTTAGACCAATATTATTTAGAAGATTTAGCCGTTGCCGTACAGAATCTTAACAAAGAAGGCTATAATTTAGGAATTATATTTAGGAAAGCACCGGTAGACCATACGGGTAGATATCAGGAAATTATTGAAAAATATAATCAGGAAATTACGGAAATAGCACCGGCGTGGAACGCAATGGGAAAACAATGGAATACTATTCTTCCTGAACCTTATGATTTTTCTTTATTATCAACAGTTTGCGAACACTCAGAACTTGTAGTGAATATATGTTCTTCTATGGTTTTTGATTTTACGATTCATAATAAGCCCTGTATATATATCAATTATGAGCAACCACAATTGAAAAAAGGGATCAGAGATATTGGGCAAAATTATAGGTATGTACATTTTAGGTCAATGCCTTCGGAAAAAGCAGTGGCTTGGGGAACTTCAAAAGAAGCTTTACAATTTACTCTAGAAAATTTATTGAATGATCCGAAACCTGTTATAGCTCAAGCTAAAAAATGGTTTACAGTGGTGGCCGGTAAAAATCCGAAAGATTCCTCTTTGGAAATCTGGAAAGCAATAGAAAATATATTGAATTAATGCACATAGGTTTTCTAACTCCCGAATATCCTCATGATAAAATAAACCATTCTGGTGGTTTAGGAAGTAGTTTGCAAAATTTGGCGATATCTTTACAAGCAAAAGGCGTAAATATTAGTGTTTTTGTATATGGTCAAAAAACAAATACTGAATTCGATGAGAATGGGATTCATTTTTATTGTATTAAGCAGAAAACCTATAAAATTGGCGGATTTTATTTATATCGAAAACACATAAATAAAAAACTAAATTATTGGATTCAGAATACCAATATAGATTTATTAGAAGTCCCAGATTGGACAGGTATTACTGCTTTTATGAAGTTTTCGATTCCGGTAATAATGCGCTTTCACGGAAGCGATACCTATTTTTGTCATATAGAAAAGCGTCCCCAGAAGATTAAAAATCGAATTTTTGAACAACAAGCTGTAAATCACGCTTTGGCATTTATTGCTCCAACAACTTTCGCTGGAAATGTTTCAAAGGAATTGTTTCATATTAAGAATAAGACAGTAAAAACAATTCATTATGGGGTGGATTTAGCAAAATTTAATAATGAAGATCCCCAAAATTTTGATTCATTTTCTATATTATATTTAGGTACGTTAATTCGGAAAAAAGGTGTTTTAGAATTACCTGATATTTTTGAAAAAGTACAACAAAAATACCCAAAAGCAACATTGCTATTAATAGGGAGTGATAGTGCAGATATCAAAACAGGAAGTACATCAACTTGGGCACTAATTCAACAAAGAATTGAAGAGAAGAACCTTTCTGGGGTTCAGTATTTAGGTAAAATGCCATATTCTGAAGTAAAAAAGTATATTAAAAAAACTCATGTTTGTGTTTTTCCATCGTATGCTGAAACCTTAGGGATGGTTACTATAGAGTCAATGGCTTTACAAAAAGCAGTGGTTAATACTAATATTGGCTGGGCTAAAGAATTGATTACGCATCAAGAAGATGGATTATTAGCATATCCTGCAGATCATAACGCATTTTCAGAAGCTATAAAACAAATATTTGAAAGTGAGGATTTTCGGAAACAAATTCAGCAAAGTGCTAGAAAAAAAGTGGAAAATATATTTGATATTCAGCAAAAGGCCGTTGAAAATATCGAATATTATGAAGAAATTTTAGCTAGGCAAGTATGATTAAGTTGGTTCATCAACATAGCGAGAAAATAGTAGCCATTTATAAAGATGGAAAGCAAATAGAAGGATATGCTGATGAGGTGGTAATAACTGCTTTTTGGGCAATAGCAAGTGATTATCCAGATCAATGGATTTGTTGGATCGAAGAAAGACAAATAGATAATTTCGACGAAGCTACTTTTTTTGAAATTTTTCATCACAAGTTGATAATGGCTTCCTGTGCCGTTGAAACAAGTTTTTTTAATGAAGATATCGGTTATGTCGATCAATTTCCATTTGTAGCTGTAAATAGATCGGTGAATTATCCTACATGGTTAATGAGTAGTGATATAGGTGCTATACATGCTAATGCGCTATTGAAATTTAAGAGAAGCGTAAGTATATTTTCTAATTTTGATTATCTTCTAAATGCGATAGCAAAATTAGGTCAGCAAAACGGGCTTTTTTGCTATCATTCACCAAACTTGGCTATAAAAAGAAATCAAAATATTACGTATAAAGCCTCCGAAGCTGATTTATTTTCGTTTACATTTCAATTTTATAAAAAAATAAGGGCTGTTATCTTGTTCTTATGTTTTATACAGTACAAAAAAAAATATTACTTACAATCTTTCATTTTTAATTGTTTTAAGCGAAATTTTTTTTCTATTGATATTGATTTTTCTGATATAGCAATTGAATCTTCTAAACCGTGTATCGATAATGCGGTAGATGTTATAATTCCGACAATTGGGAGGCCTAAGCATTTGCTGAATGTCCTAAAAGATTTAAAGAAGCAAACCTTGCTTCCTCATAAAGTTATTGTAGTTGAGCAAAATCCGGACGTAGGAAGCAAAACTGATTTTACTTTTATTGCTGAAGATTGGCCATTTGAAATTAAGCATATTTTTACCCATCAAACTGGTGCGTGTAATGCACGCAATATGGCTTTGAAAGAAGTAACAGAGAGTTGGGTGTTTTTTTGTGATGATGACAATAAATTTGATACTAACCTACTAAAAGATACTTTTTTAATAATAAAGAAATATGGAGTACAAGTATTGTTAACATCTTACCGGACGAAGAATGAAAGCCTATTATACAAAAATGCTAAGCAATGGGGGACTTTTGGAGCTGGAAATGCTATTGTTAAATCGAGTACTATAGCTAAGATTCAATTTGATAGATCTTTAGAGCATGGTTATGGAGAAGATACAGATTTCGGAATGCAATTGCGTAATAAAGGTGTCGATATTATCTATCATCCAGATGTCGAGATTATTCATCTTAAGGCACCAATGGGCGGTTTTAGAACTAAAATAATCAAAGCTTGGGAGCAAGTAAAGCTGATTCCAAAACCGTCACCTACCGTAATGATTTATATTCAAAAGAATTATACTTTAGAACAACGAAGAGGATATAAACTCATTCTATGGTTAAAATTTTATAGATCTCAAAAAATAAAAAATCCATTTAAGTATAAAAGGCTTATGCAAAAACGCTGGGAAGAAAGTGAGCGTTGGGCGGCTAAATTGCAACAAAATAGAGAGGGATGAAGTTTGCTTTAATAATTTGTACTTTTGAAAGAGCAACGGCTTTACTTAGGCTGCTTAACTCTGTAAAAAGACAAGAGGTCTATCCTGATGAGATTCTTATAATAGATGGATCTTTAAGTCATAATACCAAAAAGGCATTAAAGGAGTATTCTATTTCAAACTTAGACTATTATTATGTTCAAACAAAGTATCGGGGTCTAACCAAACAGCGAAATTTCGGAATATCTAAACTTTCATCTGGACTAGATATTGCTTTTTTTCTTGATGATGATGTGGTCTTAGAACCCCATTATTTTGAAAATATACTAAATACTTACAGAAAACATCCAGAAGCTTTAGGAGTAGGAGGCTATATAATAGATAATAAGATTAATTGGCATAAAGTAGAAAATACCACTGTTTTAAATGATGAATTTGAATATGATGGCTGGAAACGAAAGTTAGGAAGTCGGAACTTTTTACGAAAAAAGCTGAATTTATTGAGCGATTGCGCACCTGGAATTATGCCGGAGTTTTCTAATGGTTTTTCAATTAGTTTTTTACCTCCTAGCGGAAAAACATATCCGGTTGAATTTTTTATGGGAGGTGTTTCTTCTTTTAAAACTAAGATTCTAAATGAGGTGCAATTTTCAGGATATTTTGAAGGTTATGGTTTATATGAAGATATGGATTATTGCCTTCGAGTATCTAAACTAGGGCAATTGTATGTAAATACTTCCGCCCGTTTGTATCATTATCACGATCCCGACGGTCGGCCAAATCAATTTAGATATGGTACAATGGTGAGTCGAAATGGTAAATATGTTTGGCGAGTAAAATATCCTAATCCTAGATTTAAAGCTAAAATTAAATTTTATAAAATATCATTGCTACTAACGCTAGTTAGATTGGGAAACGCTTTAACTACTTCTAAGCGGAAGGAAGCTTTTACTGAAGCTTTAGGGCGTTTTTATGGAATAATAACAAGTACGAAATGAATTTAAGATCTCTTTTTAAAAAGCGCAACTATTTATATTTATATAATAAATATAAATCTTATCCATCAACAGTTAATTCATTTCCGAATGATTATAGTGAATATGAAAGTTTTAAGGATATTCTAAAATACATTGCAGTTGAAAATTTTGAAAAAGTAGTTGCAGTAGCAAGTGGGCCTACGGCTAAAAATATAGAGTATAATGATAAATATTTGTACTTCTGCACGAATAATTCTATTGAGCTGGTAAAAAATAAAGTAAATTATATTTATACTGTAAGCGATGAATTTTATCTCTATAAGTATTTAAATTCTTTCAAAGAAGATCAATATTGGGTTTCAACTTTTTTTTATTTTTATTTGAACTCAGCCTCGGAATCTAAGAAAAATGATATTTCAAAATATCTGACTAACAATAGTCGTAGCCGGAAGGAATTTCTAATTACCAATGAAAAAAACTCTTTTAATTCGGATAAAATAAATTCCGATATAAAAGAAGTATTTGTGAAATGGAAATATAATCATTTTGGTGTTAATTCAGGATTTAATAATCTCGTACTTTCTTCAATAGTTGCCAATTTCGCTAATCTACCTCTTGTTTCCTATGGGTTGGATATGGGAGAGGGAGGGCAATACTATTTCAATAAACCTAGTTCTTTAGGAAGAAGTATCAAAGGTGATTTTTCTAAAGCAAAGGTGACTGAATTTCTGAAAGTGCTAAATAATGAAGTTACTTTTGAAAATAATTCAAATTTCAAATAATGTATAATAGTTGTAAAATATGTAATAGTGATGTTTTAACAGAAAACCGTACTTATAGTTTAGTTCGATGTCAGTCTTGTGACCTTGTTTTTTGTAGTAAAGAATATAGAGAAAATGATTTCAAAGTTTTATATGATAATTTATATAACGTTGGAAACAATCCTAAATATGAAATTCATAGTGGGGTTGAATATAATGAAATGAAATCTGGGAAAATTGCTATTGGATATAATAGACGAAAATTAATTAAAAAAAATGTTAGGGCTAGCGATCGTGTTCTGGAAATAGGTTCAGGAAACGGTTTAGTCGGCTTGTTTCTTAAAAAGAATTTTGATGTTCAATATACGGGGATTGAAATAGATCACGAAACATCAAAGAAAGCTATTGCTTTTGGATTGAATGTTATTAATAGCGATTACAAAGTCATTCAAAATTTATCAGAAAAATTTGATGTGATAATGATGTGGGAAGTATTGGAACACATTCAAGATCTGGATTTTTGTCTAAAACTCCTAAAAAAAAGTCTTTCAGAAAATGGACGTATAATATTATCAGTTCCTAATTATGATAAAAGACTTAATTATAATAACAGAAAAGATAAATTGTATCAAAGTGGTCCTCCAATTCATTTAAATTTTTTTACGGAGCGTTCGCTCAAAAATACTTTTAAATACTATGGGTACAGTATAGATAATATTAGACAGAAAAAACTACCATATATGAATTTTAAAAACCCTGATTTTCTGCGATTAATATGGATGAAATGCATGGGCAGATTTCAGGGACCAACGCTTTATTTAATCACTTCTGCTTAATGAAATTTGTCATCATTACACATGTTGTACATAAGCAAATAAAAAATAATTATTTTGGTTATTCACCATATATTCGTGAAATGAATAGATGGTTAAAATATGTTGGTGCAGTGAAAATAGTCGCACCTCTAGATATAGACTACGCGTCTAGAATAACAGCAACCTACCATCATGATCAATTAGAGTTTGAGAGAGTTTCGCAAATTTCATTACTTTCAATATTGGATGTTTTAAAAACTTTTTTTAAACTACCAGTTATTTGTTTTAAGATATGGAAATCAATGAGATGGGCCGATCATATTCATTTACGTTGTCCTGGCAATTTGGGATTGTTAGGAAGTGTAATTCAGGTATTTTTTCCATCCAAAACAAAAACAGTAAAATATGCCGGTAATTGGGATCCCAATTCGGACCAACCCTGGAGTTATAAGCTGCAAAAGTGGATTTTATCCAATACTTTTTTAAGCAAAAATATTAAGGTTTTGGTTTATGGGGAGTGGGCAGGTCAAACTAAAAACATTCTCCCTTTTTTTACGGCATCATTTTCTGAAAAAGATATAGAATTTATCGATAAGGATTTTTCAAATAATCTAAATTTTCTTTTTGTAGGCAGTCTGATGGAAGGAAAGCAGCCGATTTATGCTATTCGTTTAGTAGAGGAATTGAAAGCAAGTGGAAAAAATGTTTGCTTGAAAATCTTTGGAGAAGGACCTTTACAATCTGATTTAGAGAATTATATTGAATTAAATAATATAAAGGATTTTATTAAAATTTGTGGAGGAATTTCGTTGATTGAATTGAAAGAAGAATATAAGAAATCTCAATTTTCAATTTTGGCGTCCAAAAGCGAAGGTTGGCCCAAAGCAGTAGCTGAAGCGATGTTTTTTGGCTGTATCCCAATCGCTACCAAAGTTTCATGTGTGCCTTGGATGTTAGGAAATGGTGATCGTGGAATTTTACTTTCTGAGAAACTGGATAAGGATAGGAATACTATTCTTGAAATATTGGATAATACTAGACAATTAAAAATAACCTCCAGAAATGCGATGGAATGGTCGCAATATTATACTCTTGAATATTTTGAAAAAGAAATAGCAAAGCTTTTATGAGAATTTTACAGATAATCGATTCTTTAGATTCAGGCGGAGCAGAGCGTATGGCGATTAATTATCACAATCATTTGAATGAATTAAAGGATATTGAAAGTTTTTTAATTTCTACTAGAAAGAAAGGAAAACTTTTAAGTATGGTGAAATTTCCTGAAAAATATTATTTCCTAAACCGAACAAAAAAAGGATTTTTTTATTCGGTATTGGATTTAAAAAAGTTTCTAGAAGATAAAAATATTCAGATTATTCATGCTCATGGAACTTCAATTTTTTTTGTTGGATTTCTTAAAATCTCAAAATTGCTCTACGGGTCAAAGGTAGTTTGGCACGATCACAATGGTAATAGTCCTAATATAAAAGGATTAAGAAAAATCATTTTATTTAAGATTTTAAAGAAAATAGAAAAAATATTAGTTGTAAGCAGTTATCAAAAAAACTTTTATGAAATTAATTTTAAGGCTGATTTCATTCAATATTTACCAAATTACTCTTCAGTAAAAAAGAAATATAAGGAGAGCTGTGAAGATGATGTTTTTAGAATTGTACTTACAGCAAATTTACGGTATCCTAAGAATCATCTCCTAGCCCTAAGGGCTTTAAAAATATTGGTGAAAAAAGGCTATAAAATACATCTAACTTTTATAGGTCGCATTACAAATGATGATTATTTTATTGACGTAAAGAATTTCGTAGTTTTAAATAAATTAGATGATTATGTAACCTTTTTAGGTGAAGTTAATAACACGGAAGAACATTTGCATAAATTTGATTTGGGCATACTAACATCGTTTTATGAAGGCTTTCCGGTATCCCTTATTGAGTATGGAATATTTGGTCTCCCTGTTGTGGCCACTGATGTTGGAGAGTGTAGCTCAATAATTGGAGGTGCAGGCACTATTATTTCATCGAACAATTTAGAAGAATTGGTAAATGCCATAGAAAAGTATTATATCGATAGATCTTTATGTGATGTACATGGTAGGATTTTTAGGGAAAGAGTAATGCAAGAGTTTTCTCGGGATATAGTATTAAAGAAATTGGTGAATGTTTATTCTGAAGTAATGGAAAATGGAGCTACAAGTTAATCAAAATAGAAAGCAATATTTTCAATTATTACTTTTACATATAGCAATGGCATTTGCCATTTATATATTTCGTCCTATTTCCTTCATTCTAACGAACGGAATTCTGCTTTTCTGGCTGATTTATATACTTCAAAAGAAAAATAGAAATAATGAGGCTTTGATGGCTGCTGCGTATGTAGCGGGTGGGGAGGTCTATTTTAGAATGACTGATGGAATTATTTTCTATGAAACTGGAAAATATATGGTTATTGTATTTCTACTTCTCGGGATGTTTTTTAAAGGAACTTCTTCCAAAACAGTTCCTTATTGGTTATTTATTTTAATGATGGTACCTGGAATTTTGGTATCTGCAATTAATATCAGTTATGGCGCTGATTTTAGAAAACTAGTGGCTTTTAATCTTAGTGGACCGGTTTGTCTGGGGATTGTAGCCGTTTACTGCTATTATAAAAAAATAAAGAAATCTGATTTTGAAAAAGTTATTTTAATGCTTCTTCTTCCTCTGATATCCAATATGTTTTATCTATATTTATATACTCCAAGTCTAAAGGAGTCACTTATTAATGTATCTGCGAACTATTTAGCTACTGGGGGTTATGGGCCTAATCAAGTGTCTACTATTTTCGGAATGGGCTTTTTTCTGATATGTACCCGATTATTTTTAGTAAAAGATAAATTAGTAAATCTTATTGATTTTATCTTGTTGGGATTAATGGGCTATAGGGCAGTGGTTACATTTTCGCGTGGAGGCGTGTTTACAGGAATTATCTGTATAAGTACTTTTCTGATTTTCTATTATTATAAAATGAATAGAAAATCAAGATCGGCTGTATTTAGGAAAATTCTTTTTATAGGAGCCGTAGGGCTGGGAGTCTGGACCTTTAGTTTGGTGAAAACCTACGGGTTGATTGGGAATAGATATACAAACAAAGATGCCTCCGGTAAATTGAAAGCTGATATTACTACTGGGAGATCTGAATTGATCGAAACCGAACTACATGCTTTTATAAATCATCCTATTTTGGGTATAGGCGTTGGTAAAGGAACAGAATATAGAGAAGAGCAATTAGGGATAAGCATTGCTACACATAATGAAATCAGCCGTATGCTTTCAGAACAGGGCTTGCTTGGTTTGATAAGTTTACTTATATTAATTTTTGTTCCTGTTATATTTTGGTTTAAATTCGAAAACAA
>CEVI01123856.1_pt1 | contig 18553 bp, 9 predicted proteins | sample 531471 | NCBI WGS metagenome assembly CEVI01 (sample SAMEA2623513, study PRJEB7988) | marine metagenome | isolation source: saline water (ENVO:00002010), including
AAAATTTCGCAAAAAAATTGTTTAATGGTCTCGACGAACAAAAAACAAAACGATTAAACGCTCAAAAAACGACGCTATCGCAACCTAATTAGTTCAAGTCTGTAAAATCCCCCCTTAACAGAGTTGAATAGGAGTAAAATCAGAGGAGAAAGCCCATTAAACATAACCACGCATTATGAGCTATCCCCCCTTTTTGATAGGTTAAGAGAAAATTAGCCGCGAACAGTCCATTTTCGATAGTTTTCTGTATTTCCAATTTCACTCTTAAAAACCGAAGAAGCGAATACTCTACAAACAGAAAACACATGCAACAGTTCTCATATAACACATTGATTTATAAACCAATTACCAAAATTCACAGTTTTCCTGTCAAGCACTTTTTCTACCATTTTGGTTACAAAACAAGCAAACGAACAACCTAAATCAAAGACTTAGCAAATTCATGCTTGCAATTTTTTTTGAAATCATTAGTCTCTTATTTGGAGACAATAAAACATGTTTTTGGTGAGAGATAGGCATTAAAAACCTATTAATTAGCTGGTTGAGTGGCTTGTATCTTACTTAACTGGCTTTCTTCGCAACGCAGTTGCGGAATAACAAGATTAATTGATAACAATAAATAACTGTCTACCAATTTTAAAAAATTACTCTTTTGAAGTCCCGCGAGCCAAAATCTGCTGAGCCAACCCAAAAGCCAACGGAACCTTTTCACGATAGCGCCTTAGCCAACTGTGACCACCCACAGCTCTATCGATTGCAGACAACGAAGTAAACTTACCTTGCAGCGCTTCAAGCTGATCACACAACACCAAGTCTCGGACAGCCCAGTTTATGCCTTGAGGCTTACCTGGTGACTTCGCTTCAGGAAGCTGAGCGTATAACCATGCTTTGTCGTGTTTATAGAGCCACATATATGCATTACACTGATGTTTAATCACATTGCGTGATGCATCAGGAAACCGCCTCATAAAGTTTATCAGCGATGTTCGATTGCTTAGTTTCCGCTGCTGCATCAGTAGATGATGACGCCATGCGGATAAACCTGCATGCGACTGAATAACTTGCTCTACGGCTCCAATTGACAATCCTAACTGCTGCGCAATGTCCTGCCGATGCTGCCCTACAAAGGCTTTACGCCATATGCACCGTTCCATCTGTGGAGTGATGCGTTTGCGACGTCTTTCAATCGTAATTTGATGTCGAAGGGCCACTCCTTTCACATAACCTACGCTGCATTTTAGCTGTGCGGCACACTGACGAAGAGAACAGTGTTGCTTGAGCAGTTGAAGCACCTTGCGCTCTTCGGGCACTGTATGCGTTTTCTGATGCGGTATGACGGCCGACTTACTTTTCTGCCCAGCAAAGAACTGCTCAGGTGAGTCAGTCAGGTACGCCATTAGTAATACATGACGAATATAATGAGTTGGTGCATCTTGATGCACTAACCGGGGTACAAAATGAAATGTAGACAGCTCTGGAGGCAGCACTTTGCCTTGAACATCAAAAAGAGTGAGCCAAGTACGCTGTAATTCTTTTTTTAGCTGTTTCCAGCGTATTCGCCCACCAGCAGTGATAAAACCTTTCGCATCTAACCACGCAATGTACCGCTCGGACATACTTCCTAGTGGGGTAAATTGGCTTAATAACGCATGTAATTCGACGATGTAGCGACTTAACTTGAGCGCATTGGACTCGACTTCAAGATTGAGCGTATTGTCTACAAAGGGCAATTCGTAAGCATGGTTTAGCGCCCCTTCACCGGCTTCAACGGTAGACAGTACTCTCGCATGCACAGGACAGACAGAAACCCCATGAAGTTGATGCATGGTGTGCCAATACGCCAGCCCATACCGCGCTTTATCTTCTTCCATACAAGCACAGCAGCACTTCAACACATAGCCAAAGCTCAACTTGCTAGCAGCCATTCTGGCTTGCTCGTAGACTGTTGATGCATTGTTTTGCACTTCACTGTTTGCCAATGCGAGTCGCTTTTCTTTATCGCTCAATCCAAAAGCGACGAGAGGATGGGCTGATGCTTCAAGGCGAAGGTGCTCAACAGTGCTGTCTGCCAATAGCGCCAGTGATGATAAATGCCCCGGTAACAGGGCATTGATACGGACAGATTCGCGTCCGAATAAAGTTTGGTTCGTCACTTTCCACGAACCGTAGGGAGACAGTAAATGGGCTCTCGCTGCCAAACTATACCCACATTCACCGGGTAAAAGCCTGAGCTTATCCATGCGTTGCCAGCTCAGGGTACGTTACTGCAATAAAGTCTTCTAAAAGCAAATACACCAAAGGATGTGGATGAGCGGCTAATGAACTTATTTGCGTTAAGTGCGGACTTAGCATCATTGGGTGACATAAAACCCCTCTGTGCAGTTTAAGATTACGAAACCAAGCGCTGAGCTCGTACTCACTAAAGTATGACAAGAAGCGCTTTTGCCATACCCCCAATAATCGCCGCTCCGCCACACTGTTTCGCTCAAGTATCGATACCTCAGCCAACTCCCGAACGCGCTTAACTAACGCTAACCGCCTATCACGCATAATAGGACTATGAGCTAGCCGTAGACTCGCCGCTTCAATTCGCTTCATCGTATCTGTCATCGCGATAGGTGCAGCTTCAAGCCAGGCTCCGCAATCAGGACAAGTATTTCCCTTTGGAGGAAATGCTTGTTCATTCAATCGATGTTGTCGCCAACCACATGCCTGACAACTATCAATTAATGCTTCATCATGCTTGTGACAATAAAATACGCCAGCCAACTGATGGTTTCGATGAAAGTACGCCAAACCATAATGAGCTTCGTTTTCACCCACACACATCGGGCACCAACGCCAGCGTGCAACATGCGTTGACTCTCCTCCTCTTACAACTTGGTTAGGCTCCTTTGCTTTTTCCCAAACTAAATCTTGTGGTAAAAATGCTCGAAAATAATTCACCAAACTATGTTCAGCATGAAATTCACTATCTTCAAGCTTACCCATGGCATTAAGTGCTTCGTTTTCTAATGCGCCGAAAGCCTGATGAGGTGACACACTGCGCACAGCAAGTCGCATTAGCGGCTCGTCAGGAACTAAACACGTAATGCGTTCAAGATAATGCCAGCGAGCCGGGGCAGATTGACAATCTTCCCCAGGCAATATTGTTCGCCAATGAGTCATCAGTCTTCCCCTAACATCGATAAAAAGTTATCAGGGGACATCTTGTCACTTTCTTGGCTCGCATCCACTTCATACGCCGTTCGAGGTGGCTTGTGAGGTATCACCTGCACTTTACCTCTTAGCAGCTTTGCGTTATCTCGCTCATATTCCTGCATCATCTGCTTCGCTTTGCTCTCGACAGCTTTAAGCTTTTCGACATCATGATGGGCATTCTTAGGATTAACCATCTCAAGTAAACGCATGGGTTTTAAGTCTTCATATGCTTTGTAATCAGAACGAACACGCATGCTGTGTAATGCCGCAATGGGACCGGACAAAGGCGAAAACTGTTTGAGGAATACATGCTCTAACGCGGATGCAGTCAGAGTTTGTTTGGAAGCTTCAAAATAGCTTAAAAAGCGCAATGTTGCTTGAACTACCGATACGGCAATAGCAGGAATGCCCGCAGTTAAATCATGCAGTTTATAGCGAAGCGCTTCATCACTGTCTCTGGCGGCTGAGAATCGAACAGAATTGAATAATGCATGACAAAGGTTTTTCCAGAATCCTGATTCGACATCACAGCTAGCCAAATTAAGTGAACCGGCGCGAAGTGTACGCCGTGTAATAGTCATCTCTTTAGCAAAAAGCTCTAGCGCACTGAAGGTGCCAACAAAAATTGTCGATACACCTAAAGTATTCACCAATTCTTCCACAAACTTCATCGACGTTTTTTCATTGGTGCCGATCTTGAAATCACTTGAGCTAGGCGCAAAGTTTTGTGCTTCATCTATTATTAAAGCGCCGATATGATGCTTAACAACCGCTTTACGCACCGTTTGGATCAGTTCATATACGCTACTATTGCGCTGCTTATACGCATATTGCTCACCCGTTGCTTCATCAATCGCGTCTAATATGGCTTTTAAAAATGCTTTCTGACCGACTCGATCATGATGTTCAACGTATACATACGTTATCTGCGTCAATGGACAAGGTTTCATTGTGCCATCCGACATAGAATAGGCCGTGTGTTCAATCTTTTGCTCAATCTGCTCCAGCGCTTGCTTGACCATGCTGGACTTACCGCGCCCGCTCAAACCGGATATCAAGAAGGTATAGCTGTTCTCAAGCAAGTTTAGACGTCTGATATTTAATGACTTAAGCGGTGCATCTTTATCAGCTTCAATAGCCGCTAAAATACCTTGCCAATCATCATTGAGTGGATTGCGCCCGAGGTAAGACACTTCAATGCCAAGCCGAATCGCTTCATAAATCTCAACCATCTCATCTTGCACAACGTGCAAACTAAACAAGTTAAGAATACTAGAGCGAGTGTAATAGCCATGAAGTTCCTCTGGGACACCGGTCAAATCTAATCCTTCAACAAATGATACTCCGCACTGTGTATGAATCTGCTGTTTAGCGAGCGGAAAGCCTAACCCTTCGACAAGCGGGTTGCCACGGTGCATCGGATTGGGATGACGAATATAGTTAGCTTTAGCCATGAGTCACCTCCACAGCGTTCGGATTACCAAACATGTCTGATGAAGAACTGACTAAATCATTTTGCGCAATATCTTTAACGGCACCTTGCATGCCTTTTTCAATATCTTGTCGATACTGATGATACTGTCTATCAGCCTCGGTTTTTCGATTATCTTTGATATCAGACACAATCCCTTTAGCCTGCGATTTTTGATGCTGATTAGTACGCGTTTTAGCCATTCTCTCTAAGGTGCGTAAGTCAGATCTTAAAATCACTGAACTAATCCGAGATTGTTCCTCTGCGACAGCAAGCTGAGACTTTAAGATCACCATACGATGATGTATTTGTTCCCAGACCATGTTTTTATAAGCTTCACTGCGCTCTGTAAGCTCAAGTTGATATACTGTCTTAGTTTCTTCGTCTTTGTACCAGATATGATTCGTCGAGCTCTCTGAGTAACGAATTGAGATAGACTGACGACCAAAATTTTTAGAAAGCTCTAAAAGCGGCAAACGCTCAAAATCAGTAGAAGAATAATACAACCCCTTGAAATACACGCCTTGGCTTCGCACACTGACTTTTGCCTCCGGCAACAAACCGAACAACAATTGCTCCCGAGGCAACTTTGCAGGTGCAATGACGCAGTTGCTTAAGCTGTAATTCCAAGCATCGCGAGGGGCAAATGCCACACCGTCGCGCTCCATTTCGAAGGTACGATTATTAATACGTGTAGAGTGATTATTAGCGTGAAGAACACACTTAATGATTGCGCGAGTTAACTCATCGCTAGTCAAAACATTGTTGCGGCTAGGATGTTGTTCATCAAATTTATTAATCTTGATGACTTTACCGTGCTCAAGCGGAGAAAATGCTTTCTTTTGAATAATATCGAAACTTTTCTCTACAGTGCCTTTACACACTCCCATGTGATACGCATTTAAATTGACCACTTCTATGCCAATTTTACCTTTGAGCAAGGCCTCCATATTCTTATCACTGTTTTCTGTACCACGGTCTGCCGTTAACTCACGCGGAGGATGGCAACACGGCCAATCCTCGGAGCTGATTTTGACTCCGAACTGTTTGCAAAATTCGACTTTATCAGAACATGCATTGAGTAAAGCGTGACAGGCCCCTGTCCAGTCAGGGCCATGAAAAGCGATGTGCATGCCAACGATCATACTGGTCACAACATCGACCACTAAATACAGAACCGGTCTACCAATTGACATTAACTCATTCGAAAACTCATAGCGCACATAGACATCTAATATTGTGCTATCAATTTCATAGCGACTTGTTGCACCGCGCAATCCGTGCTTCGCACTTCCCGTTCTCGCTTTGTGATCTCGTGTATAGTTTTTCTCACCGACACGCTTTCTTAACCACGTCAATTTAGACACAATTTTATTAATTTGACGTTTGAACGCCCTTGACGAAATCACGTGATTGTTACCAAGCGGAACACGCAATTCTTCTATCATCTCATCAATCGTTGCCCCTTTTGGTCGAATTGATACGCTGCCGTAACGATAGATATAGTCTTCATATAAGTCTTGAAGTACGACTTCCTTGCGATTGCGTAAGTGCGAACGTGCAAACTGTTCAATATCCTCAACGTCTTTTTGCGTGACATGACGATAAGCAGTTCCGTTAACCGTTTTTGGACCGGGTTTGGATGAAAGATCGTGCAGCCCATCCTCATTCAATATTGGAGAGTCAGGGAGAGAAAAGTTTTGACCGCAATAGTAATAATTCGGGAGTAAGGCATTTTTTATCCCACCATCCCGAAAATAGCGATTTAACATGCTAGTGACATATTTCTTATTGCGCTGAGAAAGCTCAATCAGCTCTTGCAATAATCCCTTAGGATCACCAAATAGATAACGATGCAACTTTTCAGGATCCTTCACAAGAGGCTTAATTGTCGACCAGGCGGCATCTCGCATCTCCAGAGGGTCTTTCACTTCATCATTAGCTGGATTTTTCTTGAGTAATTTGAGCTTTTTAGCTAAAAGCTTTTGTTTGAAATAGCTGTCATCTTCGAACAAAATATCGGGTATATTCGGAGGTAACAACACCCACTCTTTACGTTTTACTTTCTGCTCAAAATATTTAATTTTTATTGTAAATGGTCGACGAGGTCTGTTACAACTCAAGTCAGAGACAGCAATTTCGTCTTTTTCTTCCGCTACGATGCGGTATTTCACTTCGGGGTGCTTCGGATTAACGGAAGCAATAATCTGATTAACAAACATAGTCCACCTCCTTCGCTACCGCTGGTAACGGGCGGTTTAGATTAATCTCAGTCGTCCAGTCAAAATGCAGCACACGCTCATAAGCGAGCATCTGAAAAATGCTTTGGATCTGATGTAATGGCAGATTGATATCACTTGCAGTGCGTTCAAGATTATTGCGCACTGTAGCTGTGGGATAGTTTTCGAAATTAAGCGTTAAGTGACAAAGCACAGCGGATTTCAAGTCATCACTAATATCAATATCATAAGGAGAGTCATAACATTCGCGAAAATAACGCAGATTGCTTGTTACTGATTTATCAAATGACTTCTCGGTCAACTGTGTCCACGAAATATTATTTTGTAAGCAGTAGATTCGCTCTATTTCCGCTTTAGCGTTTGTCCGCGCTACAGCTTGCGGACTGGTAATGTTTTTATCTAACGCATCAGAGTATTTGAAATTATAAGCATGTCGGCTTTTGTCGGAGTGAATCACTAAATAATCCAGCGTCATCGTTTTCGCTGGACGATGACCATTGAAATTTACCGCTTCTTGATACGAAGATGGGTGCACGATATTAAGCTCTGTAGCCACTTGCATCGTATCTGCTATGGGAAGCGGGAATTGCTCTAAGATATTTTTCACTCGTTTGTTTGCTTCAAAGTGAAAAAATGCCTGAAGTTCTCCACGGCTCAGAAAGTGATGAGCGCGTTTGGTTTTGTGACTGTATATGATCTGCCCTTGCCCGATCGTGTGAGACTGCCTGACAGTAATCCAAGGGCGATATCCCTCTTTTTTGACTTTTGCATAATATCGAGCAATGCGACTTCGCTCTTTATCTGTGATGATAGGTTGAGTGACTTTTTTCATCTAGATTTCCTCTTTGAATAGTAAAAAAAGAGGAAGATAGTCGAACGTTCAAATTACATCAACACACATAATATACTGATAATTAAAGAATTTTATTAGTAGGCACTAATAATTTAAAGTGATCAATTTTTGAGCTTTTGTAAAATCAAAGACTTGAAAAACAATTATTAACAGCCGCTTATATTTAAATATAGTATGTATATAACCAGAAAGAATAAGGTATTTAGAAAGAGTATATTAATGCTGCAATTTAATGAGAAAAGTACCGTGTAAGAACCAAGCCCGATCGCAAATGTAACTTTTTACCGCAATTCAATTGTAGACAAATTACTGAACTAGCCTGAGTAGGAGTTGCCGCTTACTCAACCTTTGCTGGGTTTCATTTTGTGGTAGATATTTCATTACAATGATAGGTTGGTCATGTATTGAATGGCCGCACAAGGCTATTTAGGATTATATTTGTTTTGAAGGGAGTAGAGCTCTTGAAAAGCTTAAATTATCACACCACTATTGATCACTTTTACTGATTCAAATTTTGCATTATTTATCTTTATTTGATATAAAAAATCAATCAAAACATATAAAAAACAAGGATCAAAGTAACCTAATTTAGAGCCTTGGAAAAAGAGGAAATAAAATGGAATTTATTATTGGGTTATTTGTAATTTATTTGATTTATAAATTATTTAAAGGTAACAGTAAACCTTCTGCACACAATCCTCCCCCTAAAAGAACTCCCCAACCTTTTTCTGAAAAAACAAAAGTCCCTAAAAGTAGAACCTCATCCCCCAGTATTGCTGTAGGCTCTTCCAGCATAAGTGTATCCAGTTCGTCTAATCATGCTTATTTAGACGATGATGATGACTTTGCTACTTTTACTATTCATACAAGCTTTGGCCGAGAGCCAGAAAAAACAACGAACAAACAAAAAGGTCGATGGATAAGTGTAGAAGAACAACTTTCTGTTAATGGAAGGCAGTTAACGAAAGGCTTTTTCTACTTTGGTGGAGTAATGAATTCACTAGATGGGTACGGTATAGAGCCATCTCTAGTGGATGATAAACGCCCGGCTTCAAGTCCCTCGGTAGATTCAGAAATATACACTGATGAATCCTTAGGGTACTGGCCAACTTACGCATCCTTATCTAAAGGCTGTAGAGGCGCTTACCTAGATTGGCTCGCCTCTGATCGCTCAAACCCCAATACGCCAATTGGTTATGTCTTCATCTATTTCTACGGGTTTGAGAGAAGAGTCATCGAAAACAAATCAAATAATCAAATATCTAATGAAGAGTACATAGCAATATTTGAAGAAGTGTTGCGTCTCAATAGCGTTTTTAACGCAAATCGTTCGTTCAGAGGATACTCTGCTAATTTCCTCGAACTAATGGCACTTCAAAGACCCGCCTTATTTGAAGATAGACTGTCAGATATACCAGAAACTAATAATGCATTGTCATTCAAAGTAAAACTTGCAACAACTATAGCCAATGGAAACCCTGTAACAGCTCCCTTAGCTTTAGAGTGGCTAAAAAATACATTCGAGTATTCCCTAAAAACTCCCGCCCGTAGATGTGAAGAAGAGTTTAGCCAGCTTTTCCAAATTAGATTTTCTGAAAAGTTTGGCGAAGGAATTTCCGTAAAACCCAATAAAACTAAACTGCGACTTTCATACCATGCGGCAAGTAATGGTGTGCATGGGGTTGATTTGGAGTTGGGTGACTTACCTGATCCAAGTATTCTCAAAGGCCCAATTAAAAAGCTCATTCCTATTGCCGAACAATGTACAGAAGAATTGAGCAGCTATAGCCGTTACTTAGGAAAAGCTGAAACCTCAAGGAGTGACATTGCAGCGTTGATGTTATTACCTAAAGAACTGGCAAACGAAGCAAATTCACCAGTTATAGAAACATTTAAGTCTTGGGCAAATCAGATAATTAGTTCAAATGATGGACTAACCACTGTCAAGGATTTCTGGACTCATACAGGTACACCTCTCCCTAAGGCATTTAACAAAAAAGAAAATGAACTTGTCGCTAACTTGGCTGCTAAGGCTGAAATAGGTATTGCGCCAGACCAACGTTTTCACCATGCAAAATTGAAAATCGATGACAACATTGTGCTCTTCTCACCGGGCCATGGAGAGTTTTTTGAGCCAAGCTCGGCATTCAACCAAGTAAGTTTAGCAATTAGGTTAGGGGCAATGGTCGCAACGATAGACGGTACTGTAGATCAGCATGAGAAAATCGCCTTACAAACGTTGATAAACCACGATGACAAACTCTCACCTTCTGAAAAGAACTCGTTAAATGCATATTTAACTTGGCGTCTAAATGCCCCTGTAAATAATACCGGCTTGAAAGCTAGGATTGAAAAACTCGGCGTTCCACAGGTGGAATTCTTGAAAAGATTCATGCTTTCCATCGCTCTTGCTGATGGAAGAATCGATGCTTCTGAAATTAAGCAAATTGAAAAGTTATATACCTCGTTAGGCTTAGATAAATCACTCGTTACAAGTGACATTCATGCGTTTGCCTCCAGTAAACAGCCTATTTCTGCCACACCTAAAGACGTTTCAATTGATAAAAGTACCTTTCAGTTGGATGAAGGTATTCTGGCTATGCATGAAAGTGACACCAACGATGCAAAGAGTATGCTGGAGAGTATATTTGCCGTTGATGAAGAAGCTGACCTGGAAGTGATCCCCACAACTGATGTCAATGAAGAAGGCTTAGAGAGCCCTTACAAAGAACTTTTTGAAACTTTGATAGCTAAAGAGTCGTGGCCACGTAAAGAAGTTCATGAACTGTGCAGCAAACTAAACATAATGGTTGATGGCGCATTAGAAACTATTAATGACTGGGCTTATGACAAAGTCGATGCGCCAGTTCTAGATGACGATGGTGATATCTATGTCGATCTAGAAATCGTAGAAGAATTGAAGGGATAAACAATGGTTGCAAAAAGAATACGAGCTAAAGAAAGGGATGCAATTATCCAATCTCTGAAGTCAGGTGTGACTCCTAAGATTGGAATCCAGCATATCCAAGTTGGTCGAGTAAATGAATTAAAAGCTCTGATCCAAGACATTGATCGGATCTCAGATGGAGGTTCAGCTTTCAGGCTCATTATCGGCGATTATGGTTCTGGTAAAACATTCTTTTTAAGTGTTGTACGTGCTATTGCTCTAGAGAATAAGCTTGTAACCGTCAATGCAGACTTATCTCCTGATAGACGTATTCATGCATCGGCTGGTCAAGCTAGAAACCTTTACTCTGAGCTAATGCGTAACATGGCGACTCGCAACAAACCTGATGGTAATGCTTTAACCAGTGTAGTTGAAAAGTTCATCACAGAAGCGATGAAAGAAGCTGATACTTCAGGAAAAAGTATAAATTCAATTATCCATGAAAAATTAGCATCACTTTCTGAACTCGTTGGCGGTTATGATTTTGCTAAAGTTATTGAGGCTTATTGGATAGGTCATGAGAAAGATGATGAGATACTAAAAGCTAACGCCATAAAATGGTTACGAGCAGAGTATTCAACTAAAACCGATGCCCGAAATGACCTAGGTGTTCGAACAATTATTTCGGATACATCTTTTTATGATGCGCTGAAATTAATGAGTTTATTTGTCAGACAAGCTGGCTACCAAGGGCTTCTAGTTAACTTAGACGAGATGGTAAATCTATATAAGTTGAACAACACCACAGCGAGAACTTCTAACTATGAGCAAATACTCCGAATTCTAAACGATTGCTTGCAAGGAAGCGCTGAGCATTTGGGTTTCCTTCTCGGCGGAACCCCTGAGTTTTTGCTAGATCCACGTAAAGGCTTGTATAGCTATGAAGCACTACAATCTAGGTTGGCAGATAACAGTTTTGCTAAACAAGCGGGCGTGATTGATTATTCGTCACCGGCACTACACCTCGCTAGCTTAACCCCTGAAGAACTCTATATTTTGCTTAAAAACTTGCGTCACGTTTATGCTGAAGGTGACGAAGCAAAGTACTTGGTTCCAGACGAATCTCTCAAAGCGTTCCTACAGCATTGCAGCCAAACTATAGGAGATGCGTATTTTCGAACGCCACGTAACACCATTAAAGCATTTTTAGATATGCTCGCGGTGATCGACCAAAACCCGCAAATTGCATGGCATAGTCTAATCTCATCAGTAGCAATTAATGAAGATAAGCCTTCCGATGTTGAACTCGAAACAGAGGACAATGAAGATGGATTTGCTGACTTCAAACTATGATTGATGAACATGAAAAATTAGACCATCGGATTCAGCGCTGGATATTCAAACAAGGCTGGACTGGCTTACGAGAAATACAATGCCTTGCTATTGAACCTATATTGTCTGAAAAGACAGATGTGCTGATCAGCGCTTCAACCGCAGCAGGAAAGACAGAGGCATTTTTCTTGCCTGCGCTCAGCGCCATAGCACCTCAAGAAACGGGTGTAGGGATCCTTTACGTTAGCCCTCTAAAAGCCCTTATAAATGACCAAGATAGGCGCTTAGAAAGTCTGTCTGACCTGTTAGAAATACCGGTTACTCCCTGGCATGGTGATAGCTCACAGGGCCGAAAGAAGAAATTAAAAGCATCACCATCCGGTGTCGTGTTAATAACACCTGAGTCATTGGAGTCATTACTCATCAGTGACTCTGGCTGGATCAAAGCAGCATTCTCTAATTTGAAATATATCGTTATTGATGAGTTTCATGCCTTTATTGGCTCTGAGCGCGGCCATCACTTACTCTCTTTACTTCATAGACTTGAACACCTTCTCGGAAGACTAGAAACACCAATCCCGAGAGTCGCTTTGAGTGCTACGCTTGGTGAGTTAGAGAAAGTACCTCTATCACTTCGCCCTAATCGCTCTTTACCTTGCAAGATCATCAAAGATACACATTCGACTTCCACCTTGAAGGTTCAGGTAAAGGGGTATGTCAACCCTGCTAACTTAGAAGCTGAGTCTTCCAATGATGCCGAATATACGATCTGCCAAGATTTATTTAAATTTTGTCGAGGCGGAAATCACCTTGTGTTTGCAAATAGTAGAAGCCGTACAGAAAGCATTGCGGCTACATTATCTGACTTCTGTGAAGAGAAAATTGTACCGAATGAATTTTTTCCTCACCATGGTTCGCTATCTAAAGATCTTCGAGAAAGCTTAGAAAAGCGATTGCAACAGGAGCATTATCCTACCACAGCGATTTGCACAATGACTCTTGAACTAGGCATTGATATCGGCAAGGTAAACTCCGTAATTCAAGTAACAGCCCCCCACTCTATTTCAAGTTTACGTCAAAGAATGGGACGCTCAGGAAGACGCGGTGGAGCCTCAATATTGCGAATGCTAATCGCTGAAGCTGAATTGACAAAAGACTCTAGCGTCATCGACAAGCTGAGATTGGAGCTTATTCAATCTCTGGCCATGATCAGACTTCTTATCGGCAGTAAATGGTATGAACCAGCTGATACATCACTTTACCACTTCTCAACACTCCTTCACCAAGTACTTGCGGTTACTGCACAATGGGGAGGAATTAGAGCCGAGCAATTATTTAGTTTGCTCTGTAAAGATGGCCCTTTTCAAAACGTTAATGTTGAAAACTTTAAAGCACTACTTGTCCACATGGGCAAAACAGAACTCATAACTCAGTTAGGAAGTGGTGAATTGGTTCTTGGCCTTTTGGGAGAAAAGCTGACAAGCCATTACTCGTTCTATGCTGTTTTCAAAACGCCTGAAGAGTTTCGGATTGTATGTGGAACAAAATCACTCGGAACGCTGCCTGTAGATTCATTGGTATTGGAAGGTCAGCATATTGTTTTCGGTGGAAAACGTTGGAAAGTAAACGACATAGATAGCGAAAAGAAAGTCATTTATGTGGAGCATGCAAAAGGTGGCAAGCCGCCTAAATTTGGTGGTGCTGGCTTGAACATACATGATGTTGTCCGGCAAGAGATGTTCCAAATATTAAAAGACGGTGACTACAGAATTTCTGTGGGGGATCAGAAAGTCGACTTCGCTGATTCAGCTGCACGAGAACTGTTTGGTGAAAGCGTACGATATTTCGAAGATGCAAAGCTCTCTAGAGAACCACTGCTCCAGGTTGGCAATACTACTTATATATTCCCATGGCTTGGCGACAAAGTGGTAAATACAATTGTCGCCTTGCTAATCCAACATGGGTTTGAAGCTGGCGCATATGCAGGAGTCATAGAAGTAGAAAAAGCGCCATTAGAAAGTGTTCGCTCAATATTGCTCAAACTTTCTTCAACGGAACTCCCAACAGAAACAGAACTAGCACAACAAGTACAGGAAAAACGTATCGAGAAGTTCGATGAGTTCTTGCCAGAAAGTATTCTATCCATAGGGTATGGAGCAAAAGCATTTGACCTAACAACTACAGCTGAGTGGTTGCAAAACATAAAGCAAGATAGACCACTAAGTATTTAACATAAGAATAAGAGAGAAAACTCCTTGGCAAAAATCGTTTTAAGATCAAACCATAATGAAATCAAAGATGTTCATGTGATTTTCATGCATGGACTGGGTGGTAATGCAGAAAGTACATGGTTAGATAGAAATACTAAGCAGAAGGCTTGGCCACTGTGGCTTATGGAGGATTGTGATGATCTAAATATATGGACAGTAGAATATGATGCTCCAAAGCTTAAATTTAATAGTTCAGGAATGGGCATTCCAGATCTTGCTACAAATATATTCGAACACATACTAAAGGTACCTGAGTTAGCTGAAGGAGAAATAATATTTATTTGTCATAGCCTTGGAGGATTAATTACAAAGCAAATCATGAGACTTGCAAATGATCAGATAAAAAGAGAAATTGCTCAGCAATTCGTTGGCAGGGTTACTGGTGTGGCGTTTCTGGGCACACCTCATCTAGGTGCTGATATTGCTTCTACAGGTCATAATTTAGCTTCCAGAGCACTTCTAAGGTGTCTAACCCTCCAAAAACCATCAATAGTTGCTGCATCATTAAGTCGAAATGATCCAAACCTAAGAGAATTAAATACTTGGTATCGAGATTGGTGCCAGCACAAAGTACTGAGACATCTTGTCCTTATAGAAACTGAAAAAATGTACGGTACTATCACTGTTGTTAAACCAGACAGTGCTGATCCAGGTATAGCTGGGATTAGAGCTATTCCTATTGCGGTTAGTCATGAAAACATTTGTAAGCCAAATGATAAAAATGATGAGATATATACTCATATCAAAGAATTTGTATCTCAAAAAAAAAGAGATTTTCATAAGCTATGGATAAGTTCACGATTTAATAACGATATAAACGCATGGGAAGGATATAGTAACTGGGCAAATTGCCCCCATGGAACGACCGGTGAATATTTCGTTGATGAACAGGTTAGATTGCTTGATTCATCTTCAAGCAATAATGAAGGACTTAAAGGTTTAGACGGCTTAAACCTTATTAGAAATAAGTTATTAGAAAGAAAAGCGTCTATTAGACTTGTTGGTTTATCTGGTGTTGGAAAAACTAGGTTCGTGCAAGCCTTGTTTGATGAGCGTATTGGTGACAACCCTTTGCCCCACAAGGCTGTATTTTATACTGATATGGCAAACGGCCCAAAACCAACACCTCAAGCTTTGGCTGAAAAAATCGTTGGTGAAGGGAGACAAGCAGTTTTAATAATAGATAACTGTCCGCCTGACCTACATAGATCTCTTACAACCTTATGCAGCACTGAAAGCAGCAACACCAATTTACTGACTGTCGAATATGATTTAAGAGAAGACCAACCTGAGCAAACTGAAGTATTCTCTTTAGAACCATCTTCAATTGAGATTATAGAAAAAATACTTAACGCTAGATATCAGCATCTAGGTCAGCAAAACTCTAGAACAATCAGTGAATTTTCAGGTGGTAACTCAAGAATAGCTTTAGCTTTAGCTGAAACAATAGGTAAAGACGAAAACATCTCAAGTTTAAGGGATGAAGAACTATTTAAAAGGCTATTTTACCAACGTCATGCTAATGAAAAGTCACTCGAAACAGCAGCTCAATGTCTTTCACTCGTTTATTCATTCCAAATTAACAGTGAGAAGACTTATAGTGATGATATTACTTTCCTCAGTAAACTATCAGAAATTCCAACAAGAGATATTTATGAATCAGCTAAAGAGCTAAAGCGTCGAAATTTAGTTCAGCAACGAAGTAAATGGATGGCTGTTTTACCGCACCCAATTGCGAATAGGTTAGCAAAGTATGCGTTAGAAAATATAAGTACAGGTGTTATTTCTGATAACTTTAATGAATCAACAGATGAACGCTTACTAAAATCCTTTTCAAGGAGACTAGGCTACTTGCCAAAATGTGAAGAAGCCAAAATCATCGTTAATGATTGGTTAAATGAAAATGGATTATTACATAAACTATACGCCGAGGGAAAAAGTGAACTTGCCTGGGTATTGCTCACCAATATAGCTCCTATTTCAACTAAAGAAGTTTTACTTTACATTGAAACCTTAGCTAAACAACCTGAGTTTTGTACACGAAAAAATAAACAATTCACCGCAATAACAAGGCTTATTAGATCTATTGCATATGAGGAACAGTATTTCGGCACATGTGCCAAATTGCTATGTCAATTCTCACTATCTGAAGGTAAAACTGAGAATTACAACTCTATCAGAGATATTTTAAAATCATTGTTCCAACTTTATTTATCTGGAACACATGCAACCAAAGAACAGCGTTTAGATGTTATAAAGAATTTAATTTCTACCGCTAACGAGCAGAGTGTATATCTTGCTTTCGAGCTATTAGATTCATCTCTTGAAGCTTGGCACTTTTCCTCAAGCCATAGCTTTGATTTTGGTGCAAATCCAAGAGACTTTGGTTATAGACCAAAAACCAACCAAGATGTTGCAGACTGGTATCAGTTGTTCATTGAATATACATCTGAATTTATCACTAATAAAACTCCTCACTCAGAACGAGCTAAAAAAGTACTAGGCAAAAGCCTGCGTAGCTTGTGGCGACAAAATCACTTAAGAAATTTAATTGAAAGTACTTGTATAAAAATAAGCACTTTAGGAATGTGGGCTGATGGCTTTTCTGCCATTCATGATATTTTAAAATGGGATTGCAAAACTTCCACAGAAAAGGAAAAACAGCGGTTGCAATCAATCGCAAACCAATTATCACCTAAGTCCTTATTAGACGATATAAACATGTATGTATTGGCTGATAAATGGAAATTTCATGATTTAGATGAATACGATGAGAATGGTATTTTAATTGAACATGGTTATAAAAAAGGGCAGCAGTACGCTATAGATTTGGGGGTAAAAGTAGCAAATACTGATAGTCAGTTACTTCAATCTATGTTGACTGAACTTCTATCATACAGTGGTTCTAACTCTAACTTATTTGAATTTGGAGAAGGCTGTGCTGAAGGAACGCATAATAACCAAGAGTTATTAACCCTTACTATTTCTGCATTAGAAGAAATTCCTGAGAAAGAACGAAACATTAACTTCTTATGTGGTCAAATTAAGCACCTCTCGAAAGTTAATATCAGCCTCACTAATACTTTCTTAGATAAGTTCATGACACACCCTGAACTCAAGAAATACTTTATATTAGTCCAACTGAGTTACGTTATCGACCAAGATGCAATTGCTAGAATACTCAAAGCATTAAAAGAAAATACATCTCCAGTTTGGATGTATAGAAACTTAGCATGTGGTCGCAGTCACGAACCAATACCCGACGAACAGCTATGTGAAATATTGGATTTAATTTGGAAACAACAAGACGGCCAGGCAGTTGCCATAGAAATACTATCAATGCGCTTTCACGAGCTAAAGCAAAACCAACACTATGTTGTTTCAGATTTGCTTAAAGAGAAATCAGCGTCACTTTTAGCATCATTCAATTACGCTGAAGAAAGAGGAACTTCAGGTGGCAGCGATTATAGTTTAACCCAAATAGCCAATGTATGCTTTTCTGCCGGTACAAATGAAAAGTATGCTTTAACTGTTCTAGAAGCAATTAAAGCGAAAATTTTGACTCATATTATCGACAGATATGATTTCCCAGAATTTATGTCCACAATTATTCAATTACATCCTATTTTAGCCCTTGAAATATTTATAGGTAAAAATAAAGAAATAGAACCTCAGATAAGAAATGCAATAAAAGGTAGGCTTGACAAGAAAGTAAGTCCATTCTCGAAAGTTAATATAAAAAGCACGTTAAATTGGTGTAAATACAACGGCAAAGATAGCTATCCGGCTTTAGCATCGATTATTACACCTTACCAATCAAATGAAAAAACTTTAGAGTGGACACCATTAGCGATTGAATTATTACAAGCTTGTCCAGAACCTGCTTTGGTTTTGGATAAATACTTATCTAACTTCACTCCAAGTGGAGGGGCAGGCTCATGGGCAAAAATACTTGAGTCTCGATTACCTTTATTTCAACCATTGATAGATTCAACTGATAAAAGAGTATCAGAATGGGCTATTACTAAAAAGCCACAATGGGAAGCTTACATTGCAAGAGAATATGAAAGAGAAGTAGAACATGACACTGAAAATGGTGAGCGATTTGAATGGTAAATAAATATATCGAGAATTAGCGATAATAAAAGGCGAACCATTTCTGGTTCGCCTTCTATACTTAGTTAGTTTCCAACTTCAATTGCAGTTTCCAACTTCGATTACGTGGTTTCCAACTTCAATTGTCGTTATCAACATCAAACCTTAGTCACGGTATGTCTCAACCGCTGGGCATGAACAAAC
>CEVI01016721.1_pt1 | contig 18539 bp, 17 predicted proteins | sample 531471 | NCBI WGS metagenome assembly CEVI01 (sample SAMEA2623513, study PRJEB7988) | marine metagenome | isolation source: saline water (ENVO:00002010), including
GTTTGCGTAACGATAAGACCGCTCTAGAAGTACAGTCAGAAGTCCAAATTAAAACTCCTGAACCTCCTGAAGTTTCGGGGCAAGCGACTTCAAATTCAGGGAATCTTGATATAGACGGGATTTCAGTACCCTTTACCAATCTGGGTAAAATGTACTGGCCAAAAGAAAAAATAAGAAAATATGATCTTATAGAGTATTACCTTCAGGTTTCAGACACAATGCTTCCATATCTACTAGATCGTCCGCAAAATTTACATCGTCATCCTAACGGAATTCAGCAAAAAGGTTTTTATCAGAAGGATAACGAAAGTTTACCAGATTGGATCCATACAACTACTATTTACTCAGAATCTACGAATAAGAAGATCGAGTATATGCTGTGCCAAAATGAAGCCAATTTATTATATATGGTAAATTTGGGGTGTATAGAAATTAATCCCTGGCACTCTAAAATTCAGGATTTGGATCGGCCAGACTATGGAGTGATTGATTTGGATCCTTCAACTCATAATACTTTTGAGGAGGTTATTGAAACTGCCCAGGTGGTTAAAGAGGTGCTGGATTTAGCAAAAATTGAAGGGTATTGTAAAACTTCAGGATCACGTGGCCTGCATATTTATATTCCGTTTGCTGGTATATATTCTTATAAAGAAGGCCGAGATTTTATAAAATTACTCTGCTATTTTGTACAGGATAGATTGCCTGAACTTACTAGTATGGAACGGGCGGTAAAAGCCCGAAAAGGAAAAATTTACCTCGATTATTTACAAAATCGCCGGGGACAAACCATTGCAGCACCATATGCTGTTAGACCTCGAAAAGGAGCAACAGTATCAACACCTTTAAAATGGGATGAGGTGAAAAGCGGTTTAAAAATTACTGATTTTAATATTTTTAATGTTCCTCATCGACTTTCAGAAGAAGGGGATCTTTTCAGTAGTCTGCTTTCCAAACCCATCGATATGGAAAAAGCAATCGGAAATCTAAATGCCGAATAAAATTAGTAAACTTATAGAACGAAATTACTTGAATGTTTAAACGAATAAAGAAAATATTGGGGCGCTATAAAAACCTGGATCAGGTGCTTATAACTCCTTATCGAAGTTATGGTACTTATTCCAGATTGTTTGTGAAAGGGCGGGTTTTGGATAATGCCCCACTTAAAATCCACCAGGATCAAAACAAATGGAAAACTTTTGTAAATACTTATAAGCAATTTGATAGTTTTGAGATTCCTGATGCTGAAGTGGAACTGGAAATTCCCGGTAAAATAAACCTTAAAACCACTACCAACGACGAAGGTTATTTTCTATTTAATCAAACTTTAGAGAATAATATTGGAGAAGTGGCAGATGATCAGGGGTGGGTGGATTATCATTTGTATTATAAGGAAGAATTAGAACCAAAAACCGAGCTTCTAGGTAATCCTTTTAAGGGACGATTTTTAATTCCTTCTGTAGATGCAGAATATGGTGTAATTAGCGATATTGATGATACGATTTTACATACGGGGGTCACTTCATTTTTAAAATGGCGCCTGCTTAAAAATTCGTTACTTACCAATGCTTATAAAAGGATGCCTCTAAAAGGTGCGCCAAATTTATATAAGCTTTTGCATAAAGGTAAGGCAGAGGGTAACCGTAATCCTGTATTTTACTTAAGTAACAGTCCCTGGAATATGTATGAGTATTTAAAGCTGTTTTTGGATTATAATGGGTTCCCCAAGGGGCCTATATTGCTTCGGGATATGCGGCATCCCTTTGAAAACAGCATCAAGCCTGAAAAGCCTCATAAACAGCGAGAGATTTTTAATATTCTTAAAACCTATCCCGATTTAAAATTTATTCTGATTGGTGATAGCGGCGAGCATGATGCAACCATTTATACAGATATTGCAGCGCAACATTCCGATAGAATATTAGCCATTTATCTACGAAGCGTGAATCATAAAAAGCAGATGGAACGTGTACATAGTATTATCGATAATTTTGAAAGTACTCCCGTATTAATGGTTCATAATTCGACTGAAGCAATTGCTCATGCCCGGGAAAACGGATTTATTGTTTAAAACAAAAGCCAGATGATTTTATCATCTGGCTTTATTATTTTTAAGATCTAAATAAAAAAGATCTAATGTGCATGCGCTTTTCCCATATTCTCATCGTCTATACTTTTTCCTACCGCAGTTCTGTCGCTGGCGGGTGTTTGTCTTGGCATTGTTCTAAAAATATGATCCCAAAATGGTGAGGATACGCCAAAAGCCCGGTCTGGTTCACGATAATGATGAATACTATGATGATGCCACAAAATTTTTAAAAAGTTGTTAGGCACTTTAAAAGCATGTACCGAATAGTGTACGGCAAGATAACCTGCGTACCCCACTAAAAATCCCGCTAAAAATCCAAATACATAATCGCCCAAAATTGCTCTGTAAATTATAAATAGAACAGAAGCTACGATTAAACTTAGTACAGGTGGCATAGCCAGTCTCGATTTATCTTTTGGATAATCATGGTGAACACCATGCATGGTATACGATATTTTTTGCCTTCTTGGTGTAGTGGCCGGGATATGATATAAATAGCGATGTGCTAGATATTCAATTAAAGTGAAAAATAATAATCCGCCGGCAAACCATGCTAATATTTCAGGTGTTCTAAAGCCTTTTTCAAAAATACCGTAGTAGATAAGTGCTACCGATGTAACAAAGAAAATAATTAACGGTACAGAAATGTGCGTATGCGTTAATTTTTCTAACATAGGGTTTTCAAAAAGCTTTGGGGAGCCTTTATGTTTAGGTCGCTTAAGTTTAGTAGATTCCATAATCTAAAATTTAAAATAATCCGTTTATTTCTCCGTCAATTTTATTAATAATGTCGCCAAGATCTTCCGGGTTGTCTACAAAGTTAATATTATCTACATCAACGATTAACAAATTTCCCTTGTCATAATCGTGAACCCAGGCCTCATAGCGCTCATTAAGCCGACTTAAATAGTCGATAGAAATTGAGTTTTCATAATCTCTTCCTCTTTTTTGTATTTGGGCAACTAAATTAGGGATACTGCTCCTTAAATAAATAAGCAAATCCGGTCCCTTTACTACACTTTCCATAAGTTCGAACAAAGAGCGATAATTTTCAAAATCCCTATTGGTCATCAAACCCATAGCATGTAAGTTAGGAGCAAAAATATAAGCATCCTCATAAATAGTACGATCCTGAATGATCTTTTTACCACTTTCCCTAATCTGCAATATTTGTCTAAATCTACTGTTTAAAAAATAGATTTGCAGATTAAAAGACCAACGTTCCATCTTATTGTAGAAATCTTCAAGATAAGGATTTTCCAGAACGTCTTCGTAATGGGGTTCCCATTTGTAATGTTTGGCGAGTAATCTTGTTAGCGTGGTTTTACCGGCTCCAATATTCCCTGCAATCGCTACATGCATAATATTTATTCTTCGCTTAGTTTGTGTGGATAAAATTTTAGGGTGTAAAGATACAAGATTTACTTCATCATACTTTTTACAAAGTCCACTAATTCTTACAAAATACAATAATCCAACAATTTAAATTCCTTTTATCGAAATTTAAATTATTGATGTCTAAGGTATAGAAACTTAAGTATCTAATATAAAAATGCGATAATTTTAAGTTTTTTTTAAACTTTATCCGGTAAATCCAGGTTAAATGCTTTGCCCAATTCCCGTTTCCTTGCTATCGGGATATTGATAGCTCTAGAGAATAATAATTTTCTAATATAATACCTAGTGGGCCGTCCTGAGGTAGTTTAAGAGACATACTTGTTAGCTCTTACATTTTTTCGATATTGATTGGGGGTGATGCTTTCCAGCTTTTTGAACTGGCGGTTAAAATAGCTTACATTGTTAAATCCAGCCTGAAATGCAATATCGGCCAGCTTATCTGTAGTTTGCTGAATTAACTTCTTCGCGAATTTTATACGCTCGGTATTTAAATAATCAATTGGGCTTTCACCCAGTGTATTTCTAAAGGTCTTGTAGAAATTTGAGCTGCTCATACAGGCTTTTGCCGCGAGTTGATCTACCGAGATGTTTTTGGATAAATTTTCACGCATATATTTCACGATAAAAGCCATGCGATTATTATCAAAAAGCGAAGAATCATCCAGTAACATTAATTTCGCTTTGGTTTGAAGTAGCCTAATCACCAGTTCTTTTACCATAAGATCCAATAAAACATCTTTGGCTTTTTCATCACTTAAAAAGGTCTTAAAAATGCGATCCAAAACATATTGGACCTGTATGTTATTTTCAAGATGAGCAGAATTTCCCTGAAGATCATAGTTGTCATTTTCAAACTCTATTCTGGTGTTTTCATTAAAATAACGCACGGTTTCCTGAATTTTATCAGGATGAATTCCCAGGGCTAAACACCGGGTAGGAGCCGTTGTGGTTGCTAAAGGGAAATCGATAATCATTTTTTCGTTGGAAGGCAACACAACACTTTCGCCAGGAAAGAAATCGAATGGATTACGGTGCTTTAAGTGCATAATCTTTTTTCCAGAAAGCATACTGGCAATAATAGGATACGAAAATTGCAAGTCGACTTTCTTTGCGATTTGCTGCGTTTCAAAAACATTAAGTTCTGCATAATCAGCACTGTAGATCGTCCGGTTTTCAATGAAAGTTTGTAGCTTTCTTGAACTTTCGTATTTTAAAAGATTATAATTCAAACTTGTTATAATTGTTAAATTGATAGTAATGTAGTAATTAAAAATAGGAAAGTTCAATTTTTAAAGCAAATAATTATGGAGTTTTAAGTTTAAATATTAAAAGCATAGTTATTATGAGTTATTCTAAACCAAAATTCCAGGAAAAATATGGCAATTACATTAACGGAGCATTTATAGCACCTGTCGATGGAGAGTATTTTGATAATCATTCTCCAGTAGATAATTCGCTTATTGCAAAGTTCCCAAGGTCTAAAGATGCAGATGTTAAAAATGCGATTGCAGCTGCTAATGCTGCTAAAGAAGAATGGGGAAATACCTCAGTTGCGGAGCGCTCGGCGATTCTTCAGAAAATAGCCGATATTTTAGAAGAGCACCTTGAATATTTTGCCCAGATCGAAACTTCGGATAACGGGAAAGCGATTCGTGAAACCTTAAATGCCGATCTGCCTTTGGCTGTAGATCATTTTAGATATTTTGCTTCAGTAATTAGGGCTGAGGAAGGTAGTGCTTCAGAATTAAATAAAAATACACTCTCATTAATTATTCAGGAACCTTTAGGAGTAGTTGCTCAAATTATACCTTGGAACTTCCCATTATTAATGATGGCCTGGAAGGTGGCTCCTGCCTTAGCAGCAGGAAACTGTATCGTTTTAAAACCGGCAGAACAAACTCCAGTTTCAGCAACAATATTTGCCGAAAAAGTAGGGCACTTATTGCCTAAAGGGGTATTTAATGTGATTCATGGTTTTGGGCCGGAAGCCGGTAAACCTTTAGCTTCCAGTCCCAACGTAGATAAAGTAGCCTTTACGGGAGAAACCACTACCGGGCAGTTAATTATGCAATATGCTTCTAAAAACCTGCATCCGGTAACGATGGAACTTGGAGGGAAATCACCTAATGTTTTTTTTAATAGCATTATGGATCACGATGATGAGTTTTTAGATAAGTGTATTGAAGGTGCCGTATTATTTGCTCTAAATCAGGGAGAGGTATGTACCTGTCCTTCCAGATTATTAATTCAGGAGGATATTTATGAAGCCTTCATCGAAAAGGTTATTGCCAGAACTGAAGCTATAAAAATGGGTGATCCATTTAGTCCCGATACCATGATGGGAGCCCAGGCCTCGAATGATCAGTATGAGAAAATTTTATCCTATATAAATATAGGTAAAGAGGAAGGTGCCGAAGTTTTAACGGGAGGAGAAGCTGCAAAACTGGATGGCGATTTGGGGAACGGATTTTATATAAAACCCACAATTTTAAAGGGACATAATAAAATGCGGGTTTTCCAGGAAGAGATTTTTGGTCCGGTAGTTTCGGTTTGTACTTTTAAAGACGAAGCAGAAGCTTTAGAAATTGCCAACGATACCCTTTACGGATTAGGCGCCGGAGTCTGGACGCGGGATGCGCACCAATTATATCAAATCCCGCGGGCGATAAAAGCAGGTCGTGTTTGGGTGAATTGCTATCATGATTATCCTGCACACGCACCATTTGGCGGCTATAAAAAATCTGGTTTTGGTCGCGAAAATCATTTAATGATGCTTAATCATTATCGTCAGGCTAAGAATATGCTTATTTCTTACGATAAGAATAAACTGGGATTCTTTTAAAATATGAATTATAAACGAGTAGATATCACCAAACAGGCTGCAGTGTTGTTAGAAGAACTTAAAGCAGCGCACGGCAAGGTGATTTTTCATCAAAGCGGGGGGTGTTGTGATGGTTCATCACCAATGCTGCTACCCAAAGAAGATTTTTATCTGGATGATAATGATATTTATTTGGGGGAAGTAGGGGAGGTACCTTTTTACATGAGTCATGATCAATTCGCATATTGGAAACATACGCATCTTACTGTAGATGTAACACCAGGTAGAGGTGCGAGCTTTTCTCTAGAAATACCCAAAGGAAAAAGGTTTATCATAAAATCACGTATGCTGACCAAAGAAGAACAGGAATACTTCAATCCTTCCTAACAAGTAAAGGATAAAAATAATGCAGTCAAAGAGAACATTTTGACTAAAAATAGACTTTAAAATGGCCAAATTCGATAACCGGCATATAATTTTATAAAAAGGGAAATTAGATTTAAAGTTGCTTAGTTTTATCTTCTATTGAAGATGCAGAGGTCGTTTTTTCTTAAAAACGGCTTTTGTTTTTTACATGCTATTTGAAATGAGTTGTTTTAAAGCTGAATTTTCATAACAGTCTCCGCATTTGGAGAATGTCCATAAACAATCTATAAAATCGGTTAGCATGTGAAAGCATAAGCCTATAAAAATCAGTTTAAAAATTCCTTTTTTTAAAAAAACAGCTCCTAAAATATAACAGATAATTGCAATTTGGGAGTGGAGGGGATGAAAACCAATTCCGCAGCGATTAGGGTCAAAAAAAGGACTGGCAAAGATATGATCTATATCCACCAGCATGGTGACAGCCAATATAATCCAATTTTGTTTCCAGGTTTTTTTATCAAAAAAATAAGCGATGATTCCTATCGCTAAAAAATGCATGGAGTAATGAAAAATAGACTGTAGCAAAACAGATGTTAAGATTCGTTATTTTCAGATGTTGTTTCGGGACGTAAAAGTCGGGTTAGTTTTCTATTTAGGTGAATGTACCGTATGATCCCTACCGACAAAAATATAATACTTACTGAAAATGCACCGTATCCCAACCAATGTAATTCGGGATATTCTTTAATTTGGAGGAGCGCAAGCCCACCTATAAGTAAGTATAGTGAAGCTCTGATGTACGCAAGTAGCGTCCGTTCGTTTGCAAGTTTTGTCCTTTCTAAAGCAAGATGTTCCCTGATAAGTTTCTCATCAATGATTCTTGTTTTAAAAGGATTACTCAGTTTTACTCTTCTCATAATTAAAAGCTTCAAAAATTAAACTTCAAAAGGGAAGAACACCGGGATAATAAACGATGCTGCAATCCAAATAATAAAATTTAATGGTGTTCCAAACTTTAAAAAATCATTAAACTTATAGTTTCCAGCACCATAGACCATAGTGTTTGTTGGATAGCTAACCGGTGTCATAAAAGTTAATGAACAGGCAAACATCACTCCAATTAAAAATGGTTTTTCGCTTAACTGTAAAGCGCCGGCAAGGCTTATAACAATAGGAGCCATTAATGCGGCTGCGGCTTTACTGCTTAGTATGTTTGTAGATAGAAAGGTAATAAGAAAAACCAAACTTAATATAATGCTAGGGTTAAGATCGCCAATTTGCTCGAAGATAAACTGCGATATCAATTCAGATCCTCCGGTTTTTTCTAAAGCTTTTCCCATAGAGAGTACCCCGGCCATCATAAAAATAACTTTCCATTCTATAGCATCGTAAGCTTCTTTTGGTTTTAAAATAGAGGTCGTAACTAATAATAAACTACCAACCATTGCACTAATTAAGATAGAGGTTAGATTTAGTGCGGCAGATAAAACTACCCCAAGGGTGATCAATAAAGCCGGGATCGCTTTTTTATAATTTATTTTTTTAGCCTGGTAATTAGATAACACCACCATTAATTTTCTGGAGGTTAAGGCCTGAATATCTTTTTGTGCGGCATATAGCAATAGCATATCACCTTCTTTTAAAACCACGTTTGAAAAATCTTGTGTGATAATTTCTTTACGGTGCCTAAGGGCTAATACCGATGCGTAGTAAATATTTCTGAAATTTAGTTGTCGCAAAGAACGCTCGGCTAAGGGAGAACCATAAGGGATCATTACTTCATAGATCGTTTTTTCGTCCTTATTGTCTTTTTTATTTTCGGACTCCAGAAGATTTGTTTTATCACCTATTAAGGTATACCCACCCTTATCCATCAATTGTGAAAGGTGTTGCGGATCGATCAAAATTTTCATGGAATCTTCAGCGCGTAATATCGTATCTCCATTGATTTCATACATACGATGATGGTTTCTTTTAATCGACAGGATTTGAGCGCCATACTGGCTTACCAGTTTCGATTGTACGATAGCATGGTCTACATCTGTGCTGTCTTTGCCTAAAACAACTTCTGCTAAATAATTTTGAGCTTCTTTGGTAAGACCACTTTCATGAGCTCCCGCACGTTTAGGTAATAACCAGGGACCTACCATAATAAGGTAGGTTAAACCAATGGCAAGTAAACATAAAGCAGGTAGTGTAAACTCGAACATATTAAAGGGCTCCAATCCACTTTTTTTAGCAATTCCGCTTACCAAAATATTTGTTGAGGTGCCTATTAAAGTACAGGTGCCGCCAAATAATGCCGAAAAAGAAATAGGAATTAATAACCTAGAGGGGTTTATGCCGGTTTCTCTACAAACCAGTAAGGCCATTGGTATTAATATAGCTACTACAGCGGTATCGTTTATAAATGCTGAAAATAAGGCAGCAGAAAAACAAAAGATCATGAGGGCAAAAACGTAATTTATCTTTGCTATCCTGATGATCTTATCACTAAAGCTATCGATGATCCCGCTTTTAAAAATAGCAGCGCTCACCACAAACATGCAGCCCAGCGTAATAGTAGCAGGGTGGTTAAACCCGGAAAAACCTTCTTCAGGACTAAGAACTCCGCTTACAATAAAAAGCGCCATGATAAGAATAGAGGTGGTATCGATCGAGAAATAATCCTTTATAAAAAGAAAAATCCCAATAAAAATTATCGCCGCTGTAATGTAAAGTTCCATGGTTATAAGTAAGGCTGAGTTTAATCTATTAAATAACGTATATTTTTTAGCACATTAATTTTAAAGAAATCATAAACTATTTGATGTTGTAACATAGTTAACGTGATAATGCTCTGTTCTCATCAAGATAGCGGGATCGGGATGCCTGGAAAAAAATAATTAATAGTTGATGATTGTGGCCTGAGGTCGTTTATTTACAGTCTTCTGCTATTTTGGTCAAGTTTAAATTTTGTTGAAAATAGGTTTATTAATCAAAATAGATATAGTAAATTTTATGGAGAAATAAACTTATCCCATTTTTAAGAGTTATGATGAACAACAAGAAACCTGAAGTCTGGTTAAGAGGGGAGCTGCCGGGTATTTCGACATTACTACAACCGGCCGCACATGCGCTATTACAGTCTAAAGAGGAGGTGTTTAAATATACGGAGGGTTTTCCCGAGTTTTTACTTTGGAAGCGACCGGCTGGAAGAGCCAGTGTTGGATTTCATTTACAACATATCACCGGAGTTTTAGATCGAATGTTAACTTATGCGGAAGAACAGCAACTTTCTGAAAAACAGTTTGAATATCTTAGGAATGAAGGTGCAGAAATTCCAGAAATTAAAATTGATCATTTGACTCAGGCTTTTACTGAAAAAGTAGCGCAGGCCATAGACATATTTAAGAACACCGCTGAAGAAAAGCTTACACAAAAACGAACAGTTGGAAGAAAGCAATTACCCTCTAGTCTTATTGGGCTATACTTTCACGCCGCAGAACATAGCCAAAGACATATCGGACAAATGTTGGTCACGATAAGTGTGTTGAGAAATCAAAATAATTAAAAAGGGCTGTCTAAAAAGTCATTTTTAGACAGCCCGCACTTAGTATATTGTAAGATAACTATCTCATATCAGGGTTATCTCGAAGTTCTTTAGCTCGAGAAGATGGTATAAATACCTGAACACCAAAATTTAATCCTAAAGCATTTTGATAAGTTGTATTTCCCCCGCCTACTAAACCATTATATTTTAAATTGGTTTCTAAGGCTACATTATTTGTAATAAAATAAGAATATCCCGGGCCAACACCGAAGGCAAAACCATTAGTAGTAGCACCACCAGCCACATTTACTCCTGCTATACCTGCATTGGCTTCTATAAAAAATCGTCCATGTTTTAAAAGATTATCGACTCCTTTTTCACCCGGACTTAAATAATAACGGGATAGCGCCTGAAAACCGTAAACGGTGGTTTCAGTAGAGCCACTGCTTTCTGGAGATTTAGTAAAACCAATATTTGCTACTGCACCTAACATAAAGTTATCTCGCACAAAGTACCCTACTTTTGGACTCAATCCCAAATTATATCCGGCACCATCGTTTAACCCAAAGTTTAACCCAAGGATACTGTTATTTCCCGGGTTGATGAGTCCGCTACCAAAGTCACTTCCAATCATAAAGTTACCTTCTTGGATTTGTGCGTTTGAAACAGTAACGCAGCCTAATAAGACCATTACGCTTAAAATTAATATTTTTTTCATTTGAATTTTTATTTTAAGCTAAATTAGGTAAGAGTAAATGTTGAAAATTATTATTTGGTTCAAGTATAGTATTACTTTAAACAAGCTGTTAAATTATCCTCGCTTATAGCTGGATTTGATTAAAATCTACATTTCCGCCAGAAATGATTACACCAATTTGCTTGTTTTTAAATTTAGCGGGTTCTTTTAAAACGGCTGCTAAAGCTACAGCACTGGATGGTTCTACTATAATTTTCATGCGTTCCCATATTAATTTTAGCGCATTTTTGATCTCCTCTTCCGTCACTCTAATGATTTCTTCCACGTGTTTTTGAATGATCGGGAAGTTCTGGTCGCCAAGCTGCGTTTTTAATCCATCTGCGATGGTATTTGTACTCTGGTTAGTTTCAATTGTCCCTGAAATTAGCGAGCGATAGGCATCATCTACTTCAAAAGGTTCAGCGCCTATGGTTTTTGCACTTTTAGCAAATAAATTTACAGCCAGTGCAGTACCGCCTATAAGTCCGCCACCACCAATAGGGGTAATCACGAGATCAAGATGAGGTTGCTTTTGAAGCAATTCTAAAGCAGCTGTTCCCTGTCCTAAAATCACTTCGATATCATTAGAAGGATGTACAAATGTAGCTCCTTTTTCCTCAACGATTTTTTGAGCGGTTTCCTCACGGTTTTTTAAAGTCGGTGGGCATTCAATGATTATTCCGCCGTAAGTTTTAACAGCATCTTTTTTAACTTGTGGAGCGCTAGAGGGCATCACAATATAGGCTGTAATTCCTAAGCTTTTAGCGGCCAAAGATAATGCCTGAGCGAAATTTCCTGAAGAATGCGTAACTACTCCCTTTTTCTGATCTTCCTGGCTAAGCTGTAAAATAGCATTGGTGGCACCACGCATTTTAAAAGCACCCATTTTTTGAAAATTCTCGCATTTAAAATAGATGGAGCAATCAGCAATTTCATTAATTAAGCGTGAAGTTAAAATTGGGGTTTCGTGAATGTAGGGAGAGATACGCTCGTGTACTTGTAATAATCTTTCTTTGGTGAAAACTTCCATAAAAATAACTGCTGAAATTGGTTCGAAAAATAACCAATTTCAGCAGTAGTAAAAAATCTTTTAGATGAATTATCACTCTTCAATAGGAACCGTAAACACTGGGATTTTTGATTGCTTTAGAATTTCCATAGCGACACTTTCTGCAAAAAGATTATAAAAGAATCCGTGCTTGTGGGTGCCAACAATCAACATATCCGTGTTCAGTTTTTTGGCTTCTTCTAAAATAGTTTCAACGGTAGAGCCTTGAATTAGAAGTGCTTCAGAATCTATATTATTTTGGATAAATGAATCGCAAAGCTGTTGTAGCATTCGATGTTCCTGTCTAAACTCTTCAGCTTTGGTATCGCGAATATATTGTGGCCCAACTTCATAGCCCACAAAATCGGGATCTGCTTCAGCTACATGAACCAGCCATACTTTTGCTTCGAATTTTTCAGCAAAATGTTCAGCATAGGTGAGCATTTCGCCAACGGCTTCATTAAAATCTACAGCCACTAGGATATTTTTGATGAGCATAGTTTAAGTAATTAATAACCACGATCCTGTTCTACCAGGTTTTTAAGTTCTTCGCCATCCTGAAAACGTTCGTAATTTTCTACAATTTGAGGGATAACAGATTCAGCTTCGGTTAAACTTGCGGTATGTGGAGTAATGGTGATTCTTTCATGTTCCCAAAAAGCATGGTCTTCTGGTAAAGGCTCTTCTTTAAAAACATCTAAAGCAGCACCGGCAAGATGCCCACTATCGATCATTTCTATAAGATCGTTTTCTTCTAAATGTTCCCCACGACCAACATTGATCACATAAGCTCCTTTTGGAAGTTTTTCAAACAATTCTTTATTTAAAATTCCGCTGGTTGCATCGGTTAACGGTAAAAGGCATATCAAAATTTCAGAGGCTTGTAAAAAATCTTCCAGACTATTATCACCGTAATACGAGGTGATGTCTTCACAATCTTTTTCTGTACGGGACCAACCTGAGACTTTAAAGTTATTTTTGGCTAAAAGCTGAGCTGTGGCAGTACCAATAACGCCCATTCCCATTATTCCAACTTTCATATCACTATTGCGACAATATTTTAGCACATTCCAGTTACTATCTTTTTCCTGATGTTTATAGGCCGAAAGGTGTCGGGTATGATTTAGTACCAGGGCCAGAACAAACTCGCTTAAATCACTGGTTAATTGTTTATCTACCACTCTTGTGATTTTCACATCTTCCGGAAATTCAGGGTCTGAAGTGATATGATCCACACCGGCTCCCATGGAGGCTACAACTTTTAAATTCGGATAGTTTTTGAATAGTCCGCGTGGATGCTTCCATGTAATGGCGAATTCTACTTCTTCATTATCATGATCTTCAGGATAAACATAAACATTCATTCCCGGATGTTGACTTTTAAGGGTTTCTACCCAGTGGGATACATCTCTCCCGGGAGCTACAACTAATACTGACATTTAATTCTAATTTTTTACCCTATCTAGGGTTTTGATTTTTAATTTGATTGTTAGCTAACAAAAGCACTATAGCCTGTAATGGCTCTACCCACTATTAATGAGTTTATTTCCTTGGTTCCCTCGTAACTATAAATAGCCTCGGCGTCGGCTACAAAACGAGCAACATCGTGTTCCAGTAAAATTCCGTTACCGCCCATTACTTCACGAGCACGGCTTACCACATCCCGCATCCTCATACTGCAGTAAACTTTAGCTAAAGAGGCATGCTCATCGGTAAGCATATCCTGATCCTGCATTTCTGAAAGTCTAAAACATAAAGTTTGCATGGCAGTAAGGTTAGAAACCATTTCTACCAGATGGTTTTGTACTAATTGATACGAAGCAATTGGTCGCCCAAATTGTTCTCTTTTTCGGGTATACTTTAAAGCACTTTCATAGGCACCACGAGCACAGCCCACTGCCTGCCAGGCCACACCGGCACGCGTCATTCGTAATACATTGGCCGTATCTTTAAACGAATTGGCGTTTTGCAATCGATCACTCTCTGCAACTTTACAATCCGTAAGCGTGATAATGGCATTTTGTACGATACGAAGTGCCATTTTATCTTCCATTTTTTCAGCTTTAAAGCCTGGATTGTCTTTTTCTACCAAAAATCCTTTCACCTGGTTGCTATCTTCATCACGTGCCCAAATAATAGTCACATCGGCGAAAGTGGCATTACCAATCCATTTTTTTTGTCCGTTTAAAATCCAGTTTTCACCATCAAACTTACAGGTGGTTTCTAATCCACCGGCCACACCAGAGCCTACGTTAGGTTCGGTTAATCCGAAAGCCCCAATTTTCTCTAGTTTTTGCATCTGTGGAAGCCATTTTTGCTTTTGTTCTTCGCTACCGCATAAATAAATAGAGCCCATAGCCAAGCCACTGTGAACACCAAAGAAAGTTGAGGTAGAAACATCTACCCTGGCAATTTCCTGAGCAATAATCCCTTCCATTAAAAATGGAAGATTAGGGCAACCATAGCCTTCGTAAGGAATACCGGCAATATTCAGTTTTTTGAATTTTTCGATGATCTCGAATGGGAATTTTGCCCGATTCCAGTGATCATTGACTAAAGGCCGAATCTCATCTTCCATAAGATGGCGTACTTTCATCTGCAATTCACGCTGTTCTTTGGTAAGTTTGTAATCCAGATTGTAAAAATCGCCATCTATAGGAGGGAGGTCACTTTGCGATTTGTGACGCTTTGTTTTTAACATTTTCATGAGTCCGGCAAGTTGGCGCTCATCTAATTTACCTAAAGTCTTCATGGCTTCAGATAAATCAATTTGTTGGTTGATTTTTGCCAGTTGATCCATATCAACCGACTTTAACAGGTTTACCGTGTTTCTAACTTTTTTGAAAAAGGACATGGGATTGCTTTTGTTATCCTTCTAAATTTAAGGATTAAAAAGCCCCGCTGCTGTTAAAGGTTTCCGAAGAAAAGGATAAAATCGAAAAGAATCATAACAATAGTTAAACTAAAAAATCCCCTGAAGCTATTTGGGGGATTTTGGTCGTTTTGGGTTTGTATTTTAAATAGTTAACCCTAATCTTTAATTAGATCCATGTTTTCAATGTCATTTGCTGCTGTGTTGTGCTTTTTATAAGTATTTACAAAAGTATCCTTAACTCGTTCAGAATATATAAAATAAGGAATCCATATCAAGCAGCTGATTAATGATTTTAGTACTTCACTGTAGATGTCTGCAGTCGCGGTTATAGACTGTATAGATGGAATAGTTGATGCCGCCAGAGCATCTATACTTAAGCCTATAAGATTAAAGGCATAAAAGGCAATTATCAGTCTTGGAGCGATTGATCTTCTTTTAAAGAAAATGATCAATATTAAAATATTAAAAGCAATCGAAGCAGCGTTGAAAATAACTTCAAAAAATACAAGTAATACTAAAGCTTCATTCCCGGTGGACCAAAGTGAAAAATAATTAGAGGTGAAATAATCATTGCTGATCATAGGAAAGAAGCTAAGTATTGGAGAAATACAAAGCCCTATTGCTATTAAAACTAACCAACCCCCAATGGGACGATGATCATCTGGATGTGCTTTTGACGGAATCTCGTAGTTGGTATAAATTAAACGACAAAGAAATCCCACACCGGTAAATACCACTAAAAATAAAATAACTGCAAACCAGGAAATATCAGAATCACCCGTAGCGGCTAAACTTTGAGCCATTCCTGTATTATAGGTAAGGTAATACGATATATTTTCCGAGGCTTTTTCGTGCGCTTTTAGAAATTCTGAATAATCTTCAGCAGGTACATGATCACTTAAAGCTTTGTATTTATGGATAAGGTCAATCCTGGCATTCGAGTATTTGGTTTCATAGGTATATTCAAAATAAGGATTGTCTGATTTATAATAGTCGGGTTTAATGCTCCATTTTTCAGGGGTGAAAATGACGATATTATAATCGACATTAGTGCTTTCGTTAATATAATAAGGAGATTTACGTTTTGCAGTTTTCTGCGGAAACATAAAATTATCGATTGCCAATGCGTAGTATTCTGAATAGATCTGCTCGGGATCCTCTGGCATTGCTGCCCAGTGATTAGGGATTACATATTCTTCGTAGACCGTAAAGGTATTCTTTTGGTTACGGTCATCTTTAAAATACATATCTTGAGCTACTTCGATATCATTATAGGCAAGACTATAGAAATCAAGATAGCTTTTTTGAATACTGCTTAAACCGTTCGCATTAAATTCGGCCCTGGTATTATCTGCTTTAGAACCCGTATAAACCGTTTCTACTTTAAGTCGTGTTGACCCTCCAATAGAATCGATAATAAAGGTTTCAGTGATATTGGCTTTTCCGTAATCAGGTTTTTCGAATTTAGTAAGTGCTGTAGTGTTATCATCTAAAATAAGTCCGTACCCATAATCTGGTGTGAAGATTTCTTCAGCATCAATGCCCTGATTGCTTATCGTGGGATCAATAAAATAATCCTTATTGAATTTTTTATACTGCACAATGCAATGATCAAAAGAATTTGGAGATGGTAAATCTTCATTTATGGTGTTTCCGAAAGAAGAATTAACCAGAATTGGGTGCGCATCGATTTGATAGGACTTTAAAAGTTCACTCAGCAAAAAGGATTTGTCTTTACAATCACCATATCTGCGGTTAAAAATATCTTTAGGATTACTGGGTTTATGGGAGCTTAAGCCATTTTCGAAACCTAAATACCTTATTTTATCCTGAACAAACCTAACTAACGGAACAATGGAATCATCGAAAATGGTATCGGCTTCCACAATTTCTTTGGCCTTTGCGTGTAACCAGTTTCTATCTGCAGCTGATATTTGATAATACTGATTATAATTTTTAGCCACATCATTCCAGGATTGAAACTGGGAGATCTGGTAAGATTGTGATGCATCATACCAAACTGGTACGTTTGCATCGTAAAGAGTGGTTTCGGGATTTTCGTTTTTTACTACATATTCTATATAGTTTGCATGCGCTGTAATTTCGGGTTTAGTATTTCCGTTAAAAAACCTGATCTCTAGGGGTTCTGTCTTAGGAACAATATATCTTCCGTAGATATATACCACGGGAAGCGAATATTCCAAATACTCTTCTGTAGAAAACTTTCCATGATGAACAGGGTTAAATCCCTGGCGCGTATAGCTATATTCAATGATGTCGCCTACTCTTACGTCTGTTAGATTAAAAAGAGCAGAAAGTGAGCCATCATATAAATGCCGCTCTAAATTGGTTTCACGCTGTACGGTTTTAATTTGGTTTAAATTTAACTGGTCAATGACTTTTCCTTCACGGTAAATATTAATTTTGTGTATAAACAAGCTTTGAAAATCGGGATCAAATTCAATAGTGAAATCGCTCATTTCCTGCACACCTTCACTATTAAGAACTTTAAAAGCCATGTGACGATAGGCCTTTTGCTCAATTAAATTGTATTGTGAATCGACAAGCAGATAAAGAAAAGGAGCATTATCGAGTTCTTTTTTTTCTGAAGAGAGTTTAGCCTCTATTGGAGTAACCCAGTTTGGTGTTTTTGATTGAAAGACCTGATTACTTTGTGCTGAAACAGCACATAGCCAAATACACGTGATAAACGTGCAGATTGATTGTAAGCGCTTCATAAAAATGTTAATAACCTCTCAAATAAACGTTAATATTTTTAATAAAAAAAGTAGGTGTAATAAAAAATCCCCTTATGACGAGGGGATTTTGCTAGTTTATTACTGTTAATCTAATTTTATATGGCCTACGGCTTATTTTAGTAACTACTTATTTAGGATACTCTAAATTTAAGAGAAAACTTGCACCTTTTCTTTCAAATAGATTATTATCGCTAGGTTGTGTATAATTGGCAATTCGTTCCCCCAATCTTTCGTAGAAAGCGAAGGAAAGCGGGTGACTGGAATTTACATAAATCCTTTTGTATTCTAATTCCGAATAATATGGAATTATTATTTCTTTTAACCAGTTTTTGCCATATCCCTTACCTTTTTCGGTAATGTGAAAGTATTTGATTTGAAGAGCCGTTTTTTCCTCAATAATCGTATATCGTCCTTCGTTATCTGCGATATTACCACGCACAATAAATGCGCAACCTATCAAATGATCGTTTTTAAATAGTAAATGTGAATCGATGCTAAGCTTATCGTTTTTCTTTAAATTTTCGAAAAGGCGGCACGCATGAAAAAACTCGTTATAATCATCCCAGTCTTCGTCTAGTTTATACTTTACATAGGCTAAAATTGGAGAAAAATAAAATGCTTTAATATCATTTGATAGGTAATATTTTAAATTTTTATGGGTTCCAAGTAATTTCATAAGCTATTCAAATCTATAAATTAGCAGTATGTCCATGAGAAGTGGACCAGAAAACCTTTTACAATTTCAGAGCTTCCCGGTGACTAATTATCGGTATCGTGGTATCCTCTGGTATCCTCTATTGGAGGTGCCAATAAGCTTTTGGATCTTAGGTATAATAACTATAATCCAAAAGCATCTTTTACCTTATCTACATAGTCTAATTTTTCCCATGTAAATAGTTCTACTTCTTTCTTAATTTC
>CEVI01123258.1_pt1 | contig 18154 bp, 17 predicted proteins | sample 531471 | NCBI WGS metagenome assembly CEVI01 (sample SAMEA2623513, study PRJEB7988) | marine metagenome | isolation source: saline water (ENVO:00002010), including
AAGATTTGATTACTTAATCCAGCTACAACAATAATACTAACAATCATAATTGTGATAAAAGCATTATTTTCTTCTTTTAACAGGAAGCCTCCGATTGCAAGGAATATTAAGGAAATTAGTGCTGTTGCTTTTGTTTTAATAGATAATTTATGCATTTAAGAAATTTAAAAAATGAGTGAATATCAGATACCTCAAACTTAATTGCAACAATTAACAAATTTATGTTGTTAAAAGCAAATAATGCACGTCCAGATATTTCTCTGAACACCATCCTGATTGCCTGCCCCGGTTGTAATTAAAAAAAAGAAAGATGTTTAATGAGAGTCTTTTAAAGTTTAGCTATAGGAATGAAATCAACTTGCTTTTCACCTATAAAAAAAGAAAATGAGGAAGTATACCTTCCTCGTTTGCTAAATATGATTCTGGATCTTTTAAAATTTATATCCTAGTCCTATACTAAATGCATTAAATTCAGAATCAACATCGATCCCCTCAGAATCAGCCGCATCTTTTACCTCTTTTGAAAACCTGTTCGTTAGTTCAAAACTGTATTTTGCTTCTACGAAAAAATTAGAATTAATTTTATAACCCGCACCAAAAGCTAAATCCAGCCCAAAAGTATTTAAAAGATCGATTCCTCCTATTGAAACGTTGTCTAGCAAAAAAGTACCTTGCGGTCCTGCCTGAAGATAAAAGCCAGAATCTTGTATGTAATACTGCGCAAGAACCGGAACGATTATAAAATTAACATCATCGGCATTGGCATAATTAACAGAAGGTTGTAAATGAAAATGATCTGATAAGGTAAAGTCAACCAATGCACCCAGATAAAATCCAGAGGAATTTCCTGAAGTAGAAATATCCTCTAAAGAGTTAGAAGATTTTCCCTCGATATTGATGTAGCCTCCCTGTACACCAAAATTAATTTCCTAGCTAAAAGAAATCATAGTAGTCAATATTGCGACTACAGTTAGTAATTTTTTAAACATATAAAATTTATTAAAAGATTGTTTATCAAATTTAAATTAAAAAACAATTTGAAAGATACATTCACAAAATAAAAGCTTGAAAAATTAAATTTTTTTGACTGCCACCTACTGAAATGAAATATGGCTAGGAAAGCTTTATTTTATGTAAGAGGACATATTTTAACATTACACATAATTCATAATATTTTCATAAATTTTAATATATAAATGATTATTTCAATTAATTATTTAATTATATTTAAAATGCTAACCAATTCTATATGAGTCATGAAACTACTTAATTCAACTTTAATTTTTCTTTTATTTATTTTAAGTTTTGTAACACCATCACTTTTCGCTCAGGAGAAAAATGATGTCATTTTTATGCTTACCGGAGAAACCAAAGAAGGTAAGGTAACGGGGATACATGAAAGCACTATTGACTTCGTGTATAGCGGGGAGGATCTTAAGTATGAACTTAAAAAGTCGGATGTTCTAAAGATTATTTTTGCCAGTGGCAGAACTCAAATTATTTCACAGGCAACAACTCCAACTACAAATGCTTCTACCACAACCGCTGCTGAGCGTAAAAATAAATTGGCAGTTCTTCCATTCACAATGGTTTCCAATGATCAGGGTTTAATGAGTGAGGCTATGTCTGGACAAATCCAACATGCTGCGATTAATTCCTTTAAAAAGAACACCAGACAAATTATGGTACAGGACCCTATGACTACTAACGCTATTCTCTTAAAAAATAATTTAGATCTGAATAGTATTAAAACGATGATGCCTCAAAGGGTAGCGGAAATATTAGGAGTAGAATTTGTAGTCTATGGAACTGCTAATATTAGTTTTGAAGGCACACGCTCCTATGGTACTTCCAGCACAACTTATCAGGACAAAAATAAAAAGGATAAGGATAAAAAGGAGGAGAAAAGTTCTGGAAAAGAGTTTACTTCTAATAGTTCTTCAACCACATCAAATTACGATACGTCTATAGAGCTAAATATTTTTTCTGATTCTGGAAGTAATCTATATTCAGTAAACCGTAATGCTTTTGGAAGTTCATTAGATACCTATGATGGAACTTTAAATTATTTAATTAAACGAAGTCCCTGGGGTAGTAAAAACAAGTAATGTAAGCTATTAATTTCTGGGCTTTAAATTCATGATAATTTGTAAAAATTGCCATCAGCGTTTTCAGGGGAACTATTGTAATAGATGTGGGCAAAAAGCTACTGTAAAAAGAATTCATCGAGGATTTATTTTTAATGATTTACAGTTAGGCCTTTTCAATATCGACTCAGGTTTTTTCTATACCGCTAAGGAACTTTTCACACGACCGGGTTATGCTATTAAAGATTATATTGTAGGTAAGAGAGTTAGGTATTTTATGCCTGTCTCTATGTTACTTGTATTATCTACAGTATATAGTTTCTTATATCATTATTTAGATGTTGATATTTTTTACCAGGGCACTAGCGTGTATAGCGAGAATGAAAAATATATGAGTCTTGTTAAAGCCTTAGACGGAAACTATGCCTATTATACGCTGGTTTCCCTACATATTTTTTCATTTAGTTCATGGTTATTATTTAAAAGATTTGGATATAACTTTTCAGAGCATTTTGTGTTAAATACCTATGCTGCCTGTCAACGACTTTTTTTTCATACTATTTTTCTAAGCATTCTTTATATAGCTCCAGAAGAACAGAATAAATACATTTTTATTTTTCGCATACAACTAATTGTCGATTTTTTACTTTTTCTATGGTGTTTTATTCAATTTTTCAAAATGAGAACAATTACGATAATCATTAAAACTTGCTTAAGTTTAATTTTATCCTATTTCATCCTACTCATCATAATCTCTTTTATTTATTATGTCCTATAATTCAATTTATTTTTCCGGTTTATTTATTGTTTTGTTTTCCCACCAAATAATATTGGCACAAAACAAGGATTCTGCAGCCATAATATCCTATGCTGATAAAATGCAGATTAAGCTTAATGTAGATTCACATTTAGAGAATTACTATGTTTCAAACAATGAATCCGAAACAGATTTAAATCTTGCCTTAAATAATGATTTAAGACTTACGCTTCTTTTAGACTATAAAATCTTTAGTCTTTCTTATTCTTTTACGCCAGATTTTTTACCTGGAAATCATGGAGATGAGAATAAAGGAGAGAGTAGTTATTCTGATTTTAGTGTTTCATTATACCCCGGTCAATTTGTACAGGAATTAACCTATCAGCGAATGAAAGGGTTTTATGTAGTAAATACGGCTGATTTTGTTGCCAATCTGCCAGAAGATAGTGCCTATTTGCTTTTTCCAGATCTAAAAAGAACCTTCTATGGAGGTTCTACCGCTTATATTCTAAATTCTGATTTCTCTATAGAAAATTTAGTGTACCAGAGAGAGTGGCAGCGCTATAGTACTGGAAGTTTTGTACCTAGATTCAACTATAGTTATGCTGAATTTTCTAATGATTTTGAGGACTTTAAAGGAAAAGAGAAAGATTTTGATTTCAGTTTAGATCTGAATTATTACTACAACTGGGTTCTTGCGGAAAGGTTTAACCTCTCGCCATATGCTTATGGGGGCTTAGGAACCCGTATCCAAAATTATAGGCAAAGCGGCGATAAATTGAATGAAAAAGAATCAAATACATATTTTACCCAGGAATATGGTGGCGGGTTACAGCTTGGCTATAATACAGACAAATTTCTTATGGGAGCAAGAGTTTCTTATAAATCCTTAAATTATAAGAATGCTAGTGATTTACGTATACAAAATGATTCATGGTACGGATTATTTTTTATAGGATACCGTCTGGATCCACCTGAAAATTTAAAAAGAATTGGAGATCAATTTTAATTGTAGTCGATGAGATTTAAATTAATACTATTATGTGTTTTAAGCGGTCTTCTAGGTTGTAAACACAGTAAAGAAAAGCAAATTATAACTCCAAAAATGGTATCTATAAATCCTGAAGGTACTTATACGAGTGATCAATATGAAAATAGGGATAAAGGATTTGACTGGGTTGGAATTGAGGTTTTTTCTATAGATGATACTTTAATAAAAGTTTCTTTACGGTCTAGAGCAGACCTTAAACGTCCTACTTGTACATTGCACTGCATTGCTAGAAAATTGAATGATTCCGTCTATGAATCTGTTGAAACGACGATTCCAGTACGTTTTAATTTTTCGAAACAAGAGGTATCCATCTATTCTTCATCACGACAGGAGTTAGCTTATTTTTGCTCTGGTGGAGCTAGTATCCAGGGTGATTATCGCAAGATCTACGAGCCTATAGACACTTCTCAGGTGGATCCTAGGTTATATTCAAAATACATACATAGCGATGGGATTAGCTTTGAAATTACACTGCAACTTCTTGATAGTCTGAAAATTTTAACGGTTATACCTGCAGGCTTATCTAAAGATAATTCTACATATACCCAGCAAATCGATAAAGACATTGTCTCTGCTAAAGCTTTAGATCTGAATAATGATGATGCGCCTGAGCTGTTGATTGTATTGAAAGATTTTAAAACTCAGGAATCAACAATCCTGGCATTTACAACAAATCAGAAAAATTCAATGAGTACGATTAACTTTCCGGCGAACGAGTTTCATCTAAAAAAAGGATACTATAGTGGATACGATACTTATGAAATAGAAAGTGGCAAACTAGTCAGAAAATTTCCTGTGTTTGAAAATGGAGAAGCGAGTGACTATCAACAAATCATAACCTATACACTTAAGCCGGGAGAAGCTATGCCCCAATTCAAAATTGATTCTGAACGATTCGTCAAAATAAATCAAAAGTAAAATTTCTAAGTATTAATAATTTAGTGATGCGTGAATTGACTACATGAAATGAATTAATACTCAATTAAATGATTGTCTAAATTTAAGAGGAGATTCATTCGTTTTATTTTTGAAAAATTTGCTAAAAGATTGTGGATGCTCAAATCCTAATTGATAAGCTATTTCACTTACCGATAAATTAGTTGTTGATAGTTCTTCTTTTGCCTTTTCTATTAGTTTATTGTGAATGAATTGTTGAGTGCTTTGCCCGGTAAATGAGCGCAGCATATCACTCAAGTAACGTGCCGAAACATTTAATTGCTCTGCTAAATAAGTAACAGTTGGAAGTCCGGAATTTAATGCCTGCTCCTGTTCAAAATACGTTTTTAATAAGTAGTCTATTTTAGAAAGCAAATCGTTGTTAACAGCTTTTCGGGTAATGAATTGCCGTTCATAAAAACGATTACTAAGATTAAGTAACACATCAATTAAAGAAAGAATTACATCTTGTGTGTGCCTATCGATGTGTTGATATTCGATTTGAATCTTTTGAAATATTTCTACGATATTATTTTCTTCCTTTTCCGAAAGGTGTAAGGATTCATTTAATGAATATGAGAAAAAACCATAATTTGTAATAGTTGTTGCCAGTGGGTGCTTTCCTAAAAAATCCGGATGAAACATTAGTACATATCCAGTTCCAGCATTGTCATTATAGTTAATGGCATTATCAATTTCAACAGATTGCACTTGTTTTGGTGCAGTAAATGTCATGGTACCGGTATCGAAGTCGTAATACTGTTGACCATATTTTACTTTGGATCGAATATTATTTTTTAAGGAGATTGTGTAAAAATTGGTAGAAAACTGTTTCCAAACTTCAGTATTTTTAATATGTAATTCAGAAACAAGTACGACGCTTACCAAAGGATGTAAAGGCTTTGGTAAGTGTAGTAGCATGTGAAAATCAGAAAGAGAATTTATTTGTTTCATATTACAATTTAGTTAAAATCCTAAAAATTGTTTTCTTATCATTTTTCTAAACCCCTCACTTCCTATGTCTTTTCGCGTATTCATCATTTTGTTGGCATCTCCTCCGGCAACATATTTTATTTTATCTTTTCCATCTGTTGCGGCTTCGTAGACTATTTCGGCTATTTGTGTTGGGGTCCCTGCTTCCTTCATCATTGTATCAATATTACCAAACAATTTATCCTCTAATTCCTGATAAGCCTTATGTGAGCTTTTGTCCAGAGATCTGCCTGCAAAATCAGTAGCAATAGCACCTGGGGCAATTGTTTTTATTGCAATATGGTATTGGCTCAATTCAAAAGACATACTTTCTGACCATCCTTCCAACCCAAATTTTGTAGCCTGATAGAGAGAATGTAGGGGAAAAGCTAAACTACCACCGATGGATGTTGTCGTAATAAATAATCCTGCTTTCTTTTGCCTGAAATAAGGAATAAAGGCTTTTGTAACTCGAATAGCACCCAAAAGATTGGTATTTATCTGGAGTGCAATTTGCTCATCACTTACAGCCTCTAAGGCTCCCATAAGACCATAACCTGCGTTATTGAATACTACATCTATATTGTTATTTTCAATAACATTACCCACAAGAGTTTTTATCTGCTCTAAATTGGTAACATCCAATTCATGGAGAATTATATTATCCAATTTAGAAAGCTCTGTTTCGTCTTTAGGATTTCGCATTGTTGCAATGACATTCCAGCCTTTAGATTGAAATAAGATAGCAGTTTCTTTTCCTAGACCTGAAGAAGCCCCAGTAATTAAAATTGTCTTAGACATTTTTAATAGTTTTAAATTAATATACCAAAGGTCTTCAGAATTAAAATGTGATACTTAGCCAAATGGAGTTTAATTGTAGCCTAAATTACGTTGTAATCGTCTTAGTGAAAATCAAAGTTTTTGCTTTTTCAAAAGGTGTTTATTACTGCTGTTCGTGCCAATCCATTTAATCATTCTTAGTACTTTATAAACGTTAGAAAATATATTTCGTGCATTCAGGTGACATCATATTTTATATTCTTGAAAAGAACATTAAAATCGATTATCCATGAAATGGGTGAAAAGCACTAAATAAAGCCAATAGATATTAAATAGAATGATTCAGATTTGGTGGTGACCTCTTGAAAGCATATTTAGAAATCCTATTGACAAGGTATAAAAGCAATAGGTATAGTTTTGACAGCCCGAAGAACTAATAATAATATTAGTGATTTTGATATTCAACCATACTATCTTGGATAACATGTTATAAACATTCCTAAAAGACTCTTTGATATTCGCAAATAAAAAAAGACTCAACTTAATTGAGTCTTTCCGTAAATATATACCAAGGTGTTATTCTGATCGCTCTAACTGACCTACTTTCTCCCAATTTGGATCTACTTCCATACTAATAGTTAGGTAAAGTGTTCCATTATCTGTTCTATAGGTAGAACCCTGTTGAGGTCGCCCGTCTATTTCTTCAGGTTTTAATTTATACATGGCTCCGGTAATAGGATCTACAACAAGTCCGATAATTCCACCAATCACTATATTTCCTAAATACCAGGCGTTAAATTTTTTCTTTAAGGTTGTTCTATAGGCCTTGTATCCATCAAGTTTAAGTACGACATTATATTCCTGATTTCTTTTTAGTTTTTTTTGGATTGGTGTTTGCCCCATCTCAATTTCATTAATAGATACCAGAGCTTGTTTAGGGTTAGAGTTTATTAATACTTCCTGCCGGGAGCCAGAAATGATTGTGGCGCAACTGGTAATCGCCAATGCCAAAACAATAGTTACTGCTTTAAAAAAAGTATTCATGTTATAATTAATCAAGTTTTAATTCATATTGTTCTAAGTTGGAAACATCGCCATTATAGCTATAAAGGTCAATTTTAAGACGATAACAAGAACTCCATAAATCGGGCTTCTTCTTATTCGTTACCTTTACAATGTTTGCTCCATTTTTCCTGGCCTCGATTCTTGCTTTATTTAATAAGCTGTTAAAGCTGCAATCTGTGGAAAATCCTGAATCCTGGAATTTTAAGACTCCTATTTTAATAAGATTTTCAGGCAAGGGATCTTCCACGTCTAAAAAAGCTACTTTTTCATTGGATGATAATGTCGATTGTGGGTTAGTAAAGTTTGAAGAGATTTTTGGACTACAACCGCTTAATCCGATTATAATCGAGGCAATAAAAAATAAAAATTTTTTATTCATAATCATTAGTTTTAAGGTGTTGACTAACAATTTAATGGACTCCCATTACAAGTCATTGATTTGAGCGAATATATGTAATAATTCGATTGAATTTTAAAAAAAATGAGGATCAGGCTTAAAAAAACAACACGTATATATCACTGTTAATCAGACATATAATTTAGTTTTATTTAAAACCAGGACTTTAAAAGAATTCCCCTTACGGATTTGTATAAAAAAAATTTAGCGAACTTTAGATAAATGGAAATCTCCAGCTTCAAATTCTCAATAAATTTATTTGCTTTTGGCTCATGTCTAAGAGGTATAACTCTAACTGTGATCCAAGCTGTATTTATGCCAAAACTGCCAATTCACCTTACAGATATAAAAAAAAGACTGCGGAACGGGCTTGTTCCGGCACCCCCCATTTTCGACTCATCGATTGTTCTCAAAGCGCAATATAGCTTTTAAGTAATTTTTAAATTTTTCATAAATCCAGATCTCAGCTAATTCTATTTATCGTTATCACCTTTCAATGCGTACGGCTTCTAACACTTTGAATGTTCAATAGTAAGTATAATGTTTTTCATCATTGGAATAGAAGAACACTATTGTTCATAATTCTATATTTGCAATGATTATTGTTGAACCTGCATAATTATATTTAGTTTTATAAAGACAAAAATAATGCTATTCCATCGTTATAGCCGCTGTATAAACATAATCATAATTATCCATAGGGCTTGGTGTTATCTCATTACCCTCAAACGCTATTCGGTAGCACTTAGCGGATGGATTTCTTTTGCCCTTTGGAATATCCCAATAGGTAATTAGTTCATGTACTGTATCATCACCAAATATATAAGGACATTTTATCTTATAAGTAAGTATTTCCTGTGTAGGACAATCCTCTAAAGGTAAACCAAACTGATTGGTCAAATAAGAATAACCGTTATATTTTGAAATGCCTAATTTTGGGCTGTTAACATCTGGTTCAAAGCCAGGTTTGGCAGGAGCACTATAACTATCATTATCCCAATTCCAACATGGCTCAGAAATAATAATATCTAAGGCGTATGAGTCTTTCGAAATATCTAAAGAATTATTGATTTCAATTCCATTTACTAAATCATTTCCTGAAGAATCCTGAAAGTTCAAATATAAATTGTAGCTAATAAATTCGGGTTGTTTATGGATAGGTGGATCACAGTATGAGAACATGATCAAAGCAACCAGACTTAATATTTTTAAGGCTTTCATTGTGTTTTTGTTGTTTTCAGTTCAATAGGCTCAATACTATTTATTATGATTCCTGTAAAACAGTCATCAACACAATGATCTTCAACATAACCGCAGGTAGAAATTAAGCCGTTGTTTTCATATTCGAAATAGGTTGTTGCGTTGTCCCTGGCTATAAGCCATTCCTGTGCTGCTTTATTGTATACTTCTTCAAGAGTGATGGGATCGGCTCCATTCTGATGAACTCCAATTTCCGATTTTGTTTCAGTCCATTGAAGTTCACTCTCCGGGATATCTTCAGATAGACCTGCTGTAGCCGTATAATCAAAATGTCGTTGTATTATTTCTCCTTCTTCTACTATTATTGTCGTTTCCCAATTAAAACCAACCCAAGAGCCATGCTCTACTGTATATTGGTAGGAATTCCCGGAAGATTCTTTAAAATCCAACCAGATCTTTTTACTCGTTCTAAACTCGCTTTGGTAGTTTAAATCATCTGAATCACAAGCATAGAATAGGGTACCGATAAGTGTCAGTACAATAACGACTGTATAGATTTTGCTTTTCATAATTTTTAGAAGATTTAATATTTATTGCCAAAATAAGGTCATTATTCACCTGGATTAGATCATGCTTGCTAAGCATTCATTTTAAAGGCCTTACATTGTAGATGCTTTTTCGCTTCATTAGTTGCGTCAAATGGCTGGTTTATAATAGCAAATCTAAAATGAATATTTTTCTTTCTAAAAACAACCAGGATTATGCACTGACAAATATCTGTTTTACAGCTAAAAGATAAAAATCACTTCAGCATACGATTTTTATAAACGCCCTAACAGTTGTATACATAAGATAAGCAATACCATAGCAATTGGGTACACAGTAGCATATGCCACCGCGGGGGCATTGCTTTTTGTAAGCGAGTCTGTGGCCGCAAGTCCCGGTGTACTGGTCATCGCCCCTGTAAGCGTGCCCAACATCGATAATATATTTAATTTTAAAAATATTCGGGCGACTATAGTGGCTAAAAGCATTGGAAAAAACGTAACAACTGCTCCCACAATAAATAGGTTAATCCCATACTGATTGAAAGTTTCCACAAATGTAGCACCGGCTTTAGTTCCTACGGAAGCTAAAAAAAGCATTAGTCCTAGTTGTCGCAAAAGATTATTCGCCGTTCCACTCATACTCCATAAAACCGGCCCTGTTTTTCCTAGTCGGCCCAATAGCATGGCTACAATTAGTATCCCTCCTGTTAACCCAAGACTAAACTGGAAAGAAGCCCCAAAATTTAGGGAGATTTGACCAATTAGTATTCCTAGGACAATCCCTGTAGCGATAGGAAAAAAATCGGTATCTGATAAGTTCGTATTATCATCCCCTAAAATTTCAGAGATATTTTGGATATGATTTTTTGCACAAACCAGCGTAATCTTGTCCCCCATTTGCAATTTTGTACGGGGACTGGCAGAAAGTTCGATCCCACTACGTCTTAATCGCGTGATCGTAGCATCGTATTTAGCTCTTAAATTTAACTGTGTAAGATTTTTATTGATCACCTGGGGTTTGGTAATTAAAAAAGACTGTACTACATATTCTTCGTTAAAATAAAGTTCTTCATCTGTAGTACTACCAATTAAAAGCCCTATTCGTTTTAATGCATCTTCTGTTCCCACAGCTTTAAGTAAATCGTTTTTATGTAATACGGTTTGTGGTGTTGGGGTAAAAACATGGTCGTTATGTTTAACTCTGGAAATAATACCTTTAGTCATTTCTCTAACACCAAGCTGCTCTATGCTCATTCCTATGGCACTATTATTTTCTACAATAAAATTACGAGTAAATATAGGTTTTTGATGAGCGGTCATTTTTTGTTTGTATTCTTTTTCCAGATCATCAATATTCAGTTTAAATAATTGGGGATAGAGTCTTACAAAAATGATAACGAGAATAACTCCCAATGGATATGCTATTCCATACCCTATAGAGACCAAATTAGATTTGGTAACATCTATTCCCGCAGCTAATCCGGGGGTACTGGTTAAGGCGCCGGAAAGTAAGCCAATAGCAATTGGCTTATCGATATCAAATATTAGGATAGCAATATACGTAAGCAAGGTTGCAGAAAGCACAACGACAACCGCTATAACTATAAGGTTTTTCCCCTGGTCTTTAAATGCCTCAAAAAAACCAGGTCCTGCCTGGAGACCAATAGTATAAATGAATAAAATAAGCCCTATTTTTTCTAAAATATCGGGTAGCGTAGCGCCTAAATGTCCAAATATTAAGGCCACAAAAATAATTGCAGAAATATCTAATGAAATGCCTTTCACCTTTAGATTCCCTAGCATAAAACCTAAACAGATAATCAAAAAGAGTATCAAATAACTATTATTTAAAAATTCCATTTTTAAACGCATTAAAGTTCAGATTAAAATTAAAACAACGCCTGCGCTTTTAAGTTGATAATTATCAGGTTTTGAAGGAAAGTACTTCAAAGAATGTCCAGAAAATATTTATTATTTTTTTTCTAATTCCAGGCATCCCTATCCCGATAGCTATTTGATATTTTAATGATTCTATTTTGGTTAGAAACAAACCGGTAATCCCAGTAATTATCGATCCCGGGATTCAATAGAAATACATTTTAAAAACAACTGCTTCTAAAATAAGCTCAAAATAAAAAATTGACCGTATAAGCTGATATTTATCAGTTTTTTCACTCAGGACAATTCATACCTTTATTATGGAAAATAACGAAATATTAAAGTTTGATTTTTTAATATTTTAAAAATGGGTGCGATAGGCAGGAAATTATTTAAAGGAAATTTTTCCTTAGAAAATAATCACTGAGTGTTAATATTTAAGCCAAATGCCATGAAAACCAAGAAAAATCCAAAAGCTGACCTTAATAGAGGAAGTTTGATTTTTTTTCAAATTGGGCTAATCATAGTGCTATCCTCTGTTTACTTTATGATCGAGATGCGAACCTATAATGTTACCAGCCAGGATAATTTTATTATGGAAGTGGAAGAAGAAAGAATTTTAGAAATACCGGTAACCCAAATGAATACTCCGCCTCCCCCACCTCCACCCCCTGCGCCAGAGGTTCCTGAAATTATAGATTTGGTCGAAAATGATATAGATATTGAAGAAGATGAAATCGCCTCTACAGAAAGTAATCAGGATATCAAGATTAATGTTATTGCTGAAGTTTCAGATATTTCAGGAAGTGAGGTGGAAGAAGAAATCGAGCAGGTACCATTTGTTTTTGTCGAAGAAGTTCCTATCTATCCGGGTTGCGAAGATTTAAAGGATAATGAAGCACGAAAACAATGTATGATCCAAAAAATAGATGAATTTGTAAGGACAAATTTTAATACTGAAATAGGCACCGAAGCCGGTGTTTCTGGTATAAATCGAATCATTGTCTTATTCAAAATAGACGAATTTGGTAAAGTATCAGAAATTAAATCTAGAGCTCCGCATATTTTGTTGGAACAAGAAGCTGAACGGGTAATTAAAAGTTTACCCCAAATGACCCCTGGTATGCAAAGGAATAGACCTGTGAGAATTTCATACTCACTTCCTATAGTGTTTGATTTTAGAGATCACAATTAATTAGCTAAGTAACGCTAACACAATCCATCTTAAACCTTTTAATTATGAAAACCTTACTTATCCCATTCGACTTTTCCAAAGCTTCTGAAAACGCTCTTAAATATTCAGTTGAATTTGCGATGCATGAAAAACCAATATTAAAGATATATCTGTTGCATTTGATAGACGAGCATACCAATGAAGACGATGCTTATAAAAAATTAAAAAGTATCATTAATGAATATGATAAACCCGAATATCCAGAAATAGAACCATTAGTAAAACGCGGAAGATTAACTACCCTGGCTTTAGCGCTGCGCCAAGAATTACAAATTGATTTAGTAATTGTAGGAACCAGAGGCACAGAAGTATTCAGAAAAGATATGACCTCCAATACCTCTAAATTTATTAGAGAGGTAGATATGCCGGTACTGGTGATCCCCGAGAAATCACAGGGTTTTAATTTGCGAAACATCGTATTAACCACTGGAGAAGAAAAAATTCCAGATAGAAATGTACTTTTTACCTTGCTGGAAATCGCAAGACGTTTTAATGCAAAGGTGAATTTATTAACCATTGGCAGGGATAAAAAGATGATGGGAGATTCTGAATATGATGAATTCAATGAAAAAACCATAGAGTACTTTTTAGAGATGTTCTATTCCCATCATACCTTTATCGCCAATGAAGATATCGTAGAAGGTATTAATCAATACCTGGAAAAACAGCATATTGATATGCTTGCCATAATGCCTAAAACGCATTTGGCAAAAGATAAGGCCTCACAAGGCAAATTAACTAACATCCTGACCATATATAGCGAAAAGCCTTTATTGATTTTAGATTAAGGCGTTATTAATATGCCATATTACTTTTTATTTCATAATTGATATAATTTATCTGATCGTTTTACATGTCTCACATATAATTTCATAACCATGAGTAATTTTTTAGATTATCCAAAAACACAGGACCTTACAAAATACGGATTAAAAAACAATAAGGTACAGTGGAACCTTAGCGGTGAAGAACTACAAGAAATAACCTTAAAAAAAGGAATGGGAAGACAAACCCAAAACGGAACTCTAGCGGTAAATACCGGTAAGTTTACTGGTAGATCTCCTCAGGATCGATTTTTGGTTCAGGACGAGTACACTAAAAATGTATGGTGGGGAAAAATAAATAAACCCATCTCTCCTGAAAATTTCGATAAGCTTTATAATCGTGTAACCGATTATCTGGAAGGTAAAGAAATTTATATCCATGACGGCTATGTTTGTGCATCTCCGGAATACCGAATGAATGTAAGGACAATTACTGAATATCCATGGTCCAATTTTTTCGTAAAAAATATGTTTTTACGACTAAGCGAGGAAGAATTGGAACAATTTGAAGAAGAATGGCTAGTACTTTGTGTGCCGGGTTATTTAGAAGAATCTCCTACAAAATATGGCCTGCGAGCAGAAAACTTCAGTATTCTTAATTTTACTAAAAAAGTAGCCTTAATTGGTGGATCTGCTTACACCGGAGAAATGAAAAAAGGAATTTTCTCTGCCTTGAATTTAATTTTTCCTAAAGAGAAAAATGTATTGCCTATGCACTGCTCTGCTAACGTGGGGCAAGATGGTGATACCGCAATATTCTTTGGATTATCCGGTACAGGAAAGACTACCCTTTCTGCCGATCCCGAGCGAAAATTAATAGGTGACGATGAGCATGGCTGGACACCAGACAATGTAATCTTTAATTTTGAAGGAGGCTGTTATGCCAAAGTAATCGGCCTAACCGAAGAAAACGAACCAGACATTTTTAGAGCTATTAAACCGGGGGCATTATTAGAAAATGTTGTCTTTGATGAAAACGGGGAAGTAGATTTTCTGGATAGTAGTATTACTCAAAATACCAGGGTGAGTTATCCTATAGAACATATAGAAAATATTCAGGAAAATTCTTATGGCGAGAATCCTTCAAACATATTCTTTTTAACCTGTGATGCCTTTGGTGTTCTTCCTCCCGTTTCTAAACTTAGCCCGGGACAGGCAGCTTACCATTTTATTTCAGGATATACTGCGAAAGTAGCGGGTACCGAAGCCGGAATAACTGAACCTGTCCCCTCTTTCTCTGCATGCTTTGGAGAACCTTTTATGCCTTTACATCCCACAGTTTATGCTGAAATGTTAAGCAAAAAAATGCGGGAAGCTAACGTAAATGTTTGGTTAATAAATACCGGATGGAGTGGCGGACCTTACGGGGTTGGATCAAGAATAAAATTAAAATACACCAGACGAATGATCAGTGAGATATTGAATGGACATCTAGCTGATGTGGATTATGAAACACACCCAATATTTGGATTATCCATGCCAAAATATTGTGCCGGGGTACCTTCTGAAATGCTGAACCCTATCAATACATGGCTTCAAAAAGGAACGTATATTCAAAAGTCAATTCAATTAGCACATTCCTTCCATTTAAACTTTGAGAAATTTGCTGCAAAAGCAAGTCAGGAAATTATGGAAGGAGGCCCACTAATTGATGAGCATCATAAAATACCATCAGATTTGTAAGGTTCTTATTGGTTTTTTGTTGGAGAAGATCGAGGTCATTTTAACCTCGGTCTTCTTTTTAACCTATAAAATCCATATATAAAGTTTTGAAATTCTGATTAAGAAAACTGCTGAAAAAGGTCAAAACAAATAGTAATCTCAAACATATGACTACGGATATTTGAAAGTAACAGGCAGCTACATACCTCAACTATTTCTGTTTTATGATTTTGTAAAAACAATTTTTTACACAAAAACGTTATCCTTATTAAATAATGCTCACAATTGTAGTTTTTCGCACTTTGATAAGCCATTATAAAAACTAAAATCACTTATTATGCTGAGCCAATTATGTGTTCATTCAATCTTGCTCGTGCTATCACTTCTTGTATATACAACAGCTTGCTACCCCCAGGAAATCATTCAAAAACAAGGTCTTGCAAATAGCGCTATTAATTTGCAATCGTTGATTGTAGGACGCTATAGTGTATCTCTTACAGAAAATTTGGACTATACCGGCTTACACCATATTGCTAATGATGATGAAAATCAAAAAATCGTACGGCGCTCATTCGAAATGCAATATGTTCGCCTGTCTACATCGTTTAAAATTAATAACAGGTTTTCTGGTGCTATCCTGGTGAATTTGGCAGATTTTAAATATGAAAATCTCACTAACCGAATTTTAGAAAATGCCTTTATAAATTATGCGGGTAACGATTATTTTAATTTAAGATTAGGACAGTTCAGGCCCTATTTTGGTTTGGAAGACTCTTATCCCTTTCAATTGAACAATTCTTATAAATGGTCTAACCAGTATAGTTTATTTGGTCAAAACACCTGGCAAAGTTTCCAGATAGGAGCTGCAGTTTACGGCAATTTATTACCACAAAAAATACCTGTATATTATTATTTTACCGCCTATAACGGTAGGATAAAAAACAATTTCCACAATAAGCCGAATACGGAAAATTACGCACTTCGTTTTGAATATTTTCCCTTGCCGTACCTACAACTAGGCATCAACGGCGCAGTTGCCAACTATGAGAATAGGCATGCCAATGCCTATGGAATTGATGCTAAATTGAGCTATTTTTTTAACAAAAACTGGAAGTTGGATATGCATACTGAATATAAAAATGGCACAAATTTTCTGGAATTTGAAAAAGCAAATCAGGAGGTTAACGAGCCACTTAAAAATTACCGATCACAAGGAATGTACGTTTTGTTTCACTTAAAATATGCCGTAAATAACTCATGGTTGCAAGCGCTGGAATTTAGTTTTCGAGAAGAGTATCTGGATGAAAATATTCAGAAAAGCGGACGTATTCTACGTGAACATATTCCTATGCTGAGTTTGGTTTATGTAGGCGATTACAGTTCTAAATTATCTTTAGTAGGTGTTATTAGTGATTATCAAACCAATATCCCCGGCAGTAGGCAATACGACGGTTCCAAAATTTTAATTCAATATCAAATTGCATTTAAATAATTTCAATTATGATTGTTTACTTCAAAAATACCTTAACAAGAAAAAATTTAATGGCCTTAACAGGTCTCTTTCTGTCTTTTTTCCTGATCATACATTTATTGGGAAACTTGCAACTATTGTTACCAGAAGAACAGGCGCGGTTACAATATAACTGGTACAGCAATTTCCTATCTACGAATATACTTGTTGAAATTATTGCGTATGTACTCTATGGCTGCATCCTGGCCCATACGATCGATGCTATTTATCTACGTATAAAGTCGAAAAAGGCTAATGGTCCCCGTCTTCAATACAATAGACGATCCAGGGCGAGTACATGGTATTCTAGAAATATGATGTTTTTAGGGATTATAATATTCCTTTTTCTTGTCATTCATTTTAAAGATTTTTGGTATGCTTATAAATATGGAGGACAACTGCCTTTTGATGAAAATGGATATAAAGATCTATATAGCCTTGTGGTAACTGCCTTTGGTGAGCTGTGGTATGTGTTGCTTTATAGCCTGGCTTTTCTGGCTCTTGGGTTCCATTTATTACATGGCGTTTTTAGTGCCCACCGCAGTCTTGGGGTTTATCATTCCTTTTATAGCAGGCTAATAAAAATACTAAGTCTTGTTTTTGCCATCGTCATTACTCTGGGATACCTCATCATTCCTATCACCATTTATTGTAAATCCTAATTACTTTAGAAATGTCACTTCAAACAAAAATACCGGACGGCCCTTTAGAAAAAAAATGGCAGAATTATAAAAAGAATGCGAAACTGGTTAATCCCAACAATCGTAAAAAATTAGAAGTTATTGTCGTGGGTACCGGTCTGGCCGGTGCTTCTGCAGCGGCTTCCTTAGCTGAAATGGGATATAATGTTAAAAGCTTTTGTTTTCAGGACACGCCACGCAGGGCACATTCTGTAGCAGCGCAGGGCGGTGTTAATGCTGCTAAAAACTATAAAAACGACGGTGATAGCGTTTACCGAATGTTCTATGATACCTTAAAAGGAGGAGATTTTCGTTCCCGTGAAGCGAATACCTATCGATTGGCAGAATGCTCTACCAGCCTAATCGATCAGGCCGTGGCGCAGGGAGTTCCTTTTGGCCGCGAGTACGGAGGATACTTACGTAACCGCTCTTTTGGTGGTGTGCAGGTATCCCGAACATTCTACGCACGTGGTCAAACAGGACAACAATTACTTTTAGGCGCCTATCAGGCATTAATGCGCCAGGTACATACAGGAAAAGTAAAATTATTTGCCAGGCATGAACTCTTGGACC
>CEVI01092245.1_pt1 | contig 18065 bp, 19 predicted proteins | sample 531471 | NCBI WGS metagenome assembly CEVI01 (sample SAMEA2623513, study PRJEB7988) | marine metagenome | isolation source: saline water (ENVO:00002010), including
TTCGAAACAGCAGATACAGCTTCATCTTCATTTCGAACAATAAAAATTGGATCAAGCCATTCACTTTTATCACACAATTTTGCAAGTGCTCTGCGATAATCAACGGAAACTGGTGTAGAGTTAGGAACGGCCACCTTGAGTTCGGCAACCTGATAAACATTCATTTTCGACCTCTTCAAACTTAATAATGAACTTTAACTATGCTCGCAGAAGACGTTTTCTTAATGATTTTTGAAATACTTGAAGATTTGAAAGAAGTAGCCGAAGAATGATTTCTTCGGCTGTCAGCAATCAGGCTTGACTTTGAATAAAGTCTACCGCAGTTTGCACTGTTGTGATTTTTTCAGCACTCTCATCAGGGATTTCAATGTCGAATGCCTCTTCGAAGGCCATTACCAACTCTACAACATCGAGAGAGTCGGCACCGAGATCATCAACGAATGACGCTTCTGGTTTTACCTGCTCTTTATCTACACCCAACTGTTCTACTGTTACTTCAGTCACTTTTGCTAAAACATCACTCATAATTATTTACCTGTTATTTAATGAGGAGAATGAGTTTAAGAATATAACAACCTGAAAACAACCATTTTTTAAAGTGGTACGATAAGTTTTTAGATTCACCTGCTCCCTTCCTGGCAAGGTATATCGTTTTTGATAACATCCTGACTACCAACTCCCCATCTTCAAACCTATCTATCTGTAGCAGGATTATCTGCTAAGGACTAACATATTGAGGACAAAATTATGGCTACACCGATAGTTGTTGAAGAACGCGAATTATCTGTAACTCGCAACAAAGGGAAAGAGCAAATTTGGTTAGGCGCTTCGCGCTTACTCAGAAAAGCATTATTTTCTGTGGGCAAGACGTTCCGACTTATTCATTGTGAAGATGGAAGTGTCGTTGCTGATTTAATAGATGAGCACAGCAAACTCAAACCAATGAAAGGTGACGTACAATCGCACGTGTACACTGTGACAGCGAAGGGTAAAAATCCAATTCTGGATTTGAAAAACCTAACAGATGTCATCAGAGGGGCGCAAAAAGTTAAAGTGGTTTACATGCAGGGTAGAATCATCATCTCTGTTCATGATGCAGACTCTATTGTCGAAGAACGCGAAAGCGATCTGGTAAAGACATTAGATGACGGACATAAACTGAAGATTGGTTCGATTTTCTCTGGAACAACCATGCGTAACCGTCTTAAGCGATTAGGTTTAAATAAACTAGCGAACGATACTACCTGTAAGCTAATCATTGAAACCGAGCCTACGATGTTGGAAGCAGCTATGTTTGACCAACCTGAGCAATGGCAGCAACCATCACTTGCGGCTGTTGGTGCTATTGAAAGTTTCGACTTCTCATCTTGCCAACTACCCAAGCTAAATGGTCTGTTGATCGATGCCAGTTCGTTTGACATCAAAACTGACAAATCCAAAGGGCGCTCTCGCACATTGTCTGCTGACGATGATTGCGACCCCACTGGAATGGTTTTTTTCAATACATTTGCTGTATTGAAACTTACAAACCCTGCTTTTGTAGAAGTAGAAATGTCACTGGCTGTGCCACCAGGCAAAAATAAAGCTGATGAAGCTGACTACCTTGAGCGTAAAAGTACCATTATGACGATATATTTGTCGGTACTTGAAGCCTCTGGTTACAATGTCACTAAGAAGATTGACGAGAATGCAGTCACATTGACCGCAATTTCTAAGAATCTTTCTTTAGATGACTTAGCTCGTTCAACTGTTGTGAGCAGTGATGACACCGATGCTACGCCAATCGTTCCTGAGTTCCTTCAACCTTCTTCTATAGAAGAGAGAATCAAAACTCGAAATGAGCGTGTTAAGCGTGATTTACTGTCAGGAAAACCCTTTAAGAAAGGCTCTATCTTTTCTGGAGGCGGTGTGCTTGATAGAGGTGTTCATGCAGGCTTTACCGATATGGGCGTGGATTCATATTGCAAATTTGGAATGGAATGGAAGCCAGAAACGGCTATCAATAATATTCACAACAATGATGCAATATACCGGAGTGATTCGTGCTTTAGGATTGGTGACGTTCGCAACGTAAATGTCTACTTCAGAAAGACGCCGTTAGCGCATGGTGTTGCTGCTGGAGTACCTTGTGTAGGTGCATCGATTGCAGGTATTTCGAAAAATAAGATCAAAAATGCGGAAGAACATAAACTCGCTGGTAGCTTGTTTATTAATACGCTTGAGATCTTTATCTGTTCGGAGTCAGTTTGGCTTCAAATAGAGAATGTGACGAACTACCAAAACACTGTGGGTGCTGAAATCATCCGTAGCGTTTTACACTACCAGGGCTACGATATTTTTGAAGATACTTTCAAAGGTAACGATTTTGGCGCACTAGAGAATCGTGATCGTTTTCTTATGACGTGTATGTCGAAAGGGGTGGCTGTGAGAAATCCATTGGATTACTTGCAGGCTGTTTGTGAAAAGCAAAACACCTTAAACGACATCAAGGAGTTTAAAGCTCCTGATGATACGGCATGGAAATGGTTAGACTATCTTGACGCCAAACAAGAACGTGATGCAGCTGCCGGAAAAGGGTTTGCCAACAGGCAACTACTAACTGGTGAAGAGACTAAAAACGGGACTATTGGCCGTGATTATCAAAAAGCTCGCTCAACAGAGCCTTTCTTCATTTTCGAAGAAGGAGCACGCTTTGCAGAAATTCATCAAGCTTATGCTTCTGGAGAATGCAGTGCTGCTGACTTGATTAATGAGGTGATCACACGTCCGGCTTACATCGGTATGTATGCTAACTTTGCTAAGAATGCGGTTGACAAATATAACCGCAGGCAAAGAAAGCTTTATAAAGATGAAAAGCTTGGCGAATGGACTAATATCGCAAGCCAACTTCACAATTTAGCGAGCAAGATCTTAAGTTCAAGTTACGATTGTACTTCGCAACCAATATCTAAATTTAAACAGATACTGGCCGATGCATACAAAAATCGTGACGCTCAAGTTAAGGACTATGAGTGCCTATGGAGTGAGTTTGTAGATCAAACTTTAGCTATCTCTAAAGCTACTCGTTTGTTCAGTGTTATAGAGCACTGCGCAGTTAAACGAGTTCCTGAAGATATTGTTGAAGGGTACAGTGCAACTGATGCTCATGCAGTATTGGGCAATGGGGTGATTTTTACACTCTTCCAATCGCTAGGTCGTCAGATTGCATGTGATATTATGAATTATGTGTTCGACGGGGTGGTTCATTTGATACCGCTTTCTAAAGCACAAAACTTTAATATTCCAGCTGTACAAGGTGAGGTTTCAAGTCATACAGCTGTGCTTAGTGATAACCAAGCACACGACTTTGTAACTGTGGGTAATGTGGATACGTTCTACTACATTCACAAAACAAAGATAGAACATTTCGTCAGTAAATTTACCTCTGGTGAAATGGCTATCGCAGCATAACTTTAAGCGCTCCTTTTATGGAGCGCTTGTCTTTTACAATGCTTCAATATTGCTTTTGATTTGGTTGATTGATAACTTAGCTGAACTTGTATCAGGAGAACACCAAATGTACTTTAAAAACCTAATTGCCTACCATATCACGCAGCCACTATCATTAAATGACGACGACCTTCAAAAAATGCTTGAAGAAAACAAATTCAGGCCTTGTGGTAGCAACGATATTGCGACTATGGGGTTTTGCTCCCCATTTGAAAGAGCAGGGCAGAGTGACACGATGTTTCACAAAGTGTCGGGGCGGTATCTGTTCACTTTGAAAAAACAGGAAAGGATTTTGCCTGCTTCTGTGATAAATGAGGAATTGGCCGAAAAGGTTGCTCACATCGAAATCGAAACAGGTTCTCCTGTTGGTAAAAAAGCAAAAGCGGATCTTAAGCAAGAAATTATTACCAAACTCCTACCTCAGGCATTTGTCAAAAACAGCTACACCAACGCCTATCTCTCTCCTGAAGAAGGAATAGTGGTAGTAGATGCTTCGTCACATGGTAAAGCAGAAGCTTTTCTCGCGATGCTTCGAAAATCACTTGGTTCATTGCCTGTCGTACCACTTGCAAGGCGAAGCCTGCAAAGTGAATTGACGCACTGGTTGACAAACGGAACTCCAAAGAAAATCACATTACTCGAAGAGGCTGAATTTAAATCCACTGACGATACTGGCAGTGTGCTTAGATGTAAAAATCAACCGCTTGATTCAGAGGAAGTAACTATGCACCTTGACGCAGGAAAACTAGTCCAAAAGGTTTCCTTTGAATACGATGAAGCGTTTTCCGCGACTATTTGTGAAGATGGTACGTTTAAAAAATTAACTTACTCAGACAGACTTAAAGAAGAGTGTGACGACATACCGAAAGATCAAGTTGCTGCCAGATTAGATGCAGAATTTGCATTGATGTCAGGTGAAGTTTCTGCGTTTTTATTCTTTATAGCTGAAACCTTTCAGCTCATCGAAAAATAGCAGAATGTTGGGGGCTAAGGTCTACACCTTAGCCACTTTAGTTGGTTTGAATGACCACCCTATACGCCTTCGGTGTAGTCACTAACCCTTTGATAAATCGCTATTCGAAAGTGCTTAGCAACATCTAAAATCGTTTCTAAAATTTCAGATTGAATTTCTTCAAATGGAACCCACTGATTGTCAGTACAAAAACAATAAATCTCAAGAGGCAAACCTTCTGGAGTTGGTTGTTTTGTTCTTACCAACAAGGTTTCAGAATCTGAAATCTTTGTGTGCCGTGACAAATAATCTTTTATCCAGCCTCTGAAAACAGTTACATTCGTCTTACCTTGCCATGAGCTTTGTTCAATAGCGATAGCCACTGAAGCAGGCATTTTTTCTATATCTTTATTCGTCAGCGCTCTTATCGATTTCTGATCAATATTGATGTAACGCTGTATTTTCCGCACACCGCTTTTACTCATCCCTTTCCAATTCTTTATCGGAGTATTCATCACAGCGTGCGTTGGAATAATACTGTAAGTCTTGTCCCAGTTCTGAACAGTAATGACATTTAAACCGATGCGTTTTACATTCCCGTCCGCTTTGAAAGCAGGAGCTTCAAGCCAATCTCCAACACTGATTATTCTGTTGGCTACAACTTGAAAGCCATTTACAAAGCCTAAAATCGTATCTTTAATGCCTATTGCGATAAGACCGATAATCGCGGCTGCACTTCCCAGCAAATACCCAGGCGGTTGACCGACTATAAGACTGATAATAATAACTATTGCACCAATTGCTAAGATGACCTTCAAAGCTTGCAAGAACCCAGAAATTGGTATTTCATTAGCTGTCTTTTTATATTGATACAAATCATCTACAACATCCAAAAGACTGAACAATAAGCGAGTTGTCGTAAGCGTCATCAATAGAGCAAGTACGACCTCTACGATTTCAAAGTCTATTTCCCCAGAGTAATAGTTGCTAAAGCCTGCGTAAATAACGAGAGAGGCCAGGAATGATGAAAACCGTGTGTATGTTTTACGCTCTCTGAAGGGGCGCGAGGTATCGTTGGTGGTGGCGAGATCTATACCACGTATCAGTGCATCAAGTAACGCCCCACTAAATAATTTAGCAAATAAAGAAAGACCCAATAGACTTAATAACTGCCAATGCTCTTGCACAAACTCCACAAAAAACTCCAGTAAAAAACTAAGATGTTATCAGAGTTTTTACCATTACCAATATCGAATCTAAGTGACTAACTCATGCCAAAATGTTTTCATATCATTTTTATAAACTTTCAACTTTACCTCTTAGCTCATAAATTATCAGTTTTTTGTTAGTCAAAAAAAACGTATCACTCTTATGCAATACAACGGACTTTTCAATTTGAGCAAAGGCGGAGTCCAATATATCTTGCCCATTCCCATCATTTCTAACGGTTCGCACAATGAAATCAATCTCACCTTCCTTTATTCTACTGAGGGTCAAATCTACATAAGTATTGATTGAGCTTTCATCAGCACTTCCCATTCCTTTACATATGATCCATGCCGAGTGAAGCACTAAATCAAATTTCAATGCAGTGAAGTATGGCAGGTGCAACTCAAATCCGTTAGGGCAGGTTAACAGAAGGGCTTGTCCCTTATACTCCATATTACTCAGCGCACTTTTATATTGCGAGTATTGTATTGTTTGAGACATATTATTTGACAACATCAACGTCACTGAACAATAAGATAGCATTAGCACCGCGATGGCCTTCAAAAGTTTCTTGCCATCATTTTCGAACATCAAATTAAGGACTAGAAATCCCAAAAACACAGCACACCCAAAGTAGTGGTAGCGCAACCCCTTAAACTGAAGCAGGCCGATAACCAGGAACACCATTGATATGAGTAAACTACGTTTACTTACGCTTCCGAGGTTGCTGCTATAGTAGGGTATGATTAGAACAGCTAAGAATAGAGCAAGCATTTCAAACAATCTAAAGAGATTGAATTGGACAGACATTCGCCCACTATACATTTGAAGGAGTTCAGGGAAGACTTTATAAAATTCTGGATGCACCTGGTAAACTGCGAGCAGATACAAAATTCCAACCACCCCAAAAGGAAGGTTGTGGTGTACAAATCCTCTTAAGGAACGATCCCTCTTGAAATGGACTAAAGAAACGACAATAGGTAGCAACACAAAATATGGCTTTGCTATCATTCCCACTGCTGCTAGAAGCCGCAACCGCATCGTTTCTGGTTTTGAAACAATGAAAGAGACCAACCACGGTGACATTAATAGCAACGCAATGACGTCCTTATTCATTGCTTCAGATAGGTTATGCAATGTCACCATTAGTAGTGCTATGAGATATACAAAACCGATGTTCACTCCAACGTGCTCTCTTGTAGTATTAAGAATCAGCAAGGTCGGGATAACGGGGATAAATGCTAAATACAACCAGGTAGTTGTCTCCAGCCCAACCCCAGTAATATTACTAATAGGAATAATTGGAGCGTAATACCAAAATCCCATTGGTGGGGATATATCGATGAAGTCTGAGATATAGGAGCCGCCGCTCACTGACTTTTCACCAATAGAAGCGAGCAACAGTGTATCGAGATGAACAGGAACGCCTGCGACAGTCCATGCGACCAATAAAACTACGGGTAGTAGAGCAACAAAGAAAAGCTCTTGTAGATTACTTTTCACTATCGAGCCTATCGTCAGACTCCAGTACGTAAACAGGCCTGGACTTTACTTCTTCATAGATGCGAGCGATATACTCCCCAACAATCCCTAACCCTATCAGCACAACCCCAAACAGAAAGGTAATGATAACTAGTAAAGAAGCATAGCCTGGTACATCCATGCCAAACATTAATGCTTTTATAAGGATAAAAGCACCATATGAAAATGAAAGCGTCGATACAGCGAAACCTATATACGTCCAAACTTTCAAAGGAGCAGAGGAAAAACTTGTGAAGCCATCTAATGCAAAATTCCACAATTTGAAATAGTTCCACTGCGTCTGACCAGCAAATCTCTTTGGCCTCGCGTATGTGACATCACATTGGCGAAAACCGACCCAGGCGGATATTCCTTTAAAGAATCTTACTTTCTCCGGCATCATATTGATAACGTCAATTGCTTTACGGTCAATGAGCTTGAAATCGCCAACATCTTTTGGCACGTCGAAGCGTGTCATTTTATTAATAAGCTTGTAGAACAATGATGCTGATGTGCGCTTTAACCAACTTTCACCAGATCTACTTGCTCTCTTACCGTTAACAATAGAATAGCCTTCTAACCACTTCGGGATCATATGCAAGACAACTTCGATAGGATCTTGCATATCAACATCCATCACTATTGCAGCATCACCATCACACCTCTCAAAACCAGCACATATTGCGCTGTCTTTGCCAAAGTTTCGGGAAAGCTTAAGCACTCTTATAGGCAGTGTTGAAGAGACATTCCTCAAAACCTCATTACTTGAGTCACTTGATCCGTCATCAATGAATATTAGTTCGAATACAATCTGTGGATAGATTAACTGCTCATTGGCAGATTGAACGAAATACTCAATTGAATCTTGTTCATTAAGTATCGGGATTAGTATCGAAATTTTCCGGTTGTCCATTTTATTCTACTCCACAAAATACAGAAGTAGGGAGTTCCACCACGAAATTCGGTAATAAACCACACGCGTACAAACTTGGACAGTTCGTACGCGGAATCCTATTTATGATGAAATTTTTCGGAGTTATCAATGAATAAAGAAGCCTATGACGCAATGATTGCCTTGGAAGAAGAACATTGGTGGTTCAAAGCAAGAAGAAAGATATTATGCAAAGTATTATCGCACCTTAAAGTTGGCCGCACATTCACAGAAGTAGGCTGCGGCACTGGCCGTAACATCGACTGGCTAAAGTCATTAGGTGATACCGCAGGTATAGAGCCAAGCCTGAAGATGATTGAATATGCCCAAAAAAAAGGTCATACCAACATTATCAACGCATCATTCCCGACGACTATTCCCAGGGAACACACAGACAATATTTGCCTGTTTGATGTTCTGGAGCACATTGAGGATGACAATCGTGCAATTGAGCACCTGTCTGCAAGTCAGGTTTCAGGACAAAGGTTATTTATAACTGTACCCGCGTACCAATGGCTCTATGGCTCCCATGATATTTCGCATCATCACTACAAACGCTACTCAAAAAGAGAGCTTGTTGAACTTTTAGAGCGAAGCAATTACAGAGTCATTTATAAAACCAGCTTCAACGCCTTCTTACTTCCAATAGCCATCATCAAGAGACTGATTGATAAAGTGATACCTAACACAAAAGAGGGCAGCACCGGATTCGTTAATGCGGTTCTAACTCGAATATTTGAGTCTGAAACTCACCTATATCCGCGAGTTTCAGTACCCTTTGGGCTTTCGATAATGGTAGTCGCTGAAAAGCGTTAACGTATCGAGTGCGATTAAGAAGTAATCACTCTATTACAAAATCTCAATATTTTTTATATCCATATATTGAAAGTGTATTTTTATGTTGTTATATTCCACCCGCGCTGTCATGAAAATGCACTGAGCACGCAATCCTAGCTATCAAGGTTGGTCGAGCGAGACTTTAAGTCTGCGGCCACGTTCGTTTGACACAGCTTTTAGAAGAGACTTTCTGCTCCGCTAGTCAATTCTGTTATGCCCTGTCAGCAGTAGATAGCCAGCGCAATAAAAAACCACCCGAAGGTGGTTAGCAATTATCGACTATTCAGTCGCTCACTCAAAGTTTCAAATTTATCTTCCATTTTATCTTTGAAAGCATCAAATGTTGATTTTGAAACCGCATTAAGCGAATTCAGCATATCAGCTTGCTGCTGCTTACGACCCGAATCAACACCTTGCTTGTAGGCATTTTTCAGCGTATCAAAAAAGCTTTCAAGCGCTGATTCTGTCTGAATGTACTCAGGCAGGAGAGTGATATCACCGATATCATCAATTTCTTCTGGAATGACAGCTGCTTGATCTCCAATCCACAAGACAGCCCCATCAAAGTTGGGTACACCTGCCGGAACCTCTTTCAAAGCTTCGACCTGTTCATTGCTGAGCTTCATTAAAGTATTATAAAATTTCGCTTTCATTTTGACCTCTATAAATTTGCAAAGTTGCATCACTTAATAGGTGCCATGACAGGTGACTTACTGTCTAAATTAAAAAAGCCTACCATTATGGTAGGCTAAAAATTAAGCGAATGTCTGATTATTTATATAACGTTGCAAATAATCAGGCACCACATTTGCCACCCCACGGGGGAGGGTGATGTTTTTTTCCAAATACTCAACTGCGTTGATCTGAACAGAACCATCATCAAATGCCTTCGATTCAAAGATAGCGTAGGTTTTCGCGCCATCTCCATCGTCAAGTGAATATGCATCAACCCCATCAACCTCAACTTCCTTAATTACAGGAACTATTGAGCGAGATCCCATATATTCACGAAACGGGCGATTATCAGATAAATGTGTTAACTCACTTGTCCAGTCTCCCTTACACTGCTGTGCAAGATAGTCAGCCTCAAACTTATTAACAATCCCAGCATACTGCCCTGAGCACCCCTTTCTTTGAACAACCAGGCCAAATCCTCCATAACTGAGTGCTCCTAGAGAAACACTGTCATTAAAGTGATTGGCTCGACGTATGACTTGTTCACCGATAGTCAATTTAGACTTGTTTAACAAGGATTGCATCCTTGCATCCAGTCTGTCTTTGAGAGCTTCATATGCACTGTCCCAATCACCGTTAAAGTCATGTACAACAACACTCAATGGCTCATCAAAGCCAAAATCTTCGCTGATACAACAGATTTTTAAATTAAGTAGGTTGTTTTCAACGTACAGAGAAAGTTTGAATGAACCATATCTCATTTTCAACTTATTATTCGCGGAATCGTATAAGTGCGGATGGAATACGTTTCTTCTATCGCTTTTCACAAACGACAAAAACTCCATACTAACCTGCTTAGCCAATTCATCTATTGCACGCCATCCTATCGATATTGACGATTCAAAATTCTTGCCAAGCTCTGTTACTAACTTCTGATACATATATTTGTCCTCTTAGTTCAAGTATCATATTATTTAGCACCTTGTAAGGATAATAATAGCTAGCAAAGCCTTATGACTGTATACGTCTCAAAATATGAAGGCCGACTAGGTCATGAAGAGAAACTTATCTGGCAGTATTGCACGGTAGAAGGTGTGAAATGTAAGTCATTTGACCCAAACCTTTACGCATCTGGAAAAGTTAACTTAGACAACCCTTCACTGATTGTCGGAAGCGTTGAAACCCTTACCCGTTATTTTGAAAATGTAGGGATCGAACCACCAGCATCAAATGACTATCCCGCAAGTTTGAAGAAGTATCTACATAGAAACATACACCATACGACCTTGCATAACCTCCAGGGTGCGATGTTCCCGATATTCATTAAGCCTGCGTCACTGAAACTTTTCACTGGGCGTGTATTTAGCTCTATAGATGAAATTAAGATGCTGGCGAACATATCTGATAGAACTGGCCTTATTACCAGCTCATTAGTAGATTGGGTCTCAGAATGGCGCTTTTACATCCACGATGGTGAGCTTATTTCAGAAGATTGTTACGCTGGTGATCCAAACCGACTTCCTGACAGAGCCGTCATCAAAGACGCAATTAGATGCATTGTCAATGACAAACATTTACCTAATACTTGCACAGTTGATTTTGGCATACTTAGTTCCGGTGAAACCGCACTCATCGAGTGGAATGACGCGTGGGCAATAGGCGCATACTCTGATATCAGCTATAGGCGCTATTTTTTACTTCTTAAATCACGATGGGACGACATTCATAACTCACTATTCCCTAAATGAGCGCAACTGACTACAGATCCCTTTAACTTAAGCAGGGAGTAAATCAATTGACTTGCATTCCTTGCTCCTTATAGTAAAGGAAACTAGGAGGCGCTATGAAGTCAAAGTATAAAATTTACCCTTTCATCAAACAAAAACAAGCAAAAATTCTTCGCAAAGGAGACAAGAAATTTAAGAAGAAAGGCGACTGGGAAAGCATGGCCTACCTTTATAACTCTTACCCAGCTCTTTGCAATGAAATAGAATTTAATATCCTGGCCGAGGAATACTTCTGGGAGAGAGTGGGGCGGCAAGCGCTGTTTATTCAATCAGCGGATGATGCCAGTAGGTTCATTAAAAGTCGTTATAGCCTCAAAATGATGACTGAATCGATTCTACCTTTCCCATCCTTCATGATGTGTCTTCCTTCCGACTTTAATGTTGACGGCCTTAGCTGTAGTGGCGTACTAGTTTCTGCGATAAAAACCAGAGATGTTAAAACTGAGCTATTTGACCCACTTTGCAACAAACTGAATATGCCGCCAGCTCAAGTTAAAACTGAAACGGATAGCGAATCGCTGCTTTTGATGTTGGTATATAAAATTGATGGGGACTCAGCATATTCAAGAGCCTTAATTGACTCCAACAAACTAGAGACTATTGCTAATACGGCAAGTCTTGATGAGTACAGGGACAATGTCGGTAAGTATGGTGAGAACTACATATTCACATCGGAGTCCGACGATCCAAGAGAACATAAACTCCAGCAAACTCTTATTCGACTTATACTTGGCGTATCAATATATCTGAAAGCAAAACCGGAGTCCCTAACCACTGGTTACCCGAGTAAAGACAGAATGATTTTCGAAGGTGGGCTTTTTGACAAACAGAACTCACCTTTTTATGCGACACTATCCAAACGTAAAGGAACATCTCCTGACGCGCACTCACGATCATGGTTCATAAGACAATTAATACATGACCGTTACTATCAAGATCAATATAAGTCTCGACCACGAGGCAGTCGCTTCGTTTTCGTTGATGAAACCACTGTGAATTTAAAAGTAAACCCCAAGCATATAGAAGACTAGCTGTAGCTACTTTTTAACGCCATCTGAACTACCTCTCTAGCTGATGATGGCGTCGAAACATTCTAACCTTAAGTTGGTACTATTTATAATTGCTCAATATCGAGCGAGGACTAACTAAGGATTTACAATGGCTACACTAGCATTAAGCAACGGCAAACTGTTCGCAATCTCTCAAACACTTTTAGCATGTTCAAACGACATACTCAAAGTGAACGCAATCCCATATGAAGCTGATAGCGAAAACAAAGAGACGGTTGACTTGATGGTTGATGGATTTCGACGCCCAACGATTTTGGATATCGCTAATCACATTGAAGCGTCAAAGGCACAATATGCTTATGACTGGTCTGTACAGGCAAACAGCCTGGAGTCGTATGGCTACCTTACAATGGACAGATTTATCGATATCAAAGACGCTGAGCTGGGTATTCGCATTACTATGAATTATAGCAGTGAGGATGATTCTGTCTCTTTTTCGGCGACATCAAATGACGAAGCTAACGGTGATGATTGTCGCTATGAGTTAACAGATGCGCAGAAGTCAGAAACGCTCAAAGCAGTGAAAATTTTTTCTGCTGAGTTCAAAAACATGTGTGACGCTTCAGATATCACTATTGATATTTCTGAAGATGTTAAATTCACATAGCCCTAAAGCAGCCTCTGGCTGCTTTTTTCCAATTATATCTAGTGTACTTCATCACGCTCATTGACAGCTTTTAATAGTATATCCTACAGTCGAAATAAACTTCCCAGTCTGCTGTCAACTCGAACCGTTCATTCAATACAAGAATACCCTAGCTTTCTCGCTATTTATTCGTATGCCTGTCCGAACTAAATTAAATGCAACAAACTACCACCGCTCTTTAGCAAGTTTGATGGTACTAGCCTCCAATGAAGTCTTGTACTCCAAACACAAAAAATGGGTAGCCGTAAAACATCCAGGAGTATCCCTGGAGTTTCGCGTTGGATCAGGAAAAGCAACATATCACAGCAGCCCACGATTGCGCACGGGAGTCCGCAAGCATCAAATCACCTATGGTGTAAAAATGATCGCAAGCAAACTGACATCAAGAAACGTCGCAATGAAATGGAGAACAGGTAAAGAGATAAAGTGCATGGGCTATTACGATAAGAATGTAACCATGCAAACCTTGCTTGCCCATACGATACTTCATGAATATGCTCACTTCTACCAAACCCTTACTGGGGGCAGGGAGTACGGTAGCGTCCACAATGATGAATTTTACCGGATTTTGAATCGTCTCCATGAATGTGGCTTAGCAGATGACCTACTTGATTGGTTAATGCAACACGATATATTTAGAAACATGTCATTTCATAACTAAACAAACGACTAGTGCATTTTTGACTTAGCACCGACTGTTTATACACTTTGTTTTTCGACGATTGCCGCCCAATATGTTTTTTGATCAATTACACCATCATTTTGATTGATGAAATCATTGATACATTGATTGAAAATTTGGAAAACAAGGCTAATTTATCTTAGTATTCAACCTGCTTCGTACGTTATTTCATATCCGTTGGCACACCAAAGCTCACCTTGCTAGATATGTAGAGTCACCACTTAACGTTTCTACATAAACGAGAAGCAGATATGCTCAAAGGACAATTAAAGGAACAAGCATGAATACAAAATCATTAAACCCTAAAGCTTTCGTTAAAGTAGTCGCAATTAATGCTGGAAAGAAAGTGCCTTTTGACTTTCCATGGTTCAGTAATGTTGCAGTCGCCTTGCAGGGCGACCTAACAAAGCTTAGTACAATTCAAAAAGAACTAGAAGAAATCAAAAAATTAGTCAACGTTGATATTTCAAAGTTTGGCCTGAATTTGAAAGACTACGATATTGAAATTTCTTGGATTGAGTAGTAAACCGATAATTTTCTAATTCTCAATTATTAACCCAGCATTTGCTGGGTTTTCACCTCAACTGACCCTATTTTTATATGCTGACATTGGCAATATTTTAAAAATCTATGAGGACAAAATGAAAACTATCATAATACTACTATCTTTCTTATCGTTTTTATCGCACGCTAAAACCATTGCGTTTAACTCCAGTGATTACGCTGAAGTCATATTTATGAATAAGGTTATTGCTGACCTTGATAGGTTACACAACGAGGATTCACGCAACTCCAATGGGTGCCTATTTTTACGTGGAAAGGGTATTTTTAGCACGAAAAAGTGGAACAGTCTCGACGAAGAATATAAACGAGAACTTGGAGAATGCTCATTTATCGAATACGCATTAGACAACGATCTTGAGATCAGTCTTGTTGGCGCTCATAAATGGATTGAAGAAAATTCAACTCATATTAGAGAAGAATATTCACAGGCCTCATATATTCGCCTTATGGAAAAAATTGTTCGCGATAATACAGCTGACGAAGATACCATTGAGTGGAGACATAACACACTTTGTGCCTACATTAAGCAACAATCAGTATTAGAGGATGAGTACAATAAGGAAGCTATAGCAAGCGCAAGCCCCTTATGTAACCAATAGTTTCTCACAAACTGATTCTTTTAAGCACCTATCTAACAAATAGGTGCTTTTTTTTGTGATGAGCCAGTTTAGTGTTGGTATTATTATCAGTACGTTTCTGCGCTACATTGTGATTAATATAAAGGGCTTATGTGAAGTCTAACCAGACACTTGTCGAGTTACCTGGAATGGGGGCTATATAACAATGCCAAACTCGGCATTATGGGCAAAAGCCTGAGGACTAAACGAGGATGTAATTATGAAATTATTCACAAGAGCGACACTTGAAACATTAAGCGCTACAGTTCAAAGCAACATCAAAGAAGCAATTGGTGAGATAGTTATTAACGGGTACGATGAGAAGGGGAATTTTGCCTTTGTCACCGAAAGCCTTTCGCAAACCAAACTCTATAAACGTGTGAATGAAACATTGTATATTGAATGCAGTTTTGCGGCAGAAAACTATCCATCATTCTCCGTAAATGTTTTGGAAGGCTCTGAAGATGAATTCAAACATTACATCTGCACCGAATTGGGCGGTTGGATTGTTCGAAAATGCCAGTTTTCAGATATAGTTGCTGATGGAGAGGTGATATGCCTCGTCGGCTATCAGATTCAAAACGAAGCCGATGAAAACTTTGAGCAAGATTCACTTGAACCAATTGAATCCTTTGACGCGGCACAACAAATGTTGTTACGTGCTAAAGAGCAACTACCGGAATCACAGTGGAAGTTGATACCTGTCGATCAAGATTCAATCTAGGAATTCAATACCATTGTTTAACAACTAAACCCCGTTCAAACGGGGTTTTCTTCGCTTGCACATTGCATAGGGCAGATTTAATCTCCTTGATTGAGCCAAATATTTCACTCTCCCTCTATCACTATATAAAGGCCGACCTGTTTAACCATCTTTTTAACAAAAAAAGCCAAGCAGAGCTTGGCTAGTTAGTTATGAAAATGTGACGTACATTACACCTTCCGTACTTGTGTAAAAACCACTTGTGCGTTCAGACATAAATGACTCGAACTCATCTTCAGTTTGAAAGTCTCTAGAGTACCCAAGGCGGTTGCAGGTTATTGACGCAGCAAAGCCTGATACATGACCCTCTACATATTTATGAACTTGACCCGCAACACCAAAATCTTTGGCTAATGCGACTTTGATATCGTCATCACAATACACTGGACAAAGCACATCCAGAGTGGTTGGCAAGCCACCCTCGACTACAGCCATCATCTGTTGGTCATCAAATCGAACATACCCAGAAGGAGCTTCACCCTCTTCATAAGCCCAAACGCTCACTGTTTGAGTGTATTTTTCTTTTATTTGACCAAAACCATGGGGGATATAGTTCTGAAAGACAACTTCCGTATTTCCGATCAGCCTTAAATTTCCAGGGTTAAGAGTCGAATACTCTCCACCAGCCACATTCATATTGGAGCCGTCGAGCGTTCTAAATACTCCCAGTTTAGTAGGATTACTTGTTTCGCTACTACGCGAAGGGGCAAAGCATACAGCCAAACCATCTTCCCGTTTCTCATGAAGTATTCCAACCTTTATACCATTAGGCAGATTGCTGCCAATGTTCATGTTAGATACTACGATATCGCCTAAAGTAAATTGCTTCATAATTAAATCCTCGTTTGCCCTCGGTAAACACAGTTTGTGTACTCCAACATAGGTTCGTGAGTGGGCACCTTACGCTAGATTTAAATTCAAGTAGGCGTTGCTTCCATATTGCCTGCAATCCATATCGTAACCCAACGTTCATTGGCCTAGTCACCGTTGTCCGTGGCTAGGTAAAAGCACCTAAATGGTAAACTACAAAGAGGACTAAACATGGATTTAATTGGTAAAATTAAGAGAGCACCCGAACAGTGGCATGGTAGTGTCTTTACCACGTTTGATGATAGCGACATTATTGACAGTTTGGATATCAATAACTTGGAAAATCATCATGAATGCACCCAAGACGAACCTGAATGGTCAGCCGCCTGGGGTGGTCGATTCCAATGCCAAACCAAAACGGACTTTGTCAGCTTAGGCCTGAACAGAGATACTAGAGGGATATCTTTCGAGATCACTAATAACATTGACGATGTAAAAACAAATGAAGAACTTGAAACACTGTTCCATTGGTATTTTTCTTTGAACACCAGAACGAACGAGATTTCTGTTCACTATTGCGAAGACCCTACTAACGTCCAACATATCGAGGAGATGACATGGGAAAAAGTATCTGAGTGGTTGATGCAAAACCAGCCACTGCTTTTTGTCAAAGAATACAGGGAAAAAGTCATACCTATTTACTTTGATGAAATGTCAGAAAACTAACATGCTCTATACTTCATTCTTTACTTAAGCCGCATTTTTATGTGGCTTTTATTTTACCTTCCAAAGCCAGTAGGCATACAATCGTCAGTTTTCTAGAACCAAACCTACATATGCTTACCGATAAAGGTATAGCAGTCTAATTCTCACGACTGACGAACCGTTTCAACATCAAATGTAAATCTGGACTCCCTTCTGCATATCCCATTAGCATGGGTGGGTAGCTGCAAAGTAGCTCCCTCCTTATCGTATCAACGTTTACCCACGCTCGACACTATTTATTCTTGCTCAATACCGAGCAGAGGACAATTAGAGGAAAACATTGTGGCAGCACTTAAGATTCAAACTGATAAAGTATCCAAACTAAACCAATTGGACTTTACAGAAAACAGAACTATCTGCGAACAGAATGGTGAAAATGAAAACAAAATTAAACTTGTCTTACAGCGTCGCATTAAGAATGGCAAACATAGAATCTTTCTAGTCGGCTATGCTTATAAAAATGACGAGTTAGTTAAATGCAGTGTTCTTGGTTTACACACACCTGACAAGCGTGGCATAGATACGATTCTTTCATCTTGTAGTTGCTATACGTTTTGTGGAATGTATGAACTCATAACGAGTTAATATTACGCCTCGCATTAGCGAGGCTTTTTTGAGATAAATATCAAACATCCAGGACAAATATCTTAAAAGACTGCAAAACCCAAAGCGTCTAAGTGTTACTCTTGCATCTTTTATCTACAATCGCGAAATACCAACTCAAAATCTATGATTTAGTGTTGGATG
>CEVI01040061.1_pt1 | contig 17453 bp, 17 predicted proteins | sample 531471 | NCBI WGS metagenome assembly CEVI01 (sample SAMEA2623513, study PRJEB7988) | marine metagenome | isolation source: saline water (ENVO:00002010), including
CGCTTAAAATAGGCAAAAGCTTCTTCCACTTTTCCTAAATACGTAGGGCTTTTAGAATGCCCGTTGTCAAAATACCCCAAATACCGATATCCCAAGTCCGGTTCATCAAACACCTTGCGGATTTTCTTTAAATTACGGTCGCGGCCGATCACCACCACATTGACCGCATTCCCGCCAACTTCCCGGTATTTACCTCGGGCATAATAAAACAGGATGCGATAAAGTAGCAAACTTCCAAATAAGCACAGCAGTACATTGCGGTGAAAGGCAATAGAATGAAGTGGCGTTTGACTCAGACTAAACCACGCAAAATAGCCCAACGTAAACAGTAAATACAGCTGAATGGGTTTATGAATATTGGTAAAGAAGCGTTCCTTACGCGAAGTAGGATAATAATCGATCGCATAAGCACTCAATAACCACGTCGCATTAAAAAACAGCATTGAATTAATATCAAAATACAAGTTGGGTATAAACCAAGCAAGCATCCCATTCAACAGCGTCAGATGGATTAAAATACTGATAGGTACGATAAGTGCAGAGCGTTTCATAAGTAGTTATGCTTGGAGATAAGTCTTAAGAGGTCTTTCGAAGCTTAGGTATCAAGTATTGAGGGATCTTCCGAGCTATTTTTAGGGCTAAAGTTGCGGCACCCCAAAGGGGATATCGTTGAATGACATCTAAATCTTCTTTAGACTTCATTTTTTGGAGGGCAGGAGTGGTACTTTTTCCACCGAGTCGCATTTTGACCAACCAATCGTTGATAAAGTGCGTTTTTATTCGGGGATTACTTAACCAACGTAGTGTGATCTCATAATCGCTTGCGATACGGTACTGCTCCTCGTACATACCATAGGTTTCAAAGACTTCTTTTTTAACGTAAATGGTGGTGTGCAAGGGCACCCATCCAAACTTAAGATAATGGGAGCGAAAGGGCTTCGCTTTATAGATTCGTTTTACCTTCTCCGGTTGATCCCGAGCCACAAACATCCCGTTCCCATAGACCATATCGGCACTACTGCTTTGAAAAGCTTTCGCGATTTCACTTAAGGTACTTGCCTTAGGATAAAAATCATCAGAATGCAAAATCCCGATAACATCCCCGGTAGCTGCTTTTATTCCTTTATTTAAAGCGTTATACAAGCCTTGATCCGGCTCGGAAATATAATACCCCAAACGCTCCTTGAAGGTTTCAATAATAGCCTGCGTTCCATCGGTAGAGCCACCATCGATCACTACATGCTCCACATCTCGATAGTCTTGATTCAATACCGCTTCAATACACGAACGAATCGTCGCTTTGTTATTGTATACAATAGTGATGACAGATATTTTCAAAACACGGAATAGGTTAAAATATTAAGATACTACAATGCTTAAAATGGCTATACTTGAAAATCTAAGCATTTCTTTTATGATAAATTCAAAGTAATAAGAGTGCCTATAAATTTCGGCGCAATACACTTTCAAAATAGGTGATGGTCTCTCGCAAACCCTCTTGCAAGCCAATCCGAGGCTCCCACCCTTGGAGCAAAGTCTTGGCTTTGGAAATATCGGGACGGCGTTGTTGAGGGTCGTCTTGAGGTAAAGGCTGAAACACCAGCTTTGATGACGATCCCGTCAAATCGATAATCGTTTGGGCCAATTGCAACATGGTACATTCGTGGGGATTCCCCAGATTGACCGGGCCAGTTACCGAAGTATCTGTAGCCATCAGGAGGTTTAAGCCCGCGACCAGATCGTTTACATATTGAAAGCTTCGGGTCTGACTCCCATCGCCAAAAATGGTAAGGGGTTCTCCTTGTAACGCCTGCACAATAAAGTTAGACACCACCCGCCCATCGTTGATATTCATATGCGGTCCATACGTATTAAAAATCCGGGCGATCTTGATCGCAACGCCATTTTGGGTATGGTAATCCATAAATAAGGTTTCGGCACAGCGTTTCCCTTCATCATAGCATGAACGCGGCCCTATGGGATTTACGTGGCCCCAATACGTTTCCGGTTGCGGATGCACCGCAGGATCCCCGTACACCTCCGAGGTACTGGCCTGTAAGATCTTCGCCTTAACCCGTTTCGCTAATCCCAACATATGGATAGCCCCCATTACGGACGTTTTGATGGTTTTAATGGGATTATACTGATAATGCACCGGGCTGGCAGGGCAGGCTAAATTATAGATCTCATCCACCTCAGCATAAAAAGGTTCGGTAATATCATGTCGGATCAATTCAAAATAGGGATTGGCCAATAGGTCTACAATATGTTCCTTGCTCCCCGTAAAATAGTTGTCTAAACAGAGTACTTCATGCCCTTCTTCAAGCAGCTTTTTACACAAATGCGAACCGATAAAACCGGCACCGCCGGTAATTAATATACGCTTCATCATTTCTTTAGTATTCGTTTACGCACGGGTTGAGCAGGATTACCCTGATAAATCATATTTTTCTCAAAAATACCAGAGCCAACAGAACCTGCTGTTAGTATTGAATTATTCTTCAGATAAGAATTTGGACCTAAAAAAACACTCGCTCCTACCCAAGAACCATCTTCTAAAATGATGGGTCCATTGCGATAACAAAATGATATGTCTTTATAATCGTGATTTCCACCACATAAAAAAGCACGCTGACTAACGCATACATTATTCCCTATGGTGATTAATTCAAAATTTAATATAAATGCTTCCTCTCCAATCCAGACGTGATTACCAATTTGTAATTTCCAAGGCATATGAATATTAACCCTAGGTTTTATAATTACGCCTTTACCAATTTGCGCTCCAAATAGACGTAAAATAAAACATTTAAATTTTGATGGATAAGGCAATGCACTCAAAAAAAATACAATTTTAATTAAATACCAAAAGATTTCTTTAACTTTTGATGCGCTCCGATCGAGACCTTCTTTTGAATTAAATTTTGACAAATCACAGGTGGACTCCATATATCTCAGTTTATTTAATTAAATCTTAGACATTTCGGAATATCTTTTGAATTATCAAGAATCCACTCATATAAGTTTGCAGTTTCTTTAGCTATAACTTCCCAAGTAAACTTAGACTTAACTAGATCAAAACCATTCGCCCCCATTAAAGCCCGCTCTTCTAAAGATAAATTGAAAAAAACTGTAAGCCCTTTAGTTAATCCCGTTAAATTAGCTTCTATTCTAATGGCCGCTTTATTTTCAAAACCTTCTTTTATATTACAGTCATCGGTAATTAAAACAGGTAATGAATAAGACCAGGCTTCTAAAACGGCCATTGGCATCCCCTCACTATATGATGGTAAAATAAAACCATCACATAGGCGGAAGGTTAGCTCCTTTTCTTCGTGATACTGAGCCCCAATGAATAATATATGTTCAGATAGATTTAAACCATTGACTAAATCCTCTAATTCGGCTTTATAAGTATTGCCTCTAGACTCACCAGCAATTATTAGTTTCCATTCTTTGTGATACTCTTTTAAATTATTCCAGGAATGTATTAAATTTTCTAACCCTTTTTTTGGATGTAATCTACTTAGAAATAAGAGATTTTTTCGGTCATCTACTTTCTTCCAATAGGGCAAGTTTTTTGGAGTCTTAAAATTATTGCTAGGCAAATCAACTCCGTTTGGGATAATTGCTACAGGGGTTTTTAAACCAAATTTACGAATTGCTTTATATTCAGGTTCGCACAAGGCGTGTATACAAGTTGCATTTTCTAAATGCTTTCTTTCATATAAATACAATCCTAACCTTTTTTTCCAACTTCTGACACTGAGTATCCAAGGATCTAACATACCCCGTGGCGAAATAATGTAAGGAATTTTATGCTTTAGGCAATATTTTGTATTAATAAACGAGGAAAACAACCAGATACCCTGTATATGAATTATATCAGGACCTAATTGTCTGATTTTATTTAATAGATCAAAAGATACTGCAATGCCTGACGGACCTACAATTTTATACTCTACTAATTTTAAAGGACTATAAAATTTATTATCTACATCACTCCTTTCATCTCTAAAAGCTAAAACTACAGGGTCTAAGCCTACACTGTTTTGAATGTTCAAATTTTTTCCTAATTGCCTTACACTATTATAAAGGCCACCTGCATTTCTTGAACTGGAAGTGCTTAATAAAAGTATTTTTAACATTTTAGACTTTTTAGATTTAAATATAAAACCTCATAATTGTCGACCATTTTTTGAACCGAGTATTTCTTTATAGTTTCTAAACAATTTTTTCTGAGCTCCACACTTAGCTGAGGTTGTAACATAATTTTGTTAAGGCATCTAACGATTTCATCAATACTATTCTCTTTTAATAACAAAGCATCATAACTATCTGTAAAATGTATTTTAATTTCTTCAATTTGCGAAACAATTAAAGGCAGTCCTATAGACGCTGCTTCAAATAAAACGTTGGGCATTCCTTCTCTGTCACTAGGAAACACAAAGACATCAGCAGTGGTCGCTTTAGCTTTCCAGTCATCGAGGTATCCATGAAAATGAACTTCATTTTGAATATTAAGACTAGCTGTTAATGATTCCAAATCTTTTCTTAGATATCCATCTCCGTATATATCAAGTGAAATAGTTTTCCCAGAACTCCTGAGTAGAGCCACTGCTTTTATAATTAGCTCAACATTTTTTTGCGGAACCAATCTCCCTGTATAGCAAATTTTAAAGTTTTTAACTTCTTTAAAATTATTAGAAGTTTTGCCAGAAGGATTTAAATCTAAACCATTAAAAATAGTTAAATACTTACCTTTCAAGATTCTATTTAATAAAGATTTACGTGCAATAGGCAACTTAAAATTAGCTACTGTTATTGTAGATACTAAGTGATTAAAATAACTTAACCTATCTCTAAACCAAAGTTTAGAAAAATTGTTAACAGGAATTCTTCTTAAACTATTAATTATGGGTATACCTTCGATTTTTCCAACTACACAAGCTGGAATAGTAATTATTTCTGGAAGCCACAAATGCAATAAATCTGGTTTCGCTAATCGGGTCGCAGTAATAATTTTAAAAAAAAAGCTTATTAAATTATATTTATTGCCTCTATCCACTGTGACAATTGCAATCTCTGGTTTTAGATTTACAGAACTAGTATTATCCCAACAAATAATTGTCACATTGAAGATATCTAAATTAATATTATTACATAATAATAATAATTGAGTTTGAGCGCCACCATCTTTTAAAGTGCCAATAACATGAGTAAGATTAATTTTATTATTCATATATCAATTAGTATACTTCTTGATATAATATTCTTTTTTATCTTTTTTGGAAAAACTTTTTGTTAAATCACCATTCTTTATAGCCACGCCCTCATAGTCTCTAATATTTTTGATTACTCGAGCAGGTGTGCCAACTGCAACTGAATTAGATGGTATATCTCTTGAAACTAATGATTTTGCCCCTATAACAACGTTATCACCTATAACCACACCCGGCATAATTATGGCTCCATAACCTATAAAAACATTATTGCCTATTTTAATGGGCTTAACAATATCAATCTTAGGTTCACCCAATTCTCTTAGAACCCAAACCCCGCCATCGTGGGTTTCAAAACGAGTAGCGGTAGCACTCACATGATCACCCATACTAATTAAATAGGGCTCAGAACTAAAATCAACGTTTATGAGGCGACAATTCTTCCCCAATTTTACCCCAATATATCTTGCATATTTAATAGGAGCTATTTTTTTAAAAATGAAATAAAATAAGGACTTCATTAGCGTATTTTTAAAGATAGCTTATCTTTAATTATAAAAAACTCATAGATAAAGAAGAACAAAAGACTCCACACTAAGGTTTTAATTATAAAATCAATTGAATATCTTGGTATTTCCGCAAAGACACCTAAAGAAAATGCATAAATTATCAACCATTTTATATTATGATTAAGTCGGGCTTTTTCTTTAATATAATTTCCAAACAATCCTAAACAATATAATATAACAATCAATGATGGGATGCCAAATTCTATATATGAGTCTGCCACTATGGATGTGCCTAAACCAAAATGAGAACCTATTGAGTCTGTAAGATACCTACTACTTGAATAATACGGATCATTTGGACTAATAATTAAACCTCTTGCATAAGGTATAATTCCAGCAATACCAATTAACTTAAATTTACCATAAAAAAAATCGTGCTTATTTGGCACAAAATGAAATACTGATCTAGTCACAATATTTGTTAAGGAGAAAGAACCTTCGTCTAGATTAGCACTCAATTTCGATGTTGTTCGATAGTCATTCTGACCTAGAACAACATCAATCATAGCTCCAATCCCTCTATTATCTGCTTTTCTACTTATTTCGACAACTTGATAAACAAATAACGCAAGAAATCCAAATAATACAAGTTTTTTTCTACTCAAAATTTTAATAAAAGTAAAATATGTTCCTAATAATGCAATGACAACAATAAAAAAATTATTTCTATCACCGGCAATAAGTAAGAATAAAGCAAACAACAACGTTATACAGATTGAAAATAAAATATTAAAATTAAAGCGTTTAAGTCGTTTATAATATAATATTGAAAAGGAACCTAGCAGTGAAATAAAGGTTATGGCTAATGTATATATACCATCTAATTTAGCATCGTCTGTCCTAGTACCCATATAAGAGGAGGTTAGCATACCTAGCCCCCCTAGTAACACAAATAAAACTAGTAACAAAACACAAAAAAATAAAATCAATTTAAAAAACTTCTTAAATCTTATATCAGAATAATAAACGCTTTTATTTCTTATAATTATTTTTTTTTCAAATCCTAAATTAAAAGATATTAGACCAATAGTTGACGCTATTATAGATTTATTTGAATAATTGCTAAAGGTATTTGAATGAAGCCAAAGATTATCATCTATATTTGACAAACCTAGGACGGCTGACTGAAATGGTAAATAGAACAAAATAAAATAAAATAAATAAAATAATGTATCTATTTTTAAGTAGGTAGGGATATTCTGAATTAATTCAATTGGTTTTCTTAATGAATAAAATATTACCAAATATACATGTATTAGGCAAAACCAAATTATAAAAGCATCAGCTCCCAAGGGGACTGTAAAAAATAATAATACTAAAATTATTAGAGAAAAAATTTTAATTATCATATAACATATTAATGATTATATTTATTTGTAATATAATCTTTGGAAGCAAATTTCTTAAATTTTACAATTGCTGGATTTCCAATTACTATTGAATCATTAGGAACATCAAAATTTACAAATGAATTTGGCGCTATTAATACCCTATTGCCAATTGTTATATCTCCAACTATTACTGCTCCTGGGCCTATATAAACTTCATCTAATATTTTTGGTGCAAAGTTACCTTTGTTTTTTATTGATTTAGAATTACCAATTGTAACATTGTGCATTATAGTGCAGTTTTTTCCAATAATACTTTTTGAATTAATTACTATACCTCCAAAATGAGGAAAATGAATACCCATTCCAATTTTAACACTTAAAGGAATTTGCATGCCATATTTAGTAGTATATCGTCGATAAAAAAAATAATAAATAAAATAAAATATTTTTTTCTTACTTAATGATATTAATCGAAAATAAAATAAAAATTTAAAAGAGCTACTTTTTAAAAGTTGCATCCCTATATCTAAATTACTTTGTTTTGCCGTGTACCTATAAATATCTGCTCTTATAACTTCAAACATTCAACTTTAGAGTCTTTATCGATTTATATTTTTTGAATAAAAATTTTTTGAAATGAATTTAGGTTTTAAAAACCGAATCACATCATTTAGATAATTTGCAAGGGATTTTATGTTTAAACCTTGATGAGTTGTAGTTTTATAAATCTTCAGATACTCATATACTACTGCATCTATGTCAAAATATTTACTAAATATACGACCACTATATAATTTAATTATTTCTTCATCTTTTTCTAAATGGTTTAATATCTCTGTACTAGTAACTTTTTCTCTTTTATTGCGTTCAGAAAAATTATAATACATCATACTAGTAAGATTCTCTTCATTTACTGGAGCAGGGTATACACTATTTTGAACTGGCGCAAAAAGTATTTTATTAAGTGATGCTGCCTCCATCACTCCCCTCCCAGTCCCTACAATTATGTCTGCCATATCTAAAAGCTCAGAGGCTCTGTTGGTGAATTTTTGCTCCGTAATGATTTGTACCGGATATCCTTCAGCAGCTTTAATAATACGTTGAATGACATCAGGAGATTGAGGCATTCCTATTAATAATAACTTATATTTTTTACTAAAATTTGAATCTATAATTAATTTAAGTAACGCTAGAGCTTGCATGATAGATCTTTCATGTAATTCATGAAATCTAGAAATTCTGACAATTAATTTCTCATCATTAGAAATAGCATATTGAACTCGTAACTCATTAATTCTTTTTAAATCAGATTTTATTAAATTCGCTCGATTAGGTAAGGTAAAAATAGTATTATCGTTTCTTTTATATTTTCTAAAATGATCTGAGTTCTCTTCAGAAAAGTTTATATATGCATCTGCATCTTGTATAAATCTCCCTCCATTTATACCCCCACATTTTGAAAAAACAAGTGGTTTTTTAATGAAAATATTTACTGTTCGCATAATACTAACAGATCCAGTATCAAAACAGTGAATAATGTCAGGGTGATATTCTCTTACATATCGACTTAGTTTTGGTATTTGAAAAAGAAAATTGAGTTTAGTTATTTTAATATAATCTGAACTAATATTGTTCTTTAAAGCATCTGCATGAACCAACCCAACATTTAATATTTTAAAATCTACAAATGGTTTTAAGCTATCTGTAAGTGTTTGTAGAGAATAAAAATGACCTCCACCAGCTTTTTTGTGAGAAGAATTTATTACATATAAAATTTTTAATTTTCCCATTATATTATACGTTGTTCAACTTCTAAACTCACCCCTAATTTTTCATAAACGAGATTTTTGACATGATAAATAATATTTAAAATATCAGAACCCGTGGCATTCTCATAGTTAATTATAAATCCTCCATGCTTGTTTGATATTTTAGCACCACCTACAGTATATCCTTTAAGATTTAATTCATCTATTATGGCTCCTACAAAATAACCTTCTGGTCTTTTAAAAACACTACCTCCATTAGGAAAAGCCTTTGGTTGTTTACCCCATCTGTTTGCTTTTAATTTTTCCATTTTAAAAGCAATCTTTTCCTTATCAAACTTTTCTAATTTTAACCAAGCCTTTAATACAATTTTATTTGTGTTTTTTTGAAAAAAACTATTTCTATATTCAAATGACATTTCATCTTTATGCATGATTTTCACCACCCCGTCTGCCAAATCTAAATACTTTACTTTAATTAAAAAATCCTTTATCTCTTGACCACTAGCTCCTGCATTCATAACCACTGCTCCACCTAGAGAACTGGGGATATCATAAAACATTTCAATTCCTGAAAGGCTGTTGTCTAGAGCAATTTGACTTAAATCTCCCATCCAAGCTCCAGATTCAGCTTCAATAATGTCATTAGATACAATGATATTATTAAAGTTGCCATTAAATACTATAAATTTATTTTCATAAAATTCTTTAGAAAGGATAATATTATGTCCGCTTCCTAATAAAATAAGGTTTTCGTTATTTACAAAACAATCGATGACCTCTTCCTCAGTATTCGGAAAAAAAACCTCTTTACAACTTGCAACAATTCTGTAAGAGTTATAATTAGTTAAATCAAAATTCTTATAGCTTTTCATCGGTATTTTTTTTTAACGTAAGCATTGATTTAAATTTGGTAAAATCATTTTTTCTAAACCTTAAAATTTCAACTATACTTAATTGCGTTTCTTTTGAGTAAAAAAACAAAAACAGCAAGCCTGCAAGAGAATAACTTACTGTTGATGCCAATGCAGCTCCGTTGGCACCATTATTTGGAATAAAAAGCACATTCAAAATTAAATTTAGTATAAGTGCAGGTCCCATTGCCTTCATAGAAACCCAGGGTTTCCCTTTACCTGCAAGATCCATATTCATTACCTTAAAAATGGTCATTAATACAACCCCCGGCATCAAAATACGTAACACCATAATACTATCATAGAAAGATATACCGTATACGATGGTTATAACGTAGTATGCAAGCAAGAATAAAAATATAGATATACTGGTAACAACTAACAAAGAAACACGTAATAATTGTGCAACTTTAAGTGAAAATATATTACCATCTTTTGCGATAGCACTTCGTGCAAATACAATTGTACTAAGTACCATGGGTATTTGCCATAAATATTGTATGAGGTTTGCCCCTTTAGAATAAATTCCCAATTCATAGGGTGAAGACAATCTATCAAGCAGAATGATGTCTAATTTGTAATTTAAATTTATCACCAGTAAGGTAAGTGCATATACAGAACCTAGGGATAATAATTTAAATATTACATTAAAATTGAAAGTAAAAGTAAAAGATTTGAAAAATTTATTTTTACCCAATAAAATAAAAAACATTACAAATGGTCCTCCCAACAACCCCAACATAGCTCCTGCAATATCCCAACTTAAGATAACCACAAAGATGATCGTTAATAAAAACGTAAAAGCTGCTGGTAACCAATTGATTTTATTAAAAGTTTTCAGGTCATTTTTACCTAAAAAGATCCCGCTATTATAGGTGTTAAATAAATTAAAAGGAATAGGTAAAATAGCTATAAGGATTAACAAATTATCAGTTGAAGAATTACCTAAATAATAAATTAATAAAAAACTAGAAACTATACTTAATATAGACGTAAATAACCAAATTTGAGTAATGGCTTGCTTGATTTCTTCTTCTTGAAAAACACCTTTACCCAAAAAATATGCGGTAGATTGGCGTATTCCTAAAGAGCCTATACTCATAAATAATGAGGGATATACCAATAATGCTGCTATGATACCATTTTTATCAGGACCAAGACTACGAGCAACTATTATTGAAGCTCCTAAATTAAAAGCAATTATTAAAATGTTTGATATACCAACCCCTAAAAAATCTTGAATAAATTTACTTTTAAAAATCATCTCAAAATTATTTTACATGGTATTCCAACAGCCGTCGATCCTGAAGGTACGTCTTTATTTACGACTGCATTTGCACCAATTATGGAGTTTTCGCCTATTGTAATTGCTCCGAATATTTTAGCGCCCGTAAAAATCTTAACTCCACTTTTAACGGTAGGATAGGATGTATCTTGTTTTCTTTTACCGTGACTTCCCAAAGTAACTTGCTGCCAAATTTTGACATTATCTTCAACAACAACACCATCGCCAATGACAATACCTAGTGGGTGGGGTAGCCTTAAGTTCTTACCAATTTTTGCTTTATATGAAATATCGCAATTACGCTTTGTAATAAGTCTATTTCTATAATAAAGTCCTATCTGTCTAAATAGTAAAAAACGGCTTGAATAAAAAAAGGATCCAATGCGAAAATTTAACAACACCCTAAAACCTTGATTAAATAGAAAACTCTGAAGTATCCCCTTTAAACTTTTATGAGGTAAATCACCTTTAATAAGAACTATGGTTTCTTTGATAGAGCTCATTCAGTTTTTAACGTAATGCCCATACCTTTTAACTTTAACTCTAAGTTTTCATAACCTCTAAGTATTTGCCAAGAATTTGTGATAATAGTTTCACCTTCTGCTGTGAGACCTGCGAGTAAAAGCGCGATTCCAGCTCTCAAATCTAAAGCTTCAACCGTAGCCCCTTTTAGAGTTGTTCCTCCATTAATTACTAGCAAATCTCCTTGCACCTCATAATTAAGTCCCATTTTAGCTAATTCTTCAGCATAACCGTATCTTCCTGGAAATCGCAAATCAACAATTTTTGATTGCCCTTTACTTTTTGAGCCATAAACTGCAAACAGTGGTTGCATATCTGAATTAATACCCGGATAAGGCCCAGTACTTATTTCCACAGGATAAGCACTACCTCCTCTAATGATAAGACTATTATTACCTCTATAAAAGTTCATTCCACTTTCTCGCAAATATACCATAGGTACTTCGAGATGTTCAAAAGGAAAATTTTCTATCTCTACTTCTCCATCAGTAATTACAGCTCCAATAGCCCATGTAAGTGCTTCCATATTATCTGGTATGACATCATGTTTTGCAGATGATAACTGCTCTACACCTTCCACTACAATACACTTTTGTCCAAACACTTTAATTTTAGCTCCCATTTTACCCAGTAAATCTATCAAATCCATAATTTCAGGTCTGATATGGGGATTCCATATGGTGGTTGTGCCTACAGCTAAAGAGGCACAAAGTATTGCGTTTTCTGTAGCTCCTGTAGAACGCATAGGCAAATGTATATCAGTAGATTTCAAGCGGCCTTCCTTAGATCTCGCGCACAAATAATCTCCTTCTTCCCATACCTCAGCACCTAATGCCTCTAAGAGCATTACATGTAAATCATATTTCCGTTCTCCTAATTTACATCCTCCTGGCAGAGGCACTCGGCCTTCACCAAAACGTGTGGTTAAACTCCCTAAAATAAGTAATGTGTTTCTTATAGAGCGATCTTCCCATAGCAAGGTTGTAATTTCCGATTCAATTTCAGTAATAATGACTGAATCTCCGTTACTTGTGATGTCTTTACCAAGAACCTTGAGCATTTCTAAGTGAACTTGTACGTCGAGTAATCCGTTTGGAAAATTGTTTAACTCTACTTTTTCCTTTGTTAATATTGAAGCTGCAAGAAGGCGGAGAGCACTATTTTTAGCACCACTTACCTTAACCTTACCAACTAAACTTCCTTTCTCTACTATTATGCTTTTATAATTCATTATAATATTTTGTATACCATTCAACAAATCGTTTTACACCCTCAATAATTTTTACGGAACTCTTATATCCCATTTTTTCTAAATCTGTGGTATCTGCCCAGGTTTGAGGCACATCCCCTGCCTGCATAGGCAGGAAATCTTTAATTGCTTCTTGATTTAGTTCAGATTCAATAGCACTTACAAAATCCATTAATTTTTCTGGAGAACCATTGCCAATGTTATAAACTTTGTAGGCAGGTTTATCATTGATTCTGGTCGGAGGATTTTTGAGTATGATTTCAATTCCGTTCACAATATCATCGATATAAGTAAAATCCCTACTTAGATTTCCATTATTAAATATTTTAATTGCTTTGCCATTTTTTATCGCATCAACAAAAAGAAACATAGCCATATCAGGTCTTCCCCAAGGTCCGTAAACTGTAAAAAATCTTAGACCCGATGTAGGTAAATTAAATAAATGACTATAAGTGTGAGCCATCAACTCATTACTTTTTTTTGTAGCTGCATATATACTTATAGGATTATCTACATTTTGACTTGTTGAAAATGGCACTTCTTTACTTTCACCATATACACTAGAACTACTGGCATACAATAGATGTTTTATATCAAAATTTCGACAACATTCTAATATGTTTATAAAACCAACAACATTAGAAGAAATATATGCATCTGGATTTTCAATACTATATCTAACACCTGCCTGTGCAGCTAAATTGATAACAATCTCAAAATTAAATTTTTCAAAATATTTAGTAAGATTCAATTTATCTTCAAGATTCATTCGAATGAATTGAAATGAATCTGAGTATTTATTAGAATTTATAATTTTATTAAATTCTATAGATTTCGATTTTGAAATACCTAATTCAGAAAGTCTATTAAATTTTAAATTAATATCATAATAATCATTTATGTTGTCAATACCTACCACATTATAACCAAGTTCTAATAACTTTTGCGTTGTATGAAAACCTATAAATCCTGCGACTCCCGTTACTAAAATATTTGACATTACTAAGAAAATTTAATTATTAATATAAAAATCGTAAGCCTCATCAATACCTTTCTTTAAGGTAACCCTATATCTCCAACCGAGAGCTTTAAGTTTAGATATATCTGTTAATTTCTTCAAGGTACCATCCGGCTTTTTGCTATTAAAATACAATCCGCCTTCAAAGCCTACCGTATGTTTAACCAACTCAGCCAAATCTTTGATCGAGATATCTTCTCCTGTGCCGATGTTGATGTGGGTATTGCGGATTTCAGTAGGTTGTCCCTCGACTGAGCTCGGGGTGACATCGGTAAAGTTTCTGTTCTCCATAATAAAGACACATGCATCCGCCATATCTTCACTCCATAAAAACTCCCGCATGGGTTTTCCGGATCCCCAGATCTCTACCCTCACCTGACCGCTCCCAGAGGGAGAGGAACTTTGAATTCCATATTTAGATAGTATTTCGAGAATCGTAGCTTCAGAGGCATTACCATCAACCCCTTCAATGGGCAGTTTATTTAAATCAGCCTTAAGGCTGTCCCAATCTCTGTTCTCTAGCGCTTTTCCTAAATGCATTTTACGAATTAATGCCGGTAAGACATGAGATTTCTCCAGATCAAAGTTATCGTTAGGTCCATACAAATTGGTAGGCATTACCGAGATAAAGTTGGTCCCGTATTGCAGGTTATAACTCTCACACATTTTAATTCCAGCGATTTTAGCGATCGCATAAGGTTCATTAGTATATTCCAAAGTATCGGTCAACAGATACTCTTCCTTCATGGGTTGCGGACAGTTCTTGGGATAGATACAAGTACTCCCTAAAAACAACAGCTTTTTAACGCCATGAACATAAGCCTGATGGATCACATTGTTTTGGATCATCAGATTTTCATAAATAAAATCGGCTCTATACGTATTGTTCGCAACGATGCCCCCTACTTTAGCTGCTGCCAAAAACACATAGTCTGGCTGTTCCTCTTGAAAAAAGGCGCTTACCTGAGCTGCATCTCTCAAGTCCAGTTCACTACTGGTCCGATACACCAAATTGGTATAGCCTTTTTCCTTAAGATTTTTTACGATTGCTGACCCCACCAAACCACGGTGTCCAGCAACATATATTTTCGAATTCTTTTCCATAATAAAATTTCTCCGTTTGATCCGGATTATCGCAGATTAGTCACCCATTTAATTTGTGTTGACAAAACCTTTCCACCTTAGGCTTTTTTCTTCAAAATTAACTAACAACCCCAATTCCATACGGGTTGCTTTCAGGTAATTTATGGTTTGAGCAATCATCGATTCAGTAAGTATAGCAGAAGCTTTTAGTTCAAGCACTATATGCTCAAAGCATACAAAATCGGCTACAAAAAATTTATTCAGTTTCTGATCCTCATAAAACACCTCTACCTTAGGTTTAGTCAAAAATGGAATGTTTCGATTAACCAATTCACGCGCCAGTGGTTCCTGATAAACCGATTCCAAAAATCCGTTTCCTAATGATTTATGAACCTGCATACAAGCACCGATACCCGCATAACGCTCTTCTTCATTAATCAACTTCCCCATACTACCTAATCAATCAATTCGTGGTATCCGTTGCAATCCGAGTATCCGTAATACATTTTTTCTATCCGCGCAATCCGTGTTTACTCAAAATAATTCATGATACGATATCCCCCATCTTTTAAATACTGATCCTTTTTCATCAGTTTTAAGTCGCTTTGCATCATATCGTTTACCAAATCTTTCAGGTCGTATTCTGGCACCCAGCCCAACTTTTCTTTAGCCTTCGTAGCATCCCCGATCAACAGATCTACCTCGGTAGGTCGGAAATACTTAGGATCTACCGCTAAGACTTCTTTCCCGATCTCAAGTTGATATTCCGGATTGGTACAGGCTTTAACATACGCTTTTTCCTCTACTCCTTCTCCCTTAAATTCCAGTTCGATACCGGCGTGACCGAAAGCCATACGCACAAAATCACGTACCGGAGTGGTTTTGTTCGTAGCGATCACCCAATCTTCAGCTTCTTCCGCTTGTAAGATCATCCACATCATACGTACATAATCTTTGGCATGTCCCCAATCCCGCTTGGCATCCAGATTTCCTAAATAAATTTTGTCCTGTAAGCCTAACGCAATACGTGCAGCAGCGCGGGTGATCTTACGGGTTACAAAGGTTTCCCCACGTATCGGTGATTCATGATTAAACAAAATACCATTACACGCATACATGCCATAAGCTTCGCGGTAATTTACGGTGATCCAATACGCATACATTTTGGCTACAGCATAGGGCGAACGTGGATAAAACGGAGTCTTTTCAGTTTGCGGTACTTCCTGTACTTTTCCATACAATTCGGAAGTTGAGGCTTGATAAATTCGGGTTTTCTCACTCAAGCCCAATAAGCGCACCGCATCTAATATTCTCAAAGTACCTAGTCCATCGGCATTCCCGGTATATTCCGGAGTTTCAAAAGACACCTGTACATGACTCATCGCGGCCAAATTATAGATCTCATCCGGCTGAATTTCTTGGATCAAACGGATCAAATTGGTACTATCGGTCATATCTCCGTAGTGTAAGATGAAATTACGATTTTCCACATGGGGGTCTTGATACAAATGATCAATACGATCCGTATTAAATAAGGATGCGCGTCGTTTCAGACCATGTACTTGATAGCCCTTTTTCAATAAAAATTCGCTTAAATAAGCCCCGTCCTGTCCGGTCACCCCGGTGATTAATGCTACTTTCATGTCTATGATTACTAATTGGTCAGCGCATACTAACGCTGCAGTTTATGTTACTTTTTGTTAAATATATCTAAATAATATTGAACCCCCTTTTGAATTCCTGTTTCAAAATCTTCTCGAGGCTCCCAACCCAGCTCCCTTTTAATTTTATAAGGATCAATCGCATACCTATGATCATGACCTGCCCGATCAGCAACAAAGCGAATTTGTTCTACATAGCTACCTCGAACTTTGGGTTTAATACGATCCAATACCTTACAAATATACTGGGCAATGTCCGTATTCATCCATTCAGCATCTCCACCAATACAATAGGTTTCCCCGGCACTTCCACGCTCAAAAACAAGGGCCACCGCTTTACAATGATCTAATACGTATAACCAGTCTCTTACGTTTTGCCCGTCCCCATAAATGGGGATCGTCTCCCCGGCCAAAGCTTTGCGGATAATGGTTGGAATGAGCTTTTCAGTATGTTGCTTAGGACCGTAATTGTTAGAGCAGTTAGTGATCACCGTATTCATCCCGTAGGTATGGTGATAACTACGCACCAGCATATCCGCCGAAGCCTTACTCGCACTATATGGAGAATTGGGTGCATAAGGGCTGGTTTCAGTAAAAGATCCTGTGGCACCAAGACTCCCATAGACCTCATCGGTGGAAATCTGATGAAAACGAGCATTTATAAAGGCCTTTTTATAGGTAAAAGGCGCTTCCATCCAAAACCGATAGGCTACATCCAAAAGCGTAAAAGTTCCGGTCACATTGGTTTCGATAAAAACCCCGGGATTGGTGATACTATTATCTACGTGCGACTCTGCTGCAAAATGAATCACTCCGGTAAATTGATGTTGCTC
>CEVI01050378.1_pt1 | contig 17221 bp, 16 predicted proteins | sample 531471 | NCBI WGS metagenome assembly CEVI01 (sample SAMEA2623513, study PRJEB7988) | marine metagenome | isolation source: saline water (ENVO:00002010), including
CCAAAATCCGATAAGCTTGCTCCAAAGGTGCTTCAGGCCATCGAAGAGGGCCGGTCATACCGCTGGATTGCCCGAGATCTTGGTATCTCGAAAAACACCGTCTCCGACATCGTCAAACGGAACCGTCAAAAGACCTTGTGAGACAATCGCCCCTATTGGAAACGAGCCCAGTAGGCGATGTTTCTAAACTGCGATTTAATCATAGCCAGAGTAGAAGGTTGCGCGATGCCCGTGTGATGCAACCTCAGACGCCGTGGCTCTGATGGTGCCAGTGCATATGCTAAGGTTGCCGCTCGGCGTGCAATCGATCATTTCGGCATCGGCAGAATACCAGACACACGTGTTGTTGCCGCGAGCCAACGACACCCGCAGTCGCAGCATCGCATTCCTTGCAGGGGACGGCCTGGCGCACCAATAGAACATTGCAGCAGGACACGTCGGTTAATCCGTATAGCTTCGGCAGGCATCGACCCCTACGGCTGTCGAGGCAAGTAGTTGATCTGCGTCGCGGATGAGATCAGCGATCCGCCTGTCCGCAAGGCGATACCGGACGAACCGACCTTCGTTCCTGCGACTGACCAGACCGCAATCCAAAAGGCAGCGCAGATGGTTCGAGACATTGGGCTGACCAAGCCCTGTTTGGGTAACGATTTCCTGCACGCTGCGTTCGTCCGACAGTAGCGCATCGAGGATCGCAAGACGGCTGGGGTCGCCGAGACCCCGGAAGAGCTTTGCCCGCGGCTCAAGGGTGTCAGCTGCCGAAAGATCGTCTTGAATGTTTTGCAATGTCATATCATTATCCACTGATACGTTAGCGGCGACTTCTTTCGCACGCTACCTTCAAGAGGATCGCATATGAGCCGAGCAGATAACACCACATTGCCTACAACGTCTTTGCCGATCCGGATGCGGGTGCATGGCATGGACTGCGCCAAGGATGCCGCCGAGATCGAACGGGCCGCTCGGTCTGCGGGCGTGGCTGAAGGCGATGTGAAGGTGTCTGCCGCAACCCATGTCATGACATTGCGGATCGCCGAAGACGACTTGCCGAAAGTGCGTCCAGCACTGGACGCAACCGGCTATGGCTTTGAGCTGATCAAGAGCGGGGATACATCGTCCGATCCGGCTTACAAAGACCCGAGCTATCGCCGCGCGCTCTGGATCGTGGTCCTGCTCAATCTCGGCTACGGGGTGATCGAGATGTTCGGCGGGTTCCTGTCCGGATCGCAAGCTTTGAAAGCAGATGCCCTGGATTTTTTGGGCGACGGCGCAATCACCTTTCTGGGCCTGCTCGCTATCGGTTGGAGTCTGACATGGCGGGCGCGGTCGGCGATGATCCAGGGCGTGTTCTTGGGATTTCTGGGGCTTGGCGTTGTCGGCAGCACAATCTGGCGTGTCCTGAATCAGACGACACCAGAGGCCGGGTTAATGGGAGCCTTCGCCGTGGGCGCGCTGATCGTAAACATTCTTGCGGTGCTGCCGCTGCTAAAACACCGCAAGGGCGACGCCAACATGCGGGCCGTATGGCTGTTCTCCCGGAACGACGCCATCGGCAACCTCGCCGTGGTGATCGCTGCCGGACTGGTCGCCTGGCTCGGCAGTGCCTGGCCTGACCTCATCGTTGCTTTCGCCATCGCAGGGCTGTTCCTGCATTCGTCATGGATGATCATCCGGGATGCGCGGAGTGATCTGTCAGAAACCGAGTGATCTGGCGGAAAAGCTGACGTGCGAACCGGAAACCGACATTCGCCACTGCGCAGCGAGTCCGGAACTTTGGGCTCGAAGCCGACCTTCGCCGCGCGCTGCACGAACGACCGCTGTCAGCTTAGCGTAGGATTTCACACTCTCCCGCAAACGACCCGGTGTTGGGGGAAGGCCACTCGCGCTGCTGAAGAAGCGCCGTGCCGAGGTTCAGCGAATGCGTGATCAAGCGTCACCAACTTCTGCGCAGATCTCGTGGCCACACGACAGAGTGGCGTCGGGCTTTTTGGATAGGCGCAGCGAAATCACTCCCACTGCGCCTTTTTCTTTCGTCTTCTCCAAAATAACCAATATCTATTCCGTATCGTGTCGCATCAAGATACGAAACGATACGGAATGAAACGAGATGGAGCAACGATATGGCGGGCGTAGAGAAGGTAAGCGAGCAGGAGATCATCGATGCGGCGGAGAACCTGCTAACGGAGGCCAACGGGGAACTGCGCCGCGTTTCCGCCCGCCAAGTGCGAGAACGCGTCGGTGGTGGCAGCCAGCGGGTCAACGAGATCGTTGCCGTGTGGAGGGAAAGGAAGGCGGGAGAGCCCTCGAACCCCGGCCCTGCCGAGGGCCCGGAACCCATGGTGCCCGACGCGGTGAGCCACGCAGTCGAGGAGGCTACGGAAAAACTCCGCAATCTCGGACCACTTGTGGGGCGGCTGATCGAAGAAGCTACGCGCACGGAACGCCAGCGATGCGACCGAGAGATCGCCATGGAGCAGGAGCGGGCGAAGACTGCCATTGAGGAAAAGGAGAAGGATCTCATTGCGGCCCGGGAAGAGAGCCGCGGTTATTCCGAGGATCTCGATCGCGTTGAGACGGAACGGGACGATCTCAACGCCCAGTTGGGGGATCAGCGTAAGGAACTGTCCGAGGAGCGCGAGGTGAACGCGGCCCTGAGCAAAGAACTGAAGGAGCTTCAGGCGAAACTTACTGAAGCGGAGCGCCGGGAGGAACGGGCCATAGCGGAGGCGACACGGCAGAAGGATCTTCTCGAGGCTTCCGAGCGGACCGTGACGAAGCTCGAGGCGCAACTGACGGCCGTCTCTGAGGCACATCGCAGCGATCTCGCCGAAAGCCGCCGGCTGCACCGAGAAGAAATGGACGCTTTTCGATCGGATTACAGGGACATCCAGAAGCAAGCACGCAAGACCGCTGCGGACCTCTCCGAGGCCCAAACGACCGTCCGGCAACTGCGCGAACGAATAGCTAACGAACCAGACGAAACTCAAGGCACTGAAAAAACGGGGAAGTAATTTTTCTCCTGCGTCGCGAAACTCATACCCACTCTTCTTCTCGACCGCCTCGTCCCCATCGCGATGAGGGGCCGAATGGCGGTCGCAAAGAAGGAAGAAAAGATGAGTTACAACCTGAAAGATGTTGAAGACTGGGGCGAAGCAAACGGCGAATCCGCCGACACCATGCGAGCCCTGAAACGAGTTCCGGCCCGGCTCGGCATGCTGGACGCGGACCTCGCATCGCTCTCCGCCGATCCGGTCCTCTTCGATCGTGATATCGCCGGTCTGGGCTATGCCCTCGTCAGCCGCGCCAAGGACATGGAGAAGAACGGCCGCCGCGAGGACTCCCGCGTCCGGTCTCTCCTGAAGCGTTTCCAGGCAGCCCATCTCGGGATCGTCCCTCAGAACCAGGTCGTGCGCGCACGATACGACGCGCTCATGGGTCTCATCGAAGCGAACGAGGGCGAACCGGGCTCCGGCAAGCGCTGGAACATCGGGCGTCACCGAAGCCTCTGCGCGCTCCGTGCCCGAGCCACCGTCGCCCCGGAGAACCTCACCCAGAAGGAAATCGACCGGATCGGCCGCGAGATGTCCGCCGAGAAGCGCAAGGGCCTGCGCAAGACGGTCGCGTTCCTCAACGGGCTTTTTCGTCTGACGAACGAGATTCCCGAACTCCGCGAGTTCTTGCCCCCCGTAAAACTTGAGCCGCCGGCCGGCTCCTCTTGGGCGCGGCGGATGGACTGGAGCGACCTACCCGCCGCCTTCCGCGCCTCGTTCGATGCAGCGGCGGATGCTTGCGTCGCCGGAGAAGAGGATCTCGCCGAGCAAATGCTGGCCCGGATCGAGGCCGGGGAGGACCCGGAGACCGTCATGGCGGAGGCCGACGAACTCGGTGCATCCGAGGCGAGCCGGGTCGGCAAGCCGACCGCCGCCCGCGAGCAATATCGGCTGGCGGTCACCTGGCTGGTTCGGGTCTGGGAAGACCAGGGAGGCGATGTCGGCACCCTCGATGACATCCGCGATCTGTTTCAAAGACCTACTATAGAGGCGGCGATCAAGGACCAGATCGCCCGGTCGCAGAGCGCCGCTGATCTGCGCGATCCGCTTGCCTCGACGACGCTCAAGACGCGGTTGACGTCTCTCAGAACCCTCGCGAAACGGGGCTTGGAGGACTTGAAGGCCGTTGCCATCATCAAGCTCCTTCAGGCACAGCACTATGACGTGCCCCGCAAGAAGCTTGCCAAGACTGGGGACGAGGCCGCGATCCTCATGGAAGTCGACAGGATCTTCGCCAACCTCCGGCAACGGCCGGATCTCGCGAATATCTGGTCGAACGCGCCCCGTCGCATCGCCGACGCCGCCCGCGAAAAAATCGAGAGGGCAAGGCTGAAGAAGAACCGCGGGCAGGAACTGACCGCCTTGCGCATGTTTGCCGGCGCAGCCGCCTACGCTGTCCAGATGTCCCGTCCCATGCGACCGGAATGCCTGCGGCACGGCCGGATCGCGTCGTGCGGCGATGCGCACTCGAACCTCGTGCGGACTGCGCCGGGAGAGAAGCTTTTCACGTTCCGCTTCGCCCCTTGGGAAATTAAAAACGACCGCTGGGTGACGGTCGAGGTGGTTGGCGACGACGCGGAGATCTTGCGCGAGTGGATCGAGACCTGGCGGCCGCGAATGATCGAGCTCCAGCAACTCGACAAGGATAACGTCTACCTCTTTCCGGGAGCTGCGCAGCCGAAGCTCGAAGAGGGCGATCCTGTCGTGCTGCCGAGGGGAAGCTATTCCCCGAGCGCCTTCCTCGAACTCTGGCGGGATTCCTCCAAGGTTCTCGGCGTTCACGAGACCCCGCACCGCATACGGCACGTAGTAGCGCTGTTGATCCTCGCTCTGCGCCCCGGCGACTATGCCTTCGTCTCAACCGTGCTCGGCAATACTCCGAAGGTGGCCGAGAAGCATTACGGTCGCGATGACGGGCAAGCCGCCGCCCGCGAAGCACGTGCCGCGATGCTCGCAGCCCATCCCGATCTCTTCAACCAGCTCACCAAGAGGCTCTCCCATGAACGATAAGATCGCCCGCACCCGGCTCGAGGGCGCGCCGAAATCCGTCCGCGATGCGCTGATGGCACGCCGCGAGGATCTCCCGGCTGGCGCCATCACTGCCGTCGGACGGTTCTTCCGGCTCCTTGTGGAACGGGGGGAGCATCCCTCCGCCCCATCCCGCGCGACGTTCGAGGCGGCATGCGCGAACGAATCCGCGCTCAGCTTGCTGCTGCGAATGCTCGACGAGCACGTCCCCTCTGTCTGTCTTGCAGAGGGCCGGACCCTACGCAGAGAATACTACCGCAAGCGCCCCGGCGGCACGAAGCATTCGTCCCGGAACGCAAGTCGGCAAGCGTCCCCAAGCGGGCCGACACCCCGCAACTGGCCCGGCGCATGGCTGGCGCTTCTGCCCGGCCTGCGCGCGGCGCCGATCAAGGACAGTTCGATCGCCCGCCACATCAGTTCAGTGAACCGCTGCGCCGCAATGTTGCCCTCCCTGAGGTGTCCGCCGCGGCTGGGATGGCTCCTCGCTTGGGAAGTGGCGCAGGCGGTTCAGACTGGGGATGACGACACCGGCCGGGCCGGCGTGACCGCGCGCACGGCCGCCACCTATATCGGGGGACTGGTAAGTCTCGGTCTGCACGGGGGGCTGGCCGAGGAAGCCTTGGACGGAATGCGCTCCGTTCAGGCTCATCTCCAGCGCCAAGGTCGGCGCGTGGCGAAAAAAAAGGATGCCCGCATCGAAGAGCTCTATGCGAAGGGCGGCTACGACGAAATCGTGCGTGTCCTCCTGAGCAAGCTCGAGGAGGCCGACGCGCTCCCCGCCTGGAGAGCGGAGGCTGAAGCCGCGCGCGCGACGGCCGCCATTCTGGCAGTCTGCACGAACGATCCGGCGCGGACGGGCGATGTTGCATCTTGGACGCTCGGCGAAGCTCTCGTGCGGGATCCCGTCGGCCGCTGGCGGCTGCGCTGGCGCCAGGGAAAGACCGGGCACTGGAAGGAAGCCGGCGAGCTCTGGCCCGAAATCGGCGCGGTGCTCGACGAGCATATTCTCGGCGGCCGTCCACGACGGCATGCGCAGCGCCGTTTCGAGGAGCTCCGGGGCTGCAACTGGCTGTCTTTCACCCAAAAGCCGTATGCGAGCCGGTGGCCCAGCGAGACGGTCAAGGATGCCATTGGGGTGCCTCTGCACGATCTCCGGACGCTCGCCGCCGATTACCTGCGCCTGCATGATCCCGTCGCTGCTCCGAGGATCGTGGCAGTCCTCCTCGGCCACAGAACGCAGGAGGCGGGCGGAGAGTATCGTGTGCTCTGCGCCGAGACGGCCGCCCAACGGGAATGGCGGGAGATCCGCGCGTTTCACGCTGAGGCCCGCGAGACTTGATCTTCATTGCTCCAGTTTGCATGTCCCCATGCTTCGATCGCGCGCGCATGGGGGCATGCCGCGCAAAGCGATTGGCAGACGCTGTGCACGCAGCAGGCGGGGGTTAAAAGACCAGACTGACCTGGGAGGGGTCTGCTCCGGCTCAGTGCTAAATCCTACGTTAAGCAAAACCGGTCGTTCCTTCTCGATACAGCGAACGGCAGTTCAGAGCCCATCCGAGACATTCAGGCAGGCAACTGGAAGGTAGTTGCTCGCGAGTGCCGCGGAAGGCGCGGCCCGAAAACCGCCGTTCGGTCTGCCCATATGCGGCATGATTTGATAAAGGTTGCTTAAATCATATGGTATGGTATGTTACCATATTTCTTCAACAGACAGGCAAGGCATGCAATCCGTTACTCACCGAACTGCACATGGCGCGGCACGCATTCAGGCGCTGACCGATACGGCCGCAGAGCTGTTCCTCGAACGCGGCTACGAAGGCGTGTCAATCGACGAACTCATCGGCCGGGTGGGTGGCTCTCGGCGCAATGTCTACGGTCGTTTCGGTGGAAAGCAGGGGCTGTTCATCGACGTCGTCACTCGGCTGTGTGATGACCAAACCCAGCCCTTGCGAGATCTTGATATAGGTGAAGGGGAGATCGGCCCGACCCTGACGATATTCGGCAAAAGGATGCTTGAGATCGTCTTACAGCCACGCACGCTGGCCCTGCACCGCCTGATGATCTCCGAAGGTCAGCGTTTCCCTGACCTGGCGCAGTCGATCCTGCGGTCGGGACATGAGACCGGCACGGCAATCCTCGCTGAATGGCTTCGTGGGCGGCCCGGATTACGCCACGGCCCTTCGCCCGAAACGCGCGCCGAACAGTTCGTCTTGCTGCTGACGGCCGGCCCGCAACTGCGCGCGCTGACCGGGCACACTGCCCCGGTTTCACCTGACGAACGCGCGCATCATGTGCGTGAGACGATATCGACCTTCCTTCATGGCGCCTTGCGCGGAGACAATAACCAACATGCGTAATCTTCCCTGGAAATCCCTCCTCTCTTGGCTGCTGGCCGCGTTCTTTGTCGTGGGCGGGATCAGCAATATCTTCGCCTCCGGAACCATCCTCGCCGATTACGCAAGGTGGGGCTATCCCGGCTGGTTCCACTACGTCACCGGCGTGCTGGAACTGACTGCGGCGGCGCTGATCGCTTGGCGCCCGACCCGGCTCTGGGGCGCAGGCCTCGCCAGCCTGGTGATGCTCGGAGCCGCGGGCACGGTTCTGTCGCACGGCGAGTTCAGCCATGCCATCGCCCCGTTGCTGGTTCTGTCCGTGGCCCTGACGACGGCTTTTTTCGCTTACCGCGGCCACTGTCCCGCCGATCTAAATTGAACGTAAGCGCGCCGCAGGACTGAGCACGAATGGCGGCTTTGTCCGCACTGTGTGATTTTATGCGCAGCGCAGCGAATGGCGGCTTTCACAAACGCAGGTTTGTGAAACGGATGTAAAATAGGCTCTCAGATAGCGAAGTCGTGCATCTCAGCTCATGTCTAAATGTAAATTCCGCAAAGGGTGCCAGCGTCAGGGAAAAATATTTCTTAGCGTAGGATTTTGCACTGAGCCGGAGCAGACCCCTGGGATGCCGCAGTCACCCGAGAGCTCCCAGAGCAATCCCTTCTTTCTCTCTTGCATCGTCCTCCCAGCGAGACGTTGCCAGACAGAAAGGAGGGGGTGTTCACAAAATATCCGTAACACAAAACACTTCGTGCCTGGGTCTGAAGGCCGGGCAAACTCAAACCTCAACGCGTGCTGACAGGAGGATGCGCGATCTTGTAGCTCTGGCAATCCCGCCTGGAGCAAAACCTTGGAGGTCGACCATGTTCGATTATCCCTATACGTCAACGACATTCCTGCTTCACTGCTTTCTCCGCGACGCAGAAGCCTTGTGGAATGCAGCGCTTTTTCTCAGGGTCCAACCCCGGCTTAGCCGCAGTCAACGGCTATTCGGGATGTCGGGGCCGATGGTTCCCGGCGTCCGCCATCTTCCGGAGATGCTCGTCAGACAGTTGAAGCAAACCGATCCCCGCACGAAAGCCCTGTTCCTGATTGAGGCGTGTCAGTGATGTCCATCTATACCGATCCGCTGGAAACCGCGCTGCTGCGCTACTTTAACCTGCGCAGCCCGGCGATTGCTGCGCTGGCGGCATTCTCCGATCTGGCCGGCGATACCGCCAATCTGCGGCGCCGGGTTTTTCGTCTCCAGTCAGTCCTGCAGGGCAGCGACCTGCCCGATGCGAGATCCGAAGCAGACCTGATGGAATGTCTCAATGTTGCAGAGTCCCGTATCGCCGAGGGCACGCAACGGCACTTCATGCTCGATGAGCATTGCCTATCAGGCGACGGCTACATGATGACCCACATGACTCCCGAGGCGGAGCAACTCAGCGAAACAATTGATCCGCTGCAACGTCTGTGCGCTGCCTGGCGAGATGTGCAGGCCGCCCAAGCGACCGAACGCGCCCTTGCACAGCTGCGATCCTGACCAAACCTCCATGTCGCGCGCGCCGTGCGACATGGGCATCTCCAATGTGCGCCCGGACAGAGCTGAGATGTATTGATAGTGTCGCAAAGGCGCCACGCCGCGCAATAGCCTATTCCGTTTTCAAACTGGTGTCACCGTCTCTCGAAAACAAACATCCCACGGAAATTTTGGCAGTGATGGCCAGGGACCAATCTCCTGACCATGACACAAACTCACGACTATATCTTGACCGTGGCCGAGGTTGCCGCGCATTTCAACTTGTCGGCCCGGACGGTCCGCAGCCATCTCAACAAGGGCACGCTCGCTGGCGTCCGGCTTGCCGGTGCTTGGAGATGCTCTTGGGCCGACATCTGGGCGGCGGAAAAGGGCCCCATGCCGCGCGGCGCTCGTGTTGAATGTTACAAAAAGCCTTTGCTGACCAAAAAGACACTCGCCGCAAAATGGCGCGCCAGCGAGCGCACGGTGGAACGCTGGATCGCCGCTGGACTGCCGACGCGTAATGTATTCGGCAGCGTGCGGATCGCACCGACCGATGCGGACCACTGGCTTGCGAGGACCTTTGGAATCGCTGGAGACGCGGCCTGATGCCGTGCTGCGCACAATCCTATGTGCAGAATCCCGACATCGCGGCAATCCCCCGACAGCCGCACAGAGGTCCCCGAACATATATTGGCGGTATGTCTGCGGGCCTCTTTGCGAAAAGCTGCAAAATCCCGACAGGCTGTGCGTTTTGGCCTCAAGAAAGCAGGTCACTAACAACTCCAGCCGAGATGTAGCGAGCCTGCATATTTACTCAAAATCCAAAGGTAAGGTCATGACCCAGAGTTATCGAAGACCCGTTGAAGCGCCGCCTCGGACTGTGTGCGGCCGAACAGCCTGTAGCGCGAGAGGTGCGGCAGGTGCACCACCACCTGCCCCTCGCGCCCCCTGAACCGATGCACGCGGATGTTTCCCCAACCCGCGGAAAAACTGGCCTCATGCTGGGCGCCAAGAATGTCGACGACAGGGCGCGCGGCCTGGTTTGAGCAGACGGCGATCGGTCATCGGCGGCCCGGCTCCGTCAGGGCCTCCACCCAGAAGGCAGCCCCTTCCCGGCCCCGCCATTTCCTGAAACTCACGGAGCGCATCTTCGAACGTCGGCACCTGGAATTCCCGACCCTACTCGCCGATCGTTACGCCGATCCAGGCCGGGGTTGGAAGATGGAGTCGTCGCGTGCTTCGGGCGCAAAGAGCGGGACCAAATAGGGCGGCGTGCAGGCGTCGCCCCTATATGAGGGCCGGGCCGTCCTCCAGATCGAAGGGACAAACCTTTACCCATTCCACCTCTCCAATTAGTTTGTGAGCCATCAGAATGCCCTATAATAATTCAATAAAATTTGTTAAATATAAACGCACAGGGTCTATCAATTTGGGAAGCGTAATCAGCTAAGTTAGGCTGCGCTGTCTCATGAGTTTAGATTCTGTAAATCTTCCAATGAACTAAGAGTTATAGCTCATCACAACATTCGTTCCATCTAATTCGGTGTTCGTAGCCAGTATCCGGATCAGTCTCAACGAGTTCAGCGTATCGGGCTAAAAAATCTGTCGTATTTGAAAGAAAGCGCAGTGTAGAAGTCATGCTTTCTAATACGCCACCAGTGATTACTTCACAGCCGTTCTGGCGTCTAAAGTTTGTAATCTCTTTTTCGATTTCGACCGCTTCATCGGTATCTACCCCCTCGTCGGATAGCATGTAGTATCGTCGGACGCTTTCTGCTCTGACTTTGTCGATTGCTTCAAGGACATGTATTTTTCTGATCGGCTGACCTTGTTTAATCTCCACGGCTTCCATACGAACGCCATCTTTGGCAATAACTATATCTCCTATTGTTCCTTTCTTCCTATCTGCTGATTTGAGCCGTTCGAGTGGTTCAAGGATAGAATTATCGTAACGAGAAGAAGCTTCGGTTAGGCATTGGTAGATAGCGTATATCACCAACTGCGGTAATCTCGGCGCATTTGACTTGTATTTGCTACTAATATGGGCAGAAATTAGTCGCTTCACTTCAGAGATGGCAAGATCCTTTGGGCGTGTCAGAATAACACGATCTTTATTTCGAATTTCGATAAGATTTCGAAGGATCGCGATCAGCACAGCTTCGGCTAACGCAGGATCAGCATTGTGGATAGCATCTACTACAGGAATTAGAAGTTGGCCTGCTTTTTTAGGCTGAGTTCTTAGTTCTTTCCCGCCAAGCACAAATGGGCCAGCAAAAGAATAAGTCTGCGAGAGCCAATGCGTTTCAACGTTACGTGGCAACGTGTGTTCGATCAAAAAAGGGACGGTCACTCGGGTATCCACAGCGCGGGCTGCAAAGCCTCCCTCATGTTCAGATTTATGCGCTCGAATATCTTGATCAGGGTTTGCGACTTTGTAGGCGGTTAGAGTGAGAGCGACGCCTCTCGCGGCATTCTTCGTTTGAGCTAACTCATCTACCTGAGTGCGAAGTTTTGAGCCCATACGCGTAGTGAGATCATCCTTCTGGTCTCCTTCTACGATTGAATTCGCCGCGGTGTATGCTTTAGTCAATGCGTCATGCATCTTTCTGTTAAAGTCATCACTCATAGTGTTGCGTGATCCCCAAGTAGGCGAGCTTTGCTTACCACCAGAGCTTTTGGAGATAGAAGTGGGAAAGGATAAGTGCAAATCACACGATCCTTCCCAAGGATTGGATGCGATACGTCAGTGCGGATATCCATACGAAGGTCTCGCAGTTCACGCACAAGAGCTTCCAGACCTGCTTCGGTGACCTCCAGCTGCGCCTGAAGCGCCTTACGGTCCCAAAACCCGCCGCAGCGGGACGAAGTAAGGAAAAACTCGAGTGCCCGATTCACGGGCCGATCGCTTCCAAGTCCATAGTTTCCTTCTACCACAACAGTATCACCCCGGTTGGCATAATGCCCATAGACGTCGATGAGAGAAAAGAAGCGAGAGCGCTGTATCATAGCATCTTGGATTACCCACCAGAGAAAGAAAATATCTCGTGGTGAACGGAGGCTGCACCTTACGTCTATTTTATTGATACGATCGAGATACTTAGTCAGGCCTGATATTTGGACAAATCCTTCCTGTGCGCTGGCGCCGGAAGCCACATAGCTAATTTCAATCGTATCCCCTCGATCCACGACTTCGATCTCAGCAGAGGTTTTAGTAACATTGTCGTTGATATCTATTTTTTCCGTCTCGAAGAAAGATTTTGCTGGCAGTCGGTATCGCTCATCAAATATCCGCGGCTCATCAAGTAGAGTTCCATCCTTAGCTTGACGTTCTATCTCCGCCATAGCAATTGCCTTAAACCTCTTCGAGCGCTCCCTTTGTCGCGTCCTGAAGCTTGACTTGAATCCACTCGGCCGCCTCTTATGGCGCTCGCCCTCGACACAAGGCCGTAGATGTTGATCGCTGATAGCTTCCGCAATGACACGCGCCATTTGAGGCGGAACGGAGTTGCCTATCTGCTCGAGAACTACCTTAGCGCTACCTTCAATATGATATTCATCCGGAAATGTCTGAAGGCGCTTCAACTCGGGGATCGTGAAATGTCTATTATGCCAATGAAATGGCCCTGTAAACTTCCCCGGCTGTGCTTTCAAAGTCCTGCATGGATAATCAGGGTCGACCTTATAGAGGAGGTCATGGAATTTTGATCGCCACGCGAAGACGGGCTTCGGATGCCCCATCTCAGCAGTGAAATATGAGTAATTTAACCCTGGTGGGATAGCCGGTAGAAGATGTCCATAGAGTCCCCCCGGGCCTTTTGAAGGTTTCTCACTCGCATCTTGAAGGTCAGCAATGGCATTCCGGACACTATAAAGGAGAGTTTCTCTCTCTGAGTCCGGTCCATGAGTTGGGAGCGGAAATACAAACGGTTTATCAAGCGTCCCAACTAAGATCAGGCGCTCTCTATGTTGCGGAACCCCGTAATCAGCAGCATCAAGAATTTCATATGTGAGGTGGTAGCCCAAAGCGGAGAATGCCTCGAGGATCGCTCTCCATGGTTCGCCGCCGCTTGCCCCCGGCAACCCGTAAACATTTTCAAAAAGAAAAACTTTAGGTCGAACGACTTCGACAATTTCGCAAAATCTCTTGAATAGCTGGCCGCGTGCGTCTCCTGTGCCGATCACGCCACCAGCGCGGCGTCCGGCTGCAGAAAATGTCTGACAAGGGGGGCCCCCTATAATTATGTCGAGGTCAACGTCTCGAAATCGTTCAATGTCGATTGTGGTGACATCCTGATTGATTACTTCGGTATTATTCCCGAAGTAACGATTATGTCCAACGTTTGAGGATAGAGTGGCCGCGTAGCGTGGGTCAATCTCAACACAAGTTTGTATATTGTAACCAGCCTGATGAAAACCGATGTCGAGGCCGCCGGCTCCTGAGAAGAGGCTCAAGGCCTGGATTCGCTCACTCATCGTCAATCTTGCTCCACTATTACAGCATCTGGTGCGCAGTTGCTTCTCAGAGTCAAAGCTTAGTGTTTTACCAAGCGAACGTCACTACCTGCTCTGCGCCAAACATATGGCCTTCTTGGCCAGCACAGGGCCTCACCCACCGACCGTTATTAACTTTTCGTATGCAGGATACCATACTATACCATACTATACCATACTATATCATATTAAACTGCATCATTCAGTGTAGTATGGTATCATTTACAATCCACGGATTCCCGTGCATACTGTATAAAAGGAGTGTCTCATGCCTGTTATTTCATTTGCTACATCTAAGGGCGGGGCCGGTAAGACAACGTCAGCAATAGTGCTTGGAACTGAACTGGCTGAAGGCACACAAGTTATTATGATTGATGCTGATCCGTCCAAGCGGCTGACACGTTGGTCGACACTGGCACCATTACCAAGTGCTTTGCGTGTCGTTTCCAGTCAAGGCGAACGTTACATCCAAGATGAAATCTCAGACGCACAAAAAAAAGCGTCCTTTGTCCTAATTGACTTGGAAGGCTCTGCAAGTCGGTTAACCTCTTTTGCAATCGCGGAATCAGACTTGGTTGTCATTCCATCTGGCGAAGAACAACAAGATGCCGACGCCGCCATCGAAACCCTTGCCGAAATCGAGATGGAAGGTAGGGCGCGTCGACGTGCAATTCCTGCGGCAATTCTCTTCGCCAGAACTTCGGCAGCTGTAAAAAGTAAACTTGAAAAGCACATTCATGCCGAGATGACAAAAGTCTCTCGAGTTATGGATACGGAGCTTCATCGCCGCACTGCATTTTCGTCTTTGCACAATTCCGGTGGGGGATTGCGACAACTTGATCCGGCTGACGTTAATGGGATCGACAAAGCACTCATCAATGCTCAAGCGTATACATCTGAAATTATCGATATCCTTGAGGAGACACGCCATGCCCAAACCGCTTGATTACGGTCGCTTAAAGCAGTTCGAAAGGCGGTCTTTAGTGGAGACAGAAATTAGCGCCAGCGTTGAAGACACAGGTAATACGTCAAAGCGGTGGCCAAGTCGTGAACCAGTCATGGATGGCCAGATTAGCATTAAAGCACCACTCGATACTTTGGATCGTTTCAAGCGAATATGCAAAGATGACCGTCGCACTTACGCTGACATGCTTCGTATTCTTATGGATGGATACGAAGGTAAGTAGGGTTTATCGGCTTGGTGTTTATATGTGTTTACTTTGTGTTACGTTCATTTTTTATCATATTAAGTAACTGATATATAATAAAAAGGTTCGATGTTTGGTTCCTGATACCCCGAAAGATGGTTCCTGATACCCCGAAAGATGGTTCCTGATACCCCGAAAGGTGTTTGCATCTGATAATGGATCGCTTAGTAAGGTTTTCGAGAAGTTCCTGATACCCCGAATTTGAGGCTTGACGGCGGTTCCTGATACCCCGAATGTCGACGCATGTCTGTTCCTGATACCCCGAATCTTCTGGAGAAGTTACTTCCGGATCGCCACCCGCAAGCGGACTTTTTTATTTGTGATGTCGCAGATGCCGTGCTCAAAGATCTCATGCCGAGTATGGAACACCCGTTCTACGCACTCAGCAAGAAACCTGATATAGCAGTTCGTCGCTATGAACACGAAGGGAAGTGGCTGGAGGTCATTCCCAGTGTGAAGGGACAGGCAACGATCTACGACAAGGATATTCTCATCTATATCGTGTCTCAGATTATGCATAAACTTAACCGGGGGGAACAGGTTGAGAGAAGACTACGCTTTAATCCGCGCGATCTTTTGATTTTTGTAAATCGTGGAACCGGTGGTAAGGACTACGGAGCATTTTGTGAGGCGATAGACCGTCTCATGGGCACAGTCATAAAAACCAACATAACCACCGCTGGACCTGAAGATACCTTGCCGCTCGGCGAGGTAGAGCGACTTGGGTGGTTTCATTTCATTGAAAACGCACACATTCAGCGGAAGAACAACGCTGAGGATGGCCGGATTATGTGGGCCGAAATTGAGATTAGTGAGTGGATATTTAACAGCATCCGCCGCAAGTCTGTCCTGACGCTTCACCGAGACTACTTTCGATTGCGTAAACCAATCGAGCGGCGCGTCTATGAGATTGCACGCAAGATGTGTGGGTCGAAGTCCTCTTTCGAGATTGGCTTGAGCAAGCTTCTGAAACGGACAGGGGCTCGAACAGAGCTGAAGCGGTTCAGGCATACTCTTAAAGAGATTGCGACCCATAACCATCTCCCTGATTACCTGGTGGCGTTCGATGAGGAGCGAGATGTCGTAATGTTTCAGGGCCGTGGAACAGTAGTGTCGGTTAGCACAGAAGCTCGTCCCGAGATAGGAAATCTCAAGTCAGATACCTATGACCGCGCCCGAACGGTGGCGCCAGGCTGGGATGTTAGGGTTTTGGAGCAGGAGTGGCGCGCTTGGGCTGGTAAAGTTCCTAAAAATGCAGATGCGGCGTTCGTAGGGTTCTGTAAGAAGAGGTTTGCGGAAAAAGGGAGGCCATAGCTTCGGGGTATTAGGAACTGATGCAGCGGACCGTTCTCATAAAGAGAGATTGTGATGTCGAAGTATTCAAGGATTATAGTGGTCGTTAGGTAAACTGGTTTTTCTTCTTGGTAGTTGACGCGATCCTTACCAAGCTTTCCGCCGCTGACGCTTACTTGCGTGAGGCAAATGAGAGGGTCCGCTCCACAAAGTCGGTCAATTCTGCGTCGTTAATCGCGGCAACCTGCCAAGCAGGGTTTGAATCATGGTGAAAACGGTTTGCATAAGCGAGCAGCCCACGCAGTTCAGCAATATCACTTGCGGATAAAATTTCGTTGGCTCCGCCAACGCGCTGCTCACAGTTGCCGATGAATGGGCCAAGAAGCGTGCCCGGAGGAAAATATTCCGGATAGGCTACGCGCATAAAGGCTTCGAGAATGGGTCGAAGCGCAGTTGCAACTGCTCGCTCTTGATCAGGATCGGCAGCTCGTAGATATGCACGGAGAAGTTCATGGCGCTTGTCATGCTCAGATATGCTATCGTTCCGCACGTCCCAGGCGGTAATATCAGAGCCGATTGCCGCCCTGTTGATGCGCAGCGCCATAACCGCGTTTCGGTCTGCCTGCTCCCACAAATGACAAAGAAACGCTTTCGAATGGGACAATACAATGATCTGCCGAACACGCCGCCCCATCGCCAGTATCTCCTCGCGAGTGCGCAACGTGCGGTGTTCGTCCAAGCTGGTCATCGGATCGTCGATGACGACGATATTGTTGGCGAGATTGGGGTCTTGTTCGAGCGAGGCAAAGAAGAAGGCGAGCGCCAAAGTGTTGCGGTCTCCTGCGCTTAACGTATTACGGAAGGAGGGTCCCGCCTCGGCTGTCAAATTGACGTTTTGCTGGTTGATGACAACGCAGTAGGATGAAGAAGAACCCGTGCGCGTGTTGATGGATTGGACCTCGCCCAACCGGAAAGACGCACCAAAGCGACGTAGAAAATCGTTGATGGAAGCTTCATAGGCCGGGAAAATTAGCTCTCGGTATTGATCCAGCGCTGCGCGGGCCTGCGTGCGGAGGTTCTCGGTCGCCCCTTTTGCTTCCTTTTCAGCAAGATAGGCATCGCAGTGCTGCGCAACGACAGGGTCAAATCTTGCTTTCTGCGCCTTTAGCCTGGCCAGATCACTTGTCAACGCAGCCAGATCGTCTGCTTGCGCCTGTTCTTTGACGATACCAATCCTTGCGTTCGCATCCATGACGCTGGCAGATAGCGCGGCAACTTCGGCAATCCGTGCCCGGTAGTTCTGAACGGCC
>CEVI01122026.1_pt1 | contig 17100 bp, 26 predicted proteins | sample 531471 | NCBI WGS metagenome assembly CEVI01 (sample SAMEA2623513, study PRJEB7988) | marine metagenome | isolation source: saline water (ENVO:00002010), including
TACGCCTCTTTGAGCCAAGAAAGATCTTCTTCTTTCTTCCACTGCGTAACCAGTCTATTCAGTGCAAAAGCACTTGGGATCTTCTCGCCAGATTCCAACTTACCTAAGCAGTGACGCAAGCCTTGATTCCACACAAAACGAGCATGACCACAAAGCACAGCAAGCCTAGCCGCTTGGGTAGCGGTAGGCTCTAGTCGAAACTTGTATGCTTTGCGTATTAACATGACAATCAGTATGCATAGTGATAATGTATTTATATTAGCCATTTACACCGAGAATGCAATATCAGTGAGTGAAGAGTTTAATAAAGGTCGACATAGTTGCTATTCGCTACATTTACACATCGTTTTCGTAACAAAATACAGAAAGAAAGTGTTTGGTGATTTGCACTTACAAAGTCTTGAAGCCTCATTTAAGGAGCTTTGCTTTGGTTTTGATGCGGAGCTAAAGGAATTTAACGGTGAGTCTGATCATGTTCACTTGCTAATATCGACATCCCCGAAAACGCCTAGTGTTGCAAAGCTGGTTAATTCATTAAAAGCAACGAGTTCACGCAGGATTCGCAGAGAGTTTAATGATGTAGCAGGGGCTTTTGGTAAGAATGTTCTTTGGAGTCGCTCTTACTTTGCTGGAACATGCGGCGGTGCGCCATTAACAGTGATTCGCCAATACATCGAACAACAGGATAGGCCGCATTAAGGTGCTATCGCACCTTTGGCTATTCCCCTCCCTGCTCCTTCGCAGGGAGTACCCTAGCCATTTAGGATGGCGCTGGTGGATGAAGATTCACTCAAGATGACCTATCGTCTAACTAACAAAGAAGGTTCTGTTAATACGGACGTACTTGGCAGCTATTGCGATCTTCCTGAAACATTCCAGTCCCATTGCGAGCATACCGCAGAACTTATTAGTAACGCACTAGAAAATGCACCATTTGGCATACTAAGCACTCATTACAACAAGACCAATAGCAATTTTGATTGCAAAGTACTTCCCCGTACCATCGAAGGCAATGTGAATAGTGTTAATGCGCCACATCCTCACCTAGCCACTTGGGAAAGCACTTACGGCAAACCATTACAACTTGGCATCAAAGTGAAGACAACACAAGAATGTGAACATACCGACTTTCGTAACGGCACTTACTTAATCACTTCATTATCATTTGATGATCTTGGCGTAAACATAGGTATTAATGAGTGCGGCGATCCCAACGACTTCAAAACTGCTTATGATAGCTTTCGAATAAATGAAATTACGCCAGCCTAACCCAATATTAAATATTGACATTTGGTATCTTTTTTGTTATTATTTGCTCTCTTAAACAACGAGGGGAAAATTATGGCAACTGTCTACCGACATCCTGAGCATATTGAAGAACCGCAATATTGTGGGGACTACAAAAAGCATGAAGATGCTGAAAAGACCTTCATTCAGAACATCGTAGACTTCTGCAAAGAGAACAGCAACTGCCCCCACGCAGGCGAAGAGATAAACTTCCCTATTGCTGATGGAAAGGCACGCTACATCGTACTCAATTACAGGCAAATTATCCACCTACCCGTCGGTGACAAGTGGAGCATTCCCGATGCTCACGCAAGAGGACTTAGAAAAGATGATATTATTCAAAATATCGAGTCTAGAAAGGCCTTAGAAGCCCTATTTGAAAACAGAAATTAGACTAAAGTATCGCCATGCTATACAGCATGGCGATATATTTATGTTAGAAAGCAAATAATCACTCTATTTATTGACATAGCAGATCTTGTCGTTATTATTAAAAGTAAAGTATTATAACGACAAAAAGTACCTACTCATGTCAAAAGAAAATATTTCATTTAGTCTAGCTTTGCTCGCAATGCTCAGCTTTTTTCTCGCCAGTGTAATGACGGGCATTGATAATAGTTCTACTATCGCCGCCCTATTTTCCGCTTCTGGCGCTTTACTATCTATCTTATTAGGCATTCACATCATGCTTAAACATGAAGAAAGCTTGCGCGACAAACAATTTAGACTTTAAAGATAACTAAAGCCCTAAAGAGTTTGTTTCCAACTTACGCGTCATACCGTTACCTGACAGTGCATCAACCAGCACTTCTGGGCTTGCTGTCTTAAGCTCAGGGTTTTCATAAAACTTCAGGTATGTCTTCTGCACAAGCTGCTCAGGCGCTCCACCATCAAAATCGAACACCCAGCTCTCACCTTCTTTCTTAAGCAACAATTGATTTGTCTCCTTCACACGAACTGTATCTGAATACTCGTTGTATGAGAGAGTATGCTTGTCGTGCACAAGTCTTTGAGACTTAGGCTCGCTGAAATCTGCCTCCTGAAGCAACTTCGCCGCCTTTTCGCCTGTACCAAATCTTATGTCGTGAACACGATTTAGACCATTTAAAACATGCAGCGCTACTTTAGCACCGATACTCGGATCAACATCAGGAACCAGCATATTACTAACTCGCGCATCATATCGCGCTACAACTTTACCCGTATCACCTAATTCAATCTGCTTTTCTTGCTCATTATACTTAAATGCGTAGAAGTGCATAAACAACCCTTTTATTTATTCAGTATGCTTATTATACCTTATATTAATCGTTGTTGTAGAGTTTGCGCCTAATTTTTTTGAAAATAGAAAAAGCCTTTGCAACATAAAAAAAGAGTATAATGAGAACTGCCGACCATAGCGCCAAACGCAAATAGTCAAAATTGAGATTAAGCCAAGGCATAGGCAAAAACCAAAGCAGCCAAACTTATATAAAGCCCGACTTTAGCAAATTCGCCAAAAGTTTCACCGTAAGGAGACATCCTGCTTAAATTGGTATCTAGTGGACTTTCTAGCCATCTAATCGTTCGCACAAGCAAGGGATGCTTAACCTTAAGAGCAAGTGAACCATACCTCATCGACGCTAAAATGACTGACGCGCTCGCCAGAATGCCGAAATAACCTAACTCCACGCTTAACACGAAGAAAGTTGCAGGCATAATGACCCAAAGGATCGATGACAACAAACAAGCCGTAATGCTGGCTCCTAGAGCGACCTTAATTTCATTCATAATTCACCTCAAAATTAAATATTAACACTAAACTAACACTCATCTCTATTGTAAATACCAATAACATCACCTCCTCATATTTACATCTTAATCACTTATGCGGTATTTTGTTAATCTATTATTAAGGAGCTTTATACTATGATGATTAATATATCGGGGACTGAAGGTGTCGGCAAAACACTCGCATCAGGCATTATTCAAGAGACACTAGAGGACATGGGCGTAAAGTTCGCTAAAACACGCGAACCCGGTGGCACGCCCATCGCAGAAGAAATTCGCAGACTCCTCAAAGACTTTATGAGTGAAGAAACATTTCACCCAATGACCGAGCTGTTGCTGTTTTACGGTGCTCGCTATCAGCTATTCAAAAACCTTATATTGCCTGAGCTTAAGCAAGGCAGCGTAATCATATCTGACCGCTCTTATGCATGCACATTTGCTTATCAAGTCAGAGCATCTGGCGTTATTAGCGAAGATGATTTTTGGACCGTTCATAACCTCGTTATGAAAGACATGCCTACTTACGACCTCATTTTTCATCTTTTTACGGACACCGTGGAAGAGGGGCTTGAAAGAGCAAGAGGAAGAGGTGAGCTTGACCGTATTGAGTCAAATGATATTGAGTTCTTTAAGCGAGCAGATGAGGGTTACAGAGAGTTCTTTAGGGATAACCCTTCTGTTGTCTCTATCAACACATCTACCAACAGCCCTGCCGCCGTTAGGAAGATTATTGAAAAAGAACTAAAAGCCAGAGTTTTTTCAAAATAAATAAAAATAGCCCTTTGCTGTTGACATTTTGACTCTGTATGTTATAATAAGAGAATCAATGGCAAGAGGCTACCTTTATGACAGATTTCCGTAACGGCTCGATCCCCAACCCTTTAGTCTTGCAAGGCCTAAAGACCATTACGCTGTTTGGGGGGCTGTTTCTTGCTCTCCTAACATTATCTTATTGTTTCTTTGGTGTTATCACTGACCTTTCCACTGTTCGTGCATTTGGTATAGACTCTTTACCTTGGTTCTTGTTGGGTTTTGCTATTCCTGCAATTAGCTATCTCCTCGCCGATGATTTTCTTACACCTTTCCTGTGGGTCAAAATTCTCGCCTTATGGTGTCTAGTGTGTATAAGCACGCCTCTTGCTTACAGCATATTCGTTGACATGAATTACGCTGAAATTGCTAAAAAAGACTTTGGCGGGTGGCATGATTTAACTGCTTTTCTCTCCTTCTGTCTATATTGGGCAATTAGGTGGGACTTGTTCTCTGATCATGACAATGATCACCGAGTTAAGTCACGTTGATTTTTTGTGTTGCTGATGTGCCTACTGTATCTTTTGACACGCTGTATCATGTAGGCACACTAAATATCAAAGATAAGGTCGCACTAAACTTCGAAGGCGCGAACGGCCTATCAATAAGTACGGCTCCAAACGCTTGGCGTAGAATCAACAAGGGCATTACAAAAGGCTCTACATTCCGCTTTAGAAAAAGCAATAACACTTTCATCGATGCAAACTCTATTGATGATTCTTTGCATCAACAATTTATCCAGTGGGGGCTTGATAACCAACTTCTTGTCTCTTGCCAGCAATATGCATACAAATATTGGGATGATGAGATTGATGAAGAATTAGTCTTTTACTTTGATGACGAAGATGACGCCATCTTGGAAGCTGAAGGCGAACACGATATCTATCTTGTCGACACATACAAAGGTACTGAAAAAATGTCTCTTATTGTTGGTGATGCCAACAAAGACAACCTTACTCTCGTACTCGTAGCTTACTGCTGCGTCACCAAGCTTTTTGATGGCGTATTTTGGGACTGTGAGGTCGATGTGAATCGCTACCAAGCTCCACGGGGTGTTATCATCCAAGATAAAATCAGCACTTGGAGTATTGACATTGTTGTGTAATTTGTTATAATAAAAACATAACAGTTAAAGGAGTTTTGTCAATGTCGCTACCTGACATAGATACTGAAATAACCAAGAATGCTCAATTCATATTAAATGGAATATTGAAAAATTTCGACGTTCCTTTCGTTGATCGCACTGCGGGAACCGCCGTTAAGTTCGGGGCTTTTGAGCACAAAGAGAATGTTATATCTTTGCACCCTGACGCCTCAATTCTTTCTTTGAGCTTATGCTCTCCTGAAAGCCTTCTAGATCCTTTGTTTTGGAGTTTTGCCCACAGGTTCGCTAACTTACCTTATGCTGAGCAAACTTCGCACATGACGCGATGGAACAGTGCTGTAAGAAACGTTTTGCAGTGCGACGATGTGAGCGTAGATCTTTTTGAAAATGATGTAAAAATCATATTTGACCTAAAAGAATGTGACGGGCAAATGATCAACGCGATTACGCATGTTCTTTCATTGACGTACCTAAAACTAAAAACTAGTGACAAAAACAAATTAACTCTTCACTAGTTGTTGACATTTTAGTGAGATTGTGTTACTATTAAGTCAAGCAATAAGGAGCTGACATGAAAGACATGAAGACGATTCGAAAAAACAACAAAAAGTTACTAAGTAAAATCGTGAAAGAGTCAGCCATCCTAGGAGTTTACAAGGGCGACGGGTACTATCCTATTAGCGAAGCATCCGTCCTTGCCATCATTAATGACTCTACGAGTCAAATAAGAAGTGCTATAACAGAAGCTTCTGGAAGACTAACCATCGATCTTAACGATAGAAGTCTAGGCCAATACATTATAGCCCTACCATCACTAGAGCATGCTAAACGCACGCTTTACAACAAAGACTATGCACGACTGCACCCAGACAATGAACTTGCGCTGCGTCGAGCCACAACATAAATTAAGAGGTATATACAATGCCCCACATCAACACTGCTGAACAATCTACTGCCACGTCGACAATTGCAAATGGCACACACAGCCCTTACAGAAAGCCGAAAAAGTGGACCTTAGAGAAGTGCATCGCCGAAGCATCAAAATACACGAGCATCAGCGAATGGGCGGCGAATTCAGATTCAAGTTACCGCGCCGCTAAGCGCTATGAATGGATGGAGCATTGCACAAGTCATATGACAAAGTTTCCTAACTGGAACAGACAGAAGTGCTTAAATATTGTTAAGTCATTTTCGAAGATTGCGGACTGGAAAAAGAACTCATCTGAAAGCTATCGATATGCAGAGTCTCTAGGCGAAGCATTCTTAAGTGAGTGTAAAAAAATTATCGCTAAGAACAACAACCGCACAGCAAATAGACGCTGGACCAAAGAGGCTGTTCTTAAAGAAGCGAAAAAGTACAAAACGGCTACTGAATGGCATGCGAAGGGTGGCGGCAGCTACCGAAAAGCAAAGGCCGAAGGATGGTGGGATGATGCGACAGCACATATGTCAACACCTGAAAGACCTAAGAAGCCTTACAAATGGACGCGTAGCAAGTGTAAAAAGGAAGCAGCAAAATACACATCAAAAGAAGAGTGGGCAAAAGGCTCCCCAAGCAGTTACAGAGCTGCCAATGCCTACGGATACATGGATGAATGTCTGTCAAAAATGGCCCAGCCAGCTACCCTTCACTAAGGCAATAGCAACAAAAAAGGTCCACTCTTAGAGTTGGACCTTTTTTACCCTGCTCTTAAAAAAGTGAATAATACTTTTTGCGCATTTAGCAAAGAGAATATGTCATTTGTGCAAAGTGAAGTTGACGCCGAGATAGCCCACAAATAATAATTTTGTTGACTTTTGTTTGTTTTGTGATATTATATATAAAAATAAGACGAAAAGAGTTTACCAAATGCATTTTTTACCCAACGAAAGCACGGCCTTCGCTATTGTTACTAAAAGTTGTACAGGCGATGGCACGCCGAAGGTGTGCAAGATAGTTGGCTCCTTATACACATGTGATGAAGAAGCCAAGTCAGACTGCAAACAGCTTAACAAAGATTTTGACTCGACTGGAAAATCTGAGCCTTATCAGGCTGTCGAGATTAAAGTTTCATTTCTAAGCACACTACAGGACTAGATATGAGCAATTTACTTACATTTAAAGTTGTTGATATCACTGGCCTTAGACAATGCTTAACTGAGTCCTTAGCAAAGGCTTCTCCTGAGAACCTTCAGGCCGCGATTAATCATCTCAACCCTAACAATCATACGTTTTCCTGCGAGGGTCAGTTTTATACATTCCCTTTGACGGAAATCCTTAGCTGGTGCGAAGAGAATAAGCTTTATGCAGAGCCTTCAATGAATGTTACCGATCACTTCCACATCCTGTATAACGGGCATCTAAGCGAAGACGATTGGTACACAAATGAGATTGACGCAAAGTTAGCAGGCTTCTATGAGCACTACGTTATTGCTCTACATGAGATGTCCAAGTAGGCCTACAGACACACCCTACTTGCTACATCGACATTTTTGATTTTACTGCTTCCTACAACAATAAGGGCTTTCCATGAAGATATTAGCTATCTTGATCCCTCTTTTTACTCTATTTATGGCGGGTTGTAGCAGCTCACCGAAGAATGATTATGCGGCGAAATACGCAAAAGAAATTTCCGATTCATGCAAAGATTTTGCGGTAACGTCTGCAAAAAAAGGGTACGACTTAACAGCAACGTACAGCTACTGCATTGATGATGCACTCGCATACCTAGAAGCAAAAAGACATGCTCGCGAAGCCTATGCAAGAAGCAACGGTAAGAACGAAAACAGCCTTATAGACATAGCAAAATACTTTACAAAAGAAGAAGCAAAGTCACGACTTACAGATTTAGCCAAGTCCAAGTTAAAAAAACTATAAAAGGGAGCTATAAAATTCAACAGAAAAGAAACATTAACGCCTATGTAATTAATACCCCTTGTGCTAAACTCTGCATATAATATACGGAGTATTAATTTCTAATGAATTCTATAGCGAACAGTTACCTTGAAAGGGTCATTCAAGGCAAAAAAAAGGTTAAGTTGTTGTGTGAGCCGCAATTTAATGTCATTGTGACAGTCACCGACGCGACACCTCTTGGCGTTGCCATGAAAATAATAGAAAGTGACTTGGAACATTACCCTGTAGGTCGTATTATCTTCTTTTCAGCAAGTGAAAACTTTTCATTCATTGAGGTATAAAGAATGACAATTTACGACGTACCTAAACAACCTGTAGACCTTCGCCGATTTTTCGAAGCACAGTCCCAGCATGCCAAAGACGTTTTATCTGAGCTTAATCAAGGCAAAAAAACAACCCATTGGATGTGGTTTGTATTTCCTCAGATGAAGGGATTAGGGCAAAGTAAAGAGTCTACTTTTTTCGCCATACAATCTATTAAGCATGCTCAGCAATTTATGGAGCATAAGGGGCTGGCAAACAGACTTCGTTATCATACAAAGTTAGTGCTTCAACATAAAAGCAAGAGAATCGAAGATATATTTCCCTTTCCTGACAGCATTAAGTTTCAGTCATCAATGACTTTATTTTCTCTTGTCTGTCCTGATGAGCCTCTGTTTAAGCGTGCGTTGGACACGTTTTTTGATGGAGACAAAGACATCTCAACGCTAATGATCCTTTCGGAAGAAATGGGAAACAAGAGTAAGCAATGAAGTGCGAGACTATTCAGCCTCGCGCACGACATATCTCCTCTCGAAATAAAGTATGTAAGCAAGAAGAGTTAGTACGCTTGATAACGAAATGACGCCAAACATCACGTAAGTCAAAGCACCCCCTACTCCCTCTTTATCACCGCCAATACGATAGCTTAGCAACAATGCTGCCAACCCTGAGCTTAGCCATACAAGGTTAAACAAACTAGTGTAAGCGGAAAGGTCAGGGCTATACATGATGACGTAAAATGAGAAAGGGAAAGCGATTGCTAACAAGCATAATGTGTAGGACAAAGAAGCTGCACGACCCATCTTCCTTCTTGCCTCAGTAGTGCTTATCTCTTGCTTTTTCACTCCGTTTTCTCCTTTTTATCTTTATTTACCATTGCGTCGTTCGCTATTGTTAAATCATAACCCATGTCGGCATTGGATGAGATGGGGATATCCCAATAGGCCAATCCTCGATTTACCAAGGCGCTAGCAACTCTAGCTGTGCCGCGACGTGACTTTTGAAGCGTATAACTTAAATGATCTGTGTTTTGGGTATGCTTATCAAATAATATAAATAACAACTGCAACTGTAATTCGTTAAGCGTCTTAAAAACATCTACTGTGTATGACGCCACAAACTTGTCCGCTAACTCAATTTCTCTTCTTGAAACATCGTCCCAGCTATCTTCTCTAAAGTAATGCTCCAATAGATTAGCATATACGTCATCTTTGTTTCGCGTTCTCATATAATGGCCCTTATTAACTTTGCTTATTATATCAATTTATGGCAGTTTGTCAATACTAAAGTTCTTTCTGTTCAGCCTTCCTTTTGTTGACTTTGTGATGTTAATTTGATATTATTAGCTGATCCTAAAATGCATTCGCCTTTAAAGGCAGGCAATGCAAGGGGGGTGGCTACCCATGGTGCTGCGAGCTAACGTTCGGTCATAGCCAATATATTACATGCTGACAACCTTAGTATTCACATAAACACGAATGCAAGTTCTCAGTGAAACCAGCACGCACTACTATAATGTTCTTGCATGAATGAGGTTTATGATGAACGTATCAAATCTATTTACACCTACTGGCTTGACGCAAGCAATTAAGCTACACCACAAAAACTTGCACCAAGCCTATAACTTCCCGCCCCTGAGCGGCCTTAAGCCTATACACAAGCTTGCTGAAACTTTTAACTTCAAAAGTGCTGAACCCTTCTTGAACGCTCTTGATGAAGCCTTTATCAAAGGAATGAGCGCGACGGTCAACTTAGTACTGGGAAGCAAAAGTTCGATTGTACATGCCGAAATTGAGAAAGATGGAGGCACATATCAGGTTCGTGTCATGGAGGATGGTGATGCCTCGTTTATCATTTGCAATACTGATCCTTCTCGACTAGCTACTCCGCGTATCTTATACAAAGATAGCCAATGTGCAGCGGTGTTTTTTGGGGCGGTTGCAGTCGTTATTGAGCTAAGCCACCAGCAATTGGAGGCGAGTGTCTTTGAAACAAAGGACAAATCACACTTCAATACCAGCGTCATTCCTCACGATGATGATAGTGAAGATAGCAATATAGAAATCATTGACTCACAATATGCTTTTGGCAGTCTCACAAGTGGGATGACAGACCGAGAGTACGGCTTTACAGAAGATGACTATGAAGATCTCATGGACTCATTCGATGAAGCCTTACAATCCTTAGACGATAACCTTGATGACTTCATCATCCCCGCCACAGTTGTTAGCGATGACGACCAAGTTAATATTGACTTTGATGCTGTTGAATATTTTGAGAGTGAGTTAAAAAATGGCAACATTGAAAAAGTTTTTGAGGCACTAGAGGGATGTGGCTTTGATACTGACTACCCTACTGACACTATCGCTGAATTCTTTTCCGAAGAGAGTACGTCGAGACTATTTACTTATCTTGAGTCCGCAGATAAAAACGTAGACCTAGGATACCGATGCACCGTTGATAGAAAGAGTGCATTCAAATGGCTTCACAATGCAGCTATGTCGTCATTACGTAATGAGATTAAGCGCAATGAAAAGCGAGATCAGGAGAATAAGAATAATGCTGTAATCAGGCATTTCAAATTTTTAAGTGAGTATCGTTATACACATACTAATACAGAAATTAAAATTGATGGCACTATCGTTGGAACAGTCAACGCGTATAGCCAAGTGTTCTATCATAATGGCAATAAGTCTTACATCTTCTCTACAATAGAGGACTTTGCGGACTTTTACTTCCTTGATAAGCGTAGCATGACTTATTACGTTGAAAAAAAATCAGGTCTTGAAAAGGGCAATACAGAGCTAGTTAATGGCAAGCCTCACGTATTGACCATCAAATTACATGACCTTGCTGCCTCTTCTGAAGTCAAAAACAGCTACGAGGAGGCCTTATTGGCCCTGAAAGAAAAAGTGCTAGAGGACACGCTGGAACGCTCTATGGCGCATGAGGTGATACCAGAGATGGCTGTGTATGGTGAGACTGAAGAACTCTCTAAGACCAAGCTTACAGAAGCACTACAGATGGTTGTAAATACGGCATCAGAGTCGACATTAATACATGCGCTTAATTTCATCCATGAGTCTGCTCAGGTTACGATAACGAAACTATCTAACTAAACACCAAAAGCCCTTGCTTAAAACAAGGGCTTTTCTTTACGCCTCAAAGATACATTAGAGGCATAAGCAACACATCTCCCGCTCCCTTGTCAGCCTGCACCTTCAGAGATCATAGACTCAATATCGTAATGCGCACTATCCTCATCAAGCGTCGCAACGCCCGTATACGTATACATCCCAGAAGAATGGGGCTTCTTCTTTATGTTGCTCTCAAACCATTCATCAATCCCTGAGCATTCTATATCATGCAAGACCTGCCCCGACTGAGGGACTTCCTCTTTTCTTGCCCCGAATACCTCCCTAACCTTTTCATCCAGCCTCATCACGGCTACGCCCTTGATACCAACTGCCAATACGATAGTAAAGCTAACCTTAACCACAATCATTCACTCACCTTTTGCTCACAAAAAAGCCCTGACATCGACAGGGCTTTTACAACTTTCTTTTAAATATACATTACTTAGAGAATGCATTCCTTGGGCGCATCAATCACCACCTTAGGCAGAGACTGTGACATCGGCTTGGCCTTTTCTTGCTCGTAAACGTCGACAACTACCGAGAACGCTACACCACATACCGTACTCGCGCCGATAGCGTGTTGACCTTCTTTGCCGAACTCTACATACGCTACCTTACCGTCCAACTTGCCCTCTGTATACTTCGCGTTCTCCACAATCGTCTGGAATCGATCATTGCCATTGATGGCGAGCACCAAGACGCCGCCCTTAGCCATGGTAACATGGAATACCTTGTCGACAGCATCAGCCGCGTTTAATCGAACCGCATCTGAAACTGTAATATTAGAGGGAGCTTGCGCCAATGCCGCTGACATTGAAAATGCCGCACCAGCCAGAACCATCATACCAACTTTAAGCTTGCTCAAAATCTTCATTATTCTTTCTCCGTTTTTTGTAGACGTAACGCACTTTCCAAATAGGTAACTGCATCGTGAGCACTTGAGTCATCTTCGCGCTCAATAGCATCAATCGCATTGCTGATGCCACCTTTGTAAATTGCAATACTCTCATTAGCCCTATCAATTGCACAACTTTTGTTGTGCGACTCGTTAGCTAAATCAAGATTGTATTTTTCAAGGTCTGTGATGCGTTTGGCTTGGTCGGTTATTGTTACAAAGTCATTTGTCATTTGAGTCTCGAATTGCTTTTCCAATTCAGCAATACGCTCATTAGCCTTTGCTAGCTGTTTTTCAAGTTTGTCTATTTTTACTGACATTGAGTATTTATCTGGTAGAAAGTATGGTTTACTCACTGTCTTGCTCCTTACGTAGTTGTTCTTCTTCTTGGCACTTGCAGTAAGTTCCGTAAGCGCCACACTCCAATTCACAACTACTGCGCTTGTTGACTGACGCCTGATCTTGTTTATTGCCTAATTCGGCTAACTTGATGACCATTGAGTTGTACTTTTCAATAGGTACAAAGAAAGTCCCGTCTGTCACGTTTGGGTGAGGAAACATATCAACAATACCAGAGTGATATACACTGATACATTTTTCTAGATAATCTATGCGCTCATTAGCTTTCGCTAGTTTATCGTTGAGCGCATCCGTATCATTCAAAGGAAAGTAAGGCAATAAACTAAAGTCAAATTTACCATCTGTTGCTGCTATCACTGCATCAAGAACATTTTCATTAGCATCGTGTGCGCCAAGCACTTGGTAGAGTTGTGAGAATAAATGTTTTGCACTTTCAATCTCACCACGTTGATTTGCTAATTCTTCTTCTAGCTTAGCTATGTTTCTCTTCATGGAAGTTACATCAGGCGGAAAATATGGCTTTGTCATTAATTGCGCTTCCTAAATCATTGTTTTTACAGCTTGAAATACATCTGACTCGGCAGAGATCTCAATATCCTTGCGCACCTTCTTTGTGCGACTTTCAAACAGATCACCATAGGTCTTTTGACCGTCTTTGCCTCGTGCAGCGCTCATATAGATGGTTTGCTTGTCATTCTCATCAGTGAATACATAAAGAACAAGCGCCTTCGCATCTTCGTCCAACTCCAACACCGCGTCTTCGTCATCAAATGATTCTACTTCATAGCCCGAACGCTTAAGACCTTCAAGTCGAGCATCAACGTTATGAGAAGAGGCCGCTTGCTGATACTGAATTTCAAGTTGTTGTAATTCACTATCGCGTCTAACCATCCTTCTTGTGATCTCGCTCACATCACCGTCGTACTTAAAATTAGCCTCAAGTGACTCAATCTTTCTTTCTTCTGACTTGATCGAGCGTTCGATCCTGCTGGCGTTTACTCCCGTTTTATTGGCAGCAATAATCTTTGCATCTTTAAGTGACTTTCGCGCTGCATTAAGCTTATCTTTTGCTTCATCACGCGTTTTGTCTAGTAAATGATAATCTGCACCGTAACTGGCAAATACAGGACGCAGTGCGGCTTGCTGGTCATTGATTGTGCTATACACACAATGACGAGATGATGTAGGCTCTTTAAGAGCGACTGTCTCGCTCAAGCTCCCGCAACGATTTTTATTGCCATACCTAAAGAAGCGAGATGGCTCAACGCGCTTATCCGCATTAATGGGCAATTCAGCATCAATAACAGTCTGCTTGAACTCCGCATAGAACTGCTCTTTTCGCTCTTTAATCTTCGCTTCTGCTTGGTTGTATTCAGTCGATAACTTTTCTACTGCCGCAGTTTCATCAGAAATCATCGACGTGTACTCAGACATTTGCGCCTTTAGCCCGTCAATGGTCGTTTTCTGCTTCGCTACATTTTCTTCGAAATCAGTCTTGATTCTTTGGGCTTCTTTCTGCGCTTCTTCCTTTACTGTTTCCAGTCGCGTGTTCAGTGCCGCAGTTAGATCTTCGACCTTCCCATAACTGTCGCCTTCAAAGTCAACTTCTGGTGGAGATGGATACTTGCCATCATCCCCCAATTGGATGCGTGTAGAAATTTTATTTTCTCTAGCAAATACCTTTGCCTCTTTCATCGCATCGTCGGTAACGACGAACGTATAGCCATCAAAATCATGCTCGGCTGAAGTCCCTTCTTTGCTTGCAAACTCAGCGTTAATGCCATCGACATTTTCGCCGCATCCCGTTAGCGCCATCAATGCAATTGATGCTGCGATACCCGTAAACATACTCTTTTTCATAAACATCCTTTCTATTTGTGTTGTTTTAGCGAATTTCAAATTCGAACTTCATTATAGCTAAATTTATGAAATTGTCAATATGTAACTGGAGTATTTGTTATGTATCCGCATTTTTAGTTATTGTGCAGCGCAATTAAGCTTGCGACTCCGTACCGACACAGGAAGGCGTTTCAGAGTGCCATATAAATAATCATGTTTGCGACAGAAAGTCCTTTTCATGAAAATATCACTACCCTATATAGTAAATAACAATGAACTAAGTTTAGTAAAAGTAGACTATACATTCATATGGTAAATAAAAGGACTTATGTATGAATCTCATCAATAACACTCGCAACCAGCATTTTATATCTCAGGCAGAGCAGCGCTTAAATGCCAGCAACTTAAGCGCTAAGCCGCAAAAACAAAGGATTTATAAATTCAAAGTCGATAATCGTGAAACATCATGCGTATCACTAACAAACCGCAATGGCGTTAAAATCTGCAACAACCTCAGTGAACAGGATCTATTTAGCTTTGATGTGTTAGATGAAAAAAAAGATAGATACAACTTCGAAGAACTGTTTAGTCAATATGAATCTCAAATAATCACACATACAAATAGTTTAGTATCTAAATTAGGTATTACAAACTCAAACATAGGAACAGAAGCAGTTGAAATATTCAAGCTAAAGATTATAAATTTCTTGAGAAACCCATTTTCGGTAAAAAAGGTATTGAATACATTTTCCTCACTCAAAGATTTAAAGCCCACTGACGAACTTCATAGAGCCGACTTTGAACGAGTTTTGCGTGGCAGGAAGCCGCAACAGAAGTACTTCTGTGAGAAAATTGGCCTGTCTGATGAACTATACAGGAACTGGTTAGCCACTATATTCATGACTCTTGTAAATTTTGATGAATCAACACCCAACATTCTTGAGAGCGTCGTCGAAAACATGTTTCGCGATAAAGAAATCATCGTGTGCATTCATATTTTTTATTTTAGCGATGAAACTTGCGTACTATCAGACAGAGGATTCACTATATCAACACCAACAAAGGATAGCGTAAGTTGGTATTTTAATCTTTGTTATAACGCATTTATAAGGTATTCATTTATCCCTCTTGAAAGTCTAGATATTGATAAAAACTATCCGCAAAGTACTATTGATTCGTTTAAAAATTCTGATAACCGAATCCTAGGTTTCGTGGAGAAAGATAACTTGCATGAACTAAGAGATTTTAATCAAGGCATGGCTTATCAATGTCACCAAAATATCTATTGCTCCCGAAAAAAATGCTACGGCTTAAATGTTAAATAAATACTTCTAGTGCCACAATCTAATCAAATAATATCAGATCAAACTAGCCCAAAAAATACGGGCTAGTTATTAAATATTGAGATGTATAGTCGCAAAATTAATTGCAGTCGCAGACATAATTAAATCTGGTCGCAGACTTAATTATGCTGCACAGTTATTCTTTTAAATACCTTTTGTAAAAGAATATCTTTATTTACTTTTTGCTTTTATTGTGATAATATAATTGTGCTGACAGAGTGTATATGCAGTTTTCTGAAATGCCAGTCAGTTAGCCACTTAAGCTAACCGCTCACGCATAGGGTCTTATCCTACGGTGAATTAAGAAGAGTCATATTACTTTGTTTTTCATAGCAACCTTGTTTATGCGTTGCGGTGATTAACGCGTGAGCCACCTACATTACTCTGCAACGCAAGAAAAGGAAACTGTTATGGGAAATCACCCTATTGTTGAAAAGATACTTTCTCGCACGCCTGAAATTCAGGCAATGATAAAAAAGACACTTAAGGTCGATGCAGGAAAACAGAACGTCCACCATATAGCTGCGGTTGCACATGGTTTCAGCAACTACAACACATTGCTAGGACTTACAGGCAAAAAGTTCTACAGCATACGCGCAAATTTAGGCTCTAAAAGTAACCCTTTTTATGTAGAAAAAGAGGTAGGCGAATTTGATAGTGAAGTTAGCGCAATAAACCATGCTGAGGTCATCCTTCGTGACTGCAACAAGAATATGCGCTGGGCGCTTCTTGCCAATGGAGAAGAAACCTCATTAAATGTGGGAAGTTATTGCACGGGGCAGCGTGGATTAAATGCACAGATTGAAATCAATGCAGATACCCTTGAAGAGTTAGAGCAAACCCTAGAAGACATTACCCACAAAGCCTCTAAAGGGATTACTGTAGACTACAAGGCGCATGGAAACACCACCTATAAATATGAGGTGGTTGGTGAGGATTTTGATCGCTTTGTCAGCAATGATATAGAGTGGGTTGATGAGGAACATGATACATATTATGTTTTTTCTGAAGGACGTAAGATACTTACTACAAACCATATTGACGACGCCACGGTATGTTTTGAGCAATCACTAAAAGACTCTAAAGCACCTGTCATCTTCAGCAAACAAATTAATCTCGAAGATGCACGAGAGCGCGAAGATGACGAGTACGTCTTATACGGCATGAGTTCTAATGTCATGTTCGTTGGCGAACTGGATGATATCCTTGACAGCATCGGCGATTATAAAGAGCGTTTTCAGCTCGCCGCTATCATCAGGTACTAGCCCTTAATCAGCACGACGTACTGCGCTACTCCCCTAGTAGTGCGGTACTTTCCTCCTCCTACAATCCTAACGTCCTATTGCATTGTTGAGCCAAGAAAGATCTTCTTCTTTCTTCCACTGCGTCACCTGTTT
>CEVI01009973.1_pt1 | contig 16678 bp, 13 predicted proteins | sample 531471 | NCBI WGS metagenome assembly CEVI01 (sample SAMEA2623513, study PRJEB7988) | marine metagenome | isolation source: saline water (ENVO:00002010), including
CAAACCGGGAAGGTCGAGCTCCCGCTCGACCAGCAAACTCCGCTGCACCCCATGGCCGAGTTGGAACTCGGCCTTTCCGAACAGCGCAAACCACACACCTCTAGCCCAGACTCCTGAGCCTATGCGCGCCCCCAAACCGGGAAGGTCGAGCTCCCGCTCGACCAGCAAACTCCGCGGCACCCCCATGGCCGAGTTGGAACTCAACCTTCCCGGTCAGTGCTGCAGCTCAGGCAACGCGCGGAACAGCTCCAGCGCCTCGGGGTTGGCCAGCGCGTCGGTGTTTTTCACCGGCAGCCCGTGCACCACGTTGCGCACCGCCAGTTCGACGATCTTGCCGCTGCGGGTGCGCGGGATGTCGCTGACCCCGACGATCTTCGCAGGTACATGCCGCGGGGTAGCGTTGGCGCGAATCACCTGGCGGATCTCCGCCTCCAGTGCCGCATCCAGCGCCACGCCATCACGCAGGCGCACAAACAGCACCACCCGCACATCGCCCTGCCACTGCTGGCCGATGGCGAGTGATTCCAGCACCGCTTCGACCTTTTCCACCTGCCGGTAGATTTCCGCGGTGCCGATGCGCACTCCACCGGGGTTGAGCACCGCGTCCGAGCGGCCGTGGATGATCAGCCCGCCGTGCGGCGTCTCCTCGGCGTAATCGCCATGCGCCCAGACGCCGGGGAAGCGCTCGAAGTAGGCGGCGCGGAAACGGCTGCCGCCTTCGTCCTTCCAGAAGCCCAGCGGCATCGACGGGAAGGGCTTGCTGCAGACCAATTCGCCCTTGCCTTCACTGAGCCGCTGGCCTTCGTCACCCCACACCTCAACCGCCATGCCCAGACCCTTGCACTGCAGCTCGCCACGCCAGACCGGCGCGGTCGGATTGCCCAGGGCGAAGCAGGAGACGATGTCGGTGCCGCCGGAGATCGACGACAGGCACAGATCCGGCTTGAAGCTGCGGTAAACGTAATCGAAGCCTTCGTGCGCCAGCGGTGAACCGGTCGACAGCACCGCCTTCAGGCGCCTCAGCTGGTGGCTACGATGGGGTTCGACGCCGGCCTTTTCCAGCGCGGCCAGGTACTTGGCGCTGGTGCCGAAAATACTGATGTTTTCCGCGTCGATCAGGTCGATCAGCCTCTCCGCCGCAGGCCGTTGAAAACCTACCTCCGTTGCCTTCGCTGCGTTAAAAACAGGCTCAGAATGCTCATTTACACCATGTAAACTCCGCTTCTTCGCCTGTTTTTGCCTTGCGCTGGCTGCCTCGCCCACGTTTTTCAAAGGCCTGCTAGCAGGCTCGAACGGTGAGCCGTCATACAGCACCAGCGTCGCACCCAGCGCCAGCCCGGAGACCAGCCAGTTCCACATCATCCAGCCGCAGGTAGTGAAGTAGAACAGCACGTCCTCACTGCCGAGATCGGTGTGCAGGCCGTGCTCCTTGAGGTGCTGCAGCAGGGTGCCGCCAGCGCCGTGGACGATGCACTTGGGCACCCCGGTGGTGCCGCTGGAATACAGAATGTAGAGCGGCTGAGCAAAGGGCAGGGCGGTGAACGCCGGGCTGCCGGCCGGCTGGCTGACGTGGTCCCAGTGAACAGTGGATACCACCGAGGCAAACTCGGCCAGACACGGCTGCACGCCGCCGTAACGCACCACGATCAGTTGCTGCAGGCCGCCCAGTTGCGGCAGGATTTCCGCCAGCTTGCTGCTCATGTCCAATTGCTTGCCAGCGTAGCGATGGCCGCTGCAGGCAATCAGTACCCGCGGCTCGATCTGGCCGAAGCGGTCGACTACGCCCTGCGCACCAAAGTCCGGCGAGCAGGATGACCAGACCGCGCCGATACTGGCCGCCGCCAGCATACCCACCACCGTCTGCCAGGTATTGGGCATCAGCGCCGCAACACGGTCGCCGGGCTGCACACCGAGCGCCAGCAAGTGCTGCTGCAGCCCGGCCACCCGCGCGGCCAGTTCGGCGTAGCTCAGCTGTTCACGCTGGCCGTCTTCGCTGATCGCCACCAGCGCCGGATGCTCATCGCGGCGGCGCAGCAGGTGAGCGGCAAAATTCAGCTCGGCACCGGCAAACCACTGCGCGCCGGGCATGGCATCCGGGTTATCCAGCACCCGCGTGGGCGGCGCGCTGAAGTCCACCGCAAAGAACTCGGCCACTGCCTGCCAGAAATCGGCAACCGCGCTGACGCTCCACTGATGCAGCGCGGCGTAATCAGCCAACGCCAGCCCATGGCGTTGATTGATAAAGCGCCGGAAGGCATCCATCCGGCTGGCCGCAACCCGCTCGGGCGCGGGCCGCCACAAGGGTTCGCTCATGCCTGCTCCCGCGCCAGCAAGGCCCGCGCCACACGCGAGCCGTTGGTTTTACCCAGCACGTTGCAAATGTGCTGACCGGCCTGCACCAGCGCGGCCATATCGACGCCCGTCTCGATACCCAGCCCGTTGAGCAGGTAGAGCACGTCTTCGCTGGCGACGTTGCCGGTCGCGCCCTTGGCATACGGGCAACCGCCCAGCCCGGCTACCGAGCTGTCAAACACCGCTACGCCTTCCAGCAGGCTGGCGTGAATGTTCGCCAGCGCCTGCCCGTAGGTATCGTGAAAATGCCCGGCCAGCAGACTGCGGTCGATATCGCGGCCAACCACCTCGATCAGCCGCCGGGTATCGCCGGCGGTGCCAACGCCGATGGTGTCGCCGAGCGAGACCTCGTAGCAGCCGCTGTCGAGCAGCTCGCGGGCAATCGCCGCCACCTGCTCCGGCGCCACGTCACCATCAATCGGGCAACCGAGCACGCAGGAGATATACCCGCGCACCCGCACGCCGTGCTCCCTGGCCGCCGCCATGATCGGTTCAAAGCGCTGCAGACTCTCGGCAATCGAGCAGTTAATGTTCTTCTGGGAAAACCCCTCGCTGGCCGCGGCAAATACCGCCACTTCCTTCACCCCAGCTTCCAGCGCCCCTTCAAACCCCTTGAGGTTCGGCGCCAGCGCCGCATAGGTCACGCCGGGCTGTTGCTGTATAGCGGCAAACACCTCCGCCGAGCCGGCCATCTGCGGCACCCACTTGGGCGAGACGAAGCTGCCGACCTCGATATAGCGCAGCCCGGCAGCGCTCAGGTCATCAACCAGACGCACCTTGTCGGCAACGCTGATCGGCTGTTTTTCATTTTGCAGGCCATCGCGCGGGCCCACTTCGACCAGTCGCACCTGTTGCGGCATGCTCATGCCGTTGCCTCCTCAGCAAGCGGTTGCAGCGCCACCAGCACCCGGCCTTCTTCGACCAGATCGCCCTCGGCGCAGTGAACGGCCGTGACCTCGCCGGCCTCGGCAGCGCGAATACTGTGCTCCATTTTCATCGCCTCGACCACCACCAGCAGCTCGCCGGCAGCCACCTGCTGACCCGGTTCGACCAGCACGCGCACCACGCTGCCGTTCATCGGTGCGGTCAGCCCGCCGTGGCCGTGTTGCTGGGCTTCCACTTCGCTGATCGGGTCTACCAGAGTGACCCGCTGCAGCTGCCCGTCCCACTCGACAAACAGCCATTGCCCACGGCGCTGCACGGCGTGGCGACGGCCATCGACCAGCAACTGATCACCCAACAGGCTGACACCGGTAGCGGGCAGGGCGCGCGCCTCGGCCTCGCCACAGCGCAAATGCAGGCGCTGCTCGCAGGCCAGCCCAAGGCGCAGGCCGCAGGCCGCGGCCCAGGGGCTGTGCGGGTCATCGGCGCGAACAGCGCTGGGCGCCGTCAGCAGCCAGGCGCGCGCAGCCAACGCCCAGAAGGCGTCGGGCAGCGGGGCGGGCGTAGGCAGCAGGGAGTCGGCATGGCGCGCGATAAAACCGGTATCCAGCTCGGCGGCGGCAAAGGCCGGATGCGCCAGCACCCGGCGCAGGAAGGCGAGGTTGCTGTGTACCCCGCCCAGCTGCTGCTCGGCCAACATCGCCAGCAAACGGCGGCGGGCGGTTTCCCGGTCTTCACCCCAGGCAATCAGCTTGCTCAGCATCGGGTCGTAGAACGGCGAGACGCGGTCGCCCTCGACCACCCCGCTGTCGACCCGCCGCCCGACGCCTGCCGCCGGCTCAAAGTACAGCGTCAGCTCGCCACTGGCGGGCAGAAAGTCCTGCTCCGGGTCTTCGGCATACAGCCGCACTTCGATGGCGTGGCCGCGCAGCACGATCTGCTCCTGGCTCAGCGGCAGCGGTTGCCCTTGCGCCACATGCAGCTGCCAGGCGACCAGATCCTGCCCGGTGATCAGCTCGGTCACCGGGTGCTCGACCTGCAAACGGGTGTTCATCTCCATGAAGAAGAACTCGCCACGGGCGTCGAGCAGAAACTCCACGGTACCGGCGCCAACGTAGCCGATGGCCCGCGCGGCGGTGACCGCCGCCTCGCCCATCGCCCGGCGCAATTCGGGCGACAGGCCCGGTGCCGGCGCTTCTTCCACCACCTTCTGGTGGCGGCGCTGGATCGAGCAGTCACGCTCGGCCAGATACACCGCGTTACCGTGCTGGTCGGCAAACACCTGAATCTCCACATGGCGCGGCTGCAGCACGTATTTCTCCACCAGCATACGCGCGTCGCCAAAGGCAGCCTGCGCTTCACGCTGAGCGGAGGATAGCGCCTCAGCCAGCTGCGCCTCGCTCTCGACCACTTTCATACCCTTGCCACCGCCACCGGCTGCAGCCTTGAGCAGCACCGGGTAACCGATCTTGGCGGCTTCGACGCGAAAGGTCTCCAGCGCCTGATCGTCGCCGTGATACCCGGGCACCAGCGGCACCCCGGCGGCCTCCATCAGCGCCTTGGCCGCCGACTTGCTGCCCATGGCGTCAATCGCGCTGGCTGGCGGGCCGACGAAGATCAACCCGGCGGCATCAACCGCGCGGGCGAAATCGGCGTTCTCGGAGAGAAAGCCGTAACCGGGGTGAATCGCCTGGGCACCGGTGGCCTTGGCCGCGGCGATAATCGCCTCAACCCGCAGATAACTCTCGCTCGGCCGCGCGCCACCCAGGTTGACCGCCTGATCGGCGCAGCGCACGTGCAGGGCGTCGCGGTCGGTATCGCTGTGTACCGCCACAGTGGCGATACCCAACTCGCGCGCGGTGCGCATGATGCGGCAGGCAATCTCGCCGCGGTTGGCAATCAGCAGGGACTCAATCATGGCTCGCGCACCAGTCGGGTTGGCGTTTTTCCAGGAAGGCCGACAGGCCCTCCTGACCTTCGGGGCTGATCCGCACCCGGGCAATCGCTGCCTCGGTGTAGCGGCGCAGCGGGGTACTCATTTCACCCAGCCCAACCTCCTGCAGCAGCGCCTTGGTGGCCATCATCGCCTGCGGGCCGTTCTGCAGCAGATTGCCGACCCACTGCGCCAGCGCCGCGTCCAGCTCGGCCGCCGGATAACACTCGGCGAGCAGCCCCAGTTCGCGCGCGCGCAGGCCGTCGAAGCGTTCGGCGGTCAGCGCGTAGCGGCGGGTGGCGCGGGCACCGATGGCCTGGGTGACGTACGGGCTGATCACCGCCGGCAGCAGGCCGATACGCACCTCAGACAGGCTGAACAGCGCGTCCTCGGCGCCAATCGCCATGTCGCAGCAACTGATCAGCCCAAGCGCGCCGCCAAAGGCCGCGCCCTGCACCACCGCCAGCGTCGGCACCTTGAGCTGCGCCAGCGACGCCATCAGCTGCGCCAGCTCGCGGGCGTCGTTCAGATTGGCGTTGTAATCCAGCGCCGCGCAGTCGCGCATCCAGGCCAGATCGGCACCGGCGGAGAAATGCTTGCCCCGGCCCCGCAGCAGCATAAAGCGCACCGCCGGGTTAGCCGCCACCGCATCCAGCGCATCCAGCAGCTCGCGGATCATCTGGGCGTTGAAGGAGTTGTTCTTGCTCGCGCGAGCAAGCCAGAGCGTCGCCACACCGTCTGCGCGGAATTCGAGCTCTATGGTTTCGTAAGCATTCATGTTGTTTTCTCTATTGGTGGCTGGCGCGCTCTTGCTCGCGCGGTCGCGCAGCTGCAAGCTACAAGCGGCAAGCGGCAAGCTGTCCGTGCAGCCCAAATGTCATGCCCTAACCCAAGCCAACGCAGGGTTATTTAGAACGCAAAAATCAGAAGCCCACTCGATCAGCTTGCCGCTTGAAGCTTGCGGCTTGCCGCTGATGTGCGCCGCTACATCCGGAAAACACCGAACGTGCTAGCTGGTATAGGCGCCCCCAACGCCGCCGATATCGCCAACCCCAGCACATCCCTCGTCTGCGCCGGGTCGATCACGCCGTCGTCCCAGAGGCGGGCGCTGGCGTAGTAGGGGTGGCCCTGACGTTCGTACTGATCGAGGATCGGGCGGCGCAGGGCCTCGGCCTGCTCGGCGCTGAACTGCTCGCCACTGCGCTCGGCCTGCTCCTGCTTGACCTGCACCAGCACGCCCGCGGCCTGTTCGGCGCCCATCACCGAGATGCGCGCATTCGGCCACATCCACAAGAAGCGCGGGTCGTAGGCACGGCCGCACATGCCGTAGTTACCGGCGCCAAAACTGCCGCCGATGATCACCGTAAACTTGGGTACCCGGGCACAGGCCACCGCGGTCACCAGCTTGGCGCCGTGCTTGGCGATGCCGCCTTCCTCGTACTTCTTGCCGACCATAAAGCCTGTGATGTTCTGCAGGAACAGCAGCGGAATACCGCGCTGGCAGGCCAGTTCGATAAAGTGCGCGCCCTTCTGCGCGGCCTCGGAAAACAGGATGCCGTTGTTGGCCAGAATCGCCACCGGGTAGCCGTGCAGGTGCGCAAAACCGCAGACCAGCGTGGTGCCGAACAGCGCCTTGAACTCATCGAACGCGCTGTCGTCGACCAGCCGCGCAATCACCTCGCGCACGTCGAACGGCTGCTTGCTATCAGCCGGAATCACTCCGTACAGCTCCTCCACCGGATAGCGCGGCGGCAGTACCGGGCGGCTGTTCAGCTCGCCCTGCTTGTGCCAGTTCAGATTGGCAATGCAGCGGCGGGCCAGAGCCAGCGCGTGTTCGTCGTTCTCGGCGTAATGATCGGCCACCCCGGAAATGCGGCAATGCACATCGGCGCCGCCCAGCGCCTCGGCGCTGACCACCTCGCCCGTCGCGGCCTTCACCAGCGGCGGCCCGGCGAGGAAGATGGTCGCCTGCTCGCGCACCATGATGGTTTCGTCGGCCATCGCCGGGACGTAAGCGCCGCCGGCGGTGCAGGAGCCCATCACCACGGCAATCTGCGGAATGCCCGCAGCGCTCATATTGGCCTGATTGAAGAAGATCCGTCCGAAGTGCTCACGGTCCGGGAACACCTCGTCCTGGCGTGGCAGGTTGGCGCCACCGGAGTCGACCAGATAGACGCAGGGCAGGCGGTTCTCGCGGGCGATCGTCTGCGCCCGTAGGTGCTTCTTCACGCTCAGCGGATAGTAGGAACCACCCTTCACCGTGGCGTCATTGGCGATGATCATGCATTCAACGCCTTCGATCCGGCCAATACCGGCAATCACCCCAGCGGCCGGCACCGACTCGCCGTAAACCTCATGGGCGGCCAACTGGCCGATCTCCAGAAAGGCCGAACCCGGATCGAGCAGCGCATCCACCCGCTGACGCGGCAGCAGCTTGCCTCGTGCCAGATGCCGCGCATTGGCCGCCTCGCCACCGCCCTCGGCAATGCCTGCCAGCAGGCTTTGCAGCTCGCTGACCAGGGAGCGCATAGCGGCGGCGTTGGCTGCGTAATCCGGTGAGCTGGGGCTGATTTGGGTTGTTAGCAGGGTCATTGCGCACGCTCCCTGGCCAGCTGCAAGCCACAAGCTTCAAGCTGCAAGCTGCACTGAGCTGTCTGGGAGTTAAGGGCACGGAGCCACGATAAGCGTTGGACTCTCGTCCGGTAAAAACCGTGGAGTGGCCGGGGTTGGCTTGCCGCTTGTAGCTTGCAGCTTGCAGCTGCCTCACCGCGTCTCATTGAACAACTCCCGTCCAATCAACATCCGTCGAATCTCACTGGTGCCGGCACCAATCTCGTACAGCTTGGCGTCGCGCAGCAGGCGGCCGGTGGGGTAGTCGTTGATGTAACCGTTGCCGCCGAGAATCTGGATCGCGTCCAGCGCCATCTGCGTCGCGCGCTCGGCGGTGTAGAGAATTACCCCGGCGGCGTCCTTGCGGGTGGTCTCGCCACGGTCGCAGGCCTGCGCCACGGCGTAGAGGTAAGCGCGGCTGGCGTTCAGCTGGGTGTACATGTCGGCGACCTTGCCCTGAATCAGCTGGAACTCGCCGATGCTCTGGCCAAACTGCTGGCGGTCGTGGATATAGGGCACCACCACGTCCATGCAGCTCTGCATGATCCCGGTCGGGCCACCTGAAAGCACCACGCGTTCGTAATCCAGGCCGCTCATCAGCACCTTCACGCCGCCGTTGTACTGACCAAGGATGTTCTCGACCGGCACCTCGACGTTGTTGAACACCAGCTCACAGGTGTTCGAGCCGCGCATGCCCAGCTTGTCCAACTTGGGGCTACGGGAGAAACCAGCCCAATCGCGCTCGACGATAAAGGCGGTGATGCCGTGGGGGCCAAGTTCCGGTTCGGTCTTGGCGTAAATGACGTAAACGTGCGCGTCCGGGCCGTTAGTGATCCACATCTTGCTGCCATTGAGCACGAAGTGATCGCCCCGGCGCACGGCCCGCAGCTTCATGCTAACCACATCGGAACCGGCGTTCGGCTCACTCATCGCCAGCGCTCCGATATGCTCACCGCTGATCAGCTTGGTCAGGTATTGCGCCTTCTGCTCGGGCGTGCCGTTGCGGTTGATCTGGTTCACGCACAGGTTCGAGTGCGCCCCGTAGGACAAGCCTACCGACGCCGATCCGCGGCTGATCTCCTCCATCGCCACCACATGCGCCAGATACCCCAGCCCCGAGCCGCCATACTCCTCAGACACGGTAATGCCCAGCAGCCCCATGTCACCAAAGCGCCGCCACATCTCCTGCGGAAACTGATTCTCCCGGTCGATCTCGGCGGCACGCGGCGCCAGCTCGGCATCAACCAGGTTGCGGGTCTGCTCGCGCAGCATATCGATGGTCTCGCCAAGACCGAAGTTCAGCGATGGGTAATGCATGGGTTCACCTGTGTTTATTGTTGTTGGTGCATCAGTGTTGTTTTTCCGGGCAGGCCACGCCCGTGATAGTCAACGCCCAGCCAGCTCCATATGCAGTAGCGGATAGGGCTTGCCCTGCCCATCGACCGGCGAACGGCTGACCACCGCAAAGCCAACGTGCTCATAGAAGCCCAACGCCTGCACGTTCTGTTCGTTCACATCCACCTTAGTGGCGCCCTGATGTTCAATCGCATACGCGGTCAAACGCGCGCCCACGCCCTGCCCACGGGCTTCGGGGGCGATAAACAGCATCTCGATATTGCCGTCGCTGACACCACAAAAACCCAGCAACTCGCCATCGCTGCCCTTGGCGGCACGCAGATCCACCGCAGCAAAGTACTGCTCCAGAATCAGCGGCTTCAGCTCCAGCAGATCAGCCTCGGCCAGAAAGTCATGGGTAGCGCGAACCGACGCCTCCCAGATGGTCAGGAGCTGCGGATACTGCGATTGATCGACGGTTTCTATATGCATGATTCACTCAAAAAAGGGGGGTGCGGCTGGCGTTAATTCGTTTGCTCCAGCGCCGTTCGGCAGCGCTCCTCCGCGGTATCCAGCTCAATCTGCATCTGCTCGATATCCAGCAACTGCTGCGCCAGCTGCGCACGGCGCTGAGTGATCTTGTCCAGAAAGGTTTCCAGCTGCTTGCGATTGCCGTGGCCCGGGTCGTACAGCTCAATCAGCTCCCGACACTCCGCCAGTGAAAACCCAATGCGCTTGCCGCGCAGAATCAGCTTGAGAATCACCTTATCCCGAGGGCTATAAACCCGCTCCTGCCCACGACGCTCGGGGCTGAGCATGTTCTGCTCCTCATAAAAACGAATCGCCCGCGTGGTGATATCCAGCTCCCGGGCGAGGTCGGAAATGCTGTAGGTCTGGGTCATGAAGCGGCAGCTTAGGTTGCTTTACGTTAACGTAAAGGTAAGCCAATAGAGGCGGGCGCGTCAAGCTGAAAACGATCCGTAGTAACCGGGGGAGATAAACATCTCTGTGTGATCAATGTTCATCTGCCGCAATTTATCCAATTGAAATCATTGCCACCACGCGACACTATGCTCCTAGAAAGAAAAACCAAGGAGCGGTTCACGCCTTCCACAAAGCCAGAAAATACAGCCCTCATAGTGGAAACCTGCTAAGAAGCACATAGGCAAACCGAATAGAGACAGGCGATATACACAAAGTGAGTCAAGAGCGCATGAGAACCACGGCAGGCCAGCATAAATGAGTCAAGCGAACCTAACAGCAGTCGATTTATTCTGTGGAGCTGGCGGATTAACGCTTGGCCTGAAACAGGCTGGCTTCAACGTCATTGCAGGGGTTGAGTTAAACCCAGTTGCAGCTGAAACTTATCGCTTAAATCATGCCGATATTAATATCTATGAAAAGGACATCCGCCACATCAACCCCGCGGACGTTCTTGAAGACGCTAACCTAAAGCCAGGCGAGCTAGATTTGCTGGCCGGCTGCCCCCCTTGCCAGGGATTTTCAAGCCAAAGAACGCGAAATAAAACAAACGCTCAATTCGATCCGCGCAATGATCTTATATTTGAGTTTTTCCGCTTTGTAAAAACCATGCTTCCAAAAACCATAATGCTGGAAAATGTACCAGCGTTAGCCAAAAACTGGCGAATCCTCAAGCTAAAAAAAGATCTTGAAGAACTCGGCTACGTTGTCAATGAGCGTTCAATATCCATACATGACGCCGCAGACTACGGAGTCCCACAAAGACGCCGCCGCCTGCTATTCAAAGCATCAAGACTCGGCATAATCTCAGACGCGCCAAAAGCCAACGAAATAACAACTGTAAAAGAAGCATTCTCCAGCCTGAGACCTGCCGGGGAAAGTGGCGATACCCTACATGACCTAGGCGAAGAAAGAAGCGAAATAGTTAAAAAAAGAATCTCCCTTGTCCCTAAAAATGGAGGTTCAAGAACCGATCTACCAATGGAATACTGGCTTGAATGCCACAAGAAAAATCCCGGAGGCTACAGGGATGTATATGGAAGGATGCGATGGGAAGATGTCGCGCCTACCATCACAGGTGGATGCCACAACCCATCCAAAGGTCGATTTATACATCCAGAGCTTGATAGAGCAATAACACTACGCGAAGCTGCAATTCTGCAGACTTTCCCCATGAGCTATCAGTTTTCGCTGACTCAAGGAAAGGATGCCGTAGCTCTGATGATAGGGAACGCTCTCCCACCAAAGTTCATAGAAATTCACGCCCGCGAGTACGCAGATCACCTCAAGGAAGAACGACAATGAGTCTGGAGCTAAAGTTCGACCCAAGAACCATTGAGCATCTTGGCGTAAAGATGTACTCCACCCTGCCACCAGCGTTGGCGGAGCTAATATCAAACGCCTACGATGCTGATTCGCCAGGCGTAGCTGTAGAATTCATTGAGTTAAATAAAACTCCGAAGAGCATTTTAATCAAGGATGAAGGCGACGGCATGTCGCTAAGCGACATTCAAAACAAGTTTTTAGTAATCGGCCGAAATCGTAGAAATGATGATGGGGACAAGCCATCAAACAAATTCAAGCGAATGCCTACAGGAAAGAAAGGGTTAGGGAAGCTAGCGTTATTCGGGCTTGCCAATGAAATCATCGTGGACACAGCCAAAGACGGTCTCAGAAATCGATTCAAGCTAAACTGGACAGAACTTCTATCATCCGACTCTGTTTACAGCCCTATAATCGACATTCAAGACCAGCAAACCGAGCGCACGAATGGCACAACAATCAAGCTATCCGATTTAAAAAGAAAGTCACCATTTGACCTTAATTCGCTGGCTGACAGCCTTTCAAAAATATTCTCTGTCGACCCTTCATTCTCTATTACCTTAAGGAAAGGGACTGACATTGTTCGCGTAGATGGTGAGCGTAGATACAAAGACATCGACCAGCAATTTCAGTGGACTGAAAAGGACCTAGTAAAAGAAGATAGTCCTTACCATGGAAAAATATCACTGAAATTTGTCACTGCCAAAACACCAATCCCTCCATCAGTAGGTCTAAGGGGTATTACCATATACTCCCGCGGCAAACTAGTTAACGCGCCAGAGTACTTTTCCGAAAGCACGTCGAGCCACTTCTTCCAATACCTCACCGGCTCTATAAATGCGGACTTTATCGATCTTTTAAACGAGGACGTCATTTCTACAAACAGACAATCAATTAACTGGGATCAGCCAGACATGGCAGACTTCAGAGAGTACCTAGGGGAACTCATTTCCGAGACAGCTAGAGACTGGAGGAATAAACGGGCAAAGAAAAAAGAAGAAGATATAAATACAGCCACAGGAATTGATACAGAGCACTGGATGAGCACCCTGCCGACAGATGTAAAGGGTCCAGTTCAATCAATCCTCACGCACATGACCAAAAACGAGGATATTTCCGAAAGTTTAAACCCCATCGTAAACGCGCTTTACAACATAGTGCCTGAATATCCTCTTTTACATTGGCGACATCTCCACCCAAGCATTAAAGATGGGATATACGATATGTACATAAACTCTCAATTTGGCCATGCTGCCGACCAAGCCACAAAGATGTACGCATCCAAAATCAGAGACATAGCAAAGGTTGATGAAGATGGAGCTCGTCTAGCGAACCATTTTGCTTATCCCAAAACAGGCGAAAATCCAACTATCACAATCAACGACCTTAGCACAGAGTCGCTACGAAACATGCAGGAAGGACAGGGACACCTGACAAGAGGATTAATGGTGGGATTCCGCAACCCGATAAACCATGACCCGATAAAAAAAGTTGTACCTGAAATAATTTCAGAACTTGATTGTTTGAATATCCTCAGCCTTGTTTCCTACTTGGTAGGCAAGCTCGACTATGCGGAAGAAAAGCTGAATAATAAAAAAGATTATTAACCGAGACTTAGCCGGAAATCATCCATTCGGATGTCTTGTTAACACGCTTTTACATAATTCATTTAATTAGCTAGGCTAGCCCTTCGCCACCCTGAATTCATAGAATAAGTGCAACGTTTAAAGAAAATCGGGGGCAGATGAACATCTCTGCGAGTTATCGACGCGGAGCATCCAGGTCTGCGCTCCCACGCGGAGCGTGGGAGCGATCAGTGTCTCAGCGGAACAGATGACCACTGCACGGTCCCCAAGTCCCCGTCTGCACGGGCGAGTAGCGCAGGGCTGGCGGGAATAAGCCCGAGGACTGTCTGAGGAGCGCAGCGACGAGTTCCGCAGGGCCCCGCCAGACCGAGCAACGCAGCGAACCCGAAGGGCCGTGCAGTTGGGGTGGCCTAGGGGGTGTCGGGGGAAATGGCCAAGCATTTCCCCTGACTCGCCATCAAGGCGAAAGGCTGATCTGATCAATCAGACGCTCAGGCACTCAACCTCACGCCCGCTGCCTAAACACCAACACCAACCCCAGCACAATCGCCCCCATCCCCAACAGACTCAACGCCGCCATCCGATTCCCCAGGAACAGGAAATCCAACAGCGCAGTACAACCGGGCATCAGATAAAACAGACTGGTGACGTTGACCAGATTGCCCATACGGATCAGCCGGTACAGCAACAGGGTCGCGCCAACCGAGATCAGCACACCCATGTACAGCAGCGGCACGATAAAGCCGACACTCCACTCCACTTCAAACGGCTGAAAGGGCACAACCACCGCACACATAAGCAGGCCGATGGCGTATTGCAGCGGCAGTACGTCCATGGGTGATTGCTGAATACCCTTCTGGAAGATCGAACCCAAGGTGATGCACAGTAGCGCGGCCAGCGACAGGCCGATGCCCAGCAGCGAGAAACGCGCCGCCAGCAGGCTGTCGAGCACCACCAGCGTCAAGCCGCCGAGCGCCAGCAGCAAGCCCAAGAGCCGCAGCAAGTTGGCGCGGCGTTCAACCAGCATCAGGGTGAGGATCGGTTGCACACCCAGTACCGTTGCCAGCACCCCGGGTGTGAGCCCTGCGTCCAGCGAGAGCAGATAGAAAATGGTGTAGCCGCCGGTTAGCAGTACCCCGACCAGCGCTACCTGCTTGCGGGTACCGCGCGCCGGTAACCAGCGCCGCCGGGTGAGCGCCAGCAACCCGAGGGCAGCGCAGGCCAGTACAAAGCGCAACAGCAGAAAGGCAAAGGCCGAGGCGTATTCCAGCCCCCATTTGGAGAAGATCGCGCCGGCGCTCCAGAGCAGCACGAACAGCGCAGTTGGGCCAATGGCGGCCCAGTTCAAACGTTTAATAAACATATGTCACCTGTCAGGACACAGGTTCGCCCTACGGCATCACGCCAGTCAGGGAGAACAGAAATCAGAAAAGGGTAGTGAGATCAGTGCGCTGGTGGCGGTGAAGCCACTGCAGCCACGATGGCTACGCCGGGAGGGGTGACCGGCAGGCAGGCCACGGCAGCCTGCACACGCGCAACCACACCGGCAAGCGCGGGGCGGTTTACAACAGCGGTGGTCTGGGCAGTGGACATGCGGTCACTCTGGACAGGTACGGTTAGAAACGTCGCCGCTTGACGACTTGAAGAGACTAGCACCGTGATGGTGCAGGGGCAAGACGGGAGGGTCGAGCTCCCGCTCGACCAGCGGCCTACATGCAGCAACGTGGCCGAGTTGGAACTCGGCCTTCCCGAAGTGCAACAGCGGAAGAAGAGTGTCCCGGCAGGCATTCCCTCGCAGAGCGTGGGAACGATCAAAGGTGCGAGTCAACCTAAGGTGAAGCGTGCACGGACCAAATCCCCGTTTACGCGGGCGAGTAGCGCAGGGCTGACGGGAAAAAGAGCCGTAGGATGTCTGAGGCGCAAAGCGCCGAGTTTTACGGCTCCCCGTCAGACCGAGCAACGCAGCGAACCCGAAGGGCCGCGTAGCCGGGTGCCCGGGGGGATCGCCAAGGGGGGCCGGGCAAGCGGCCCCCTTTGGCTCGCCGAGAAGGCGAAAGGCGGGTTAGCAGACGGCGCAGAAGTGGCCGGTGGGACGCAGAGCGTCCTGATAGGCATTCCCACGCAGAGCGTGGGAACGATCACCATCTGAGTCACGGGCGCAGCATGCCGCGCCCCGTACGACAGCGAGAACTAACCGAAGCGCTAGCTCCTCAGAATCCCTCCAACACTAACTTCCCCCGCGCCTTACCACTCTCCAGCAACGCATGCGCACGCTTGAGATTGGCCGCGTTGATCGCGCCGTAATGCTCACCCAGGGTGCTGCGCAGGGTGCCGGCATCGACCAGTTCGGCGACCCGCCGCAGCAACTTGCCCTGCTCGGCCATGTCGGCGGTTTCGAACATGCTGCGGGTAAACATGAATTCCCAGTGGAAGGACGCGCACTTGCGCTTGAGCACGCTCATATCGAGTGGGCCGAAGTCGTCGATCACGCCGAGGCGGCCTTGCGGGGCGATGCAATCGCCGTATTGCGGGTAGTGCTGATCGGTGTGGGTCAGCGAGGCAATCAGTTCGACGTCCTTGAAGCCCAGCGCCTGCAATTGCGGCAGCAACGGCTGGCTGTGGTCGATGACGTGATGCGCGCCCAGGCCCTGTACCCACTTCACGCTCTCAGCGCGGGCCGCGGTGGCGACCACGGTGAGCTTGGTCAACTGGCGGGCGAGCTGGACCAGAATCGAGCCGACGCCACCGGCGGCGCCAACCACCAGTAGGGTCTGGCCTTCACCAGCGCCCTCACTCACACCCAGCCGATCAAACAGTAGCTCCCAGGCGGTGATCGCGGTCAGCGGCAGCGCAGCGGCTTCGGCGGCGGACAGCGACAGCGGCGCGTGGGCGGCGATGCGGGCGTCGACCAGTTGATACTCGGCATTGCTGCCGGGCCGCTCCAGCGCACCGGCGTAGTAGACCCGGTCGCCAGCAGCAAAACCGGATACGGACGCGCCGCAGCTGACCACCTCACCCACCGCGTCCCAGCCGATGACTTCCGGGGTGTCGCCAGTGGCAGAGCGGCGCGAACGAATCTTGGTGTCGACCGGGTTAACCGATACGGCGGCAACCTTGACCAGCAAGTCCTGCGGGCCGGGGGCGGGCATAGGCAGTTCCAGGTCAATCAGGGCATCGGCGCGGTCCAGCGCGCCAGCTTCAAAGTATCCAATCGCTTTCATTCGGGTGCCTCCGGGGCTGTTCGGTCAGTTGCGTACAGCTTGACTTGCGCGGATGCGAAGAAAAAGATGCGCAAAAGAAAATCACTTTATTGATTACGATGAAAATCCAACGACTCGACGACTTGGCGCTGTTCCTCACTACGGTAGACGCCGGCAGTTTTTCTGCCGCGGCGCGCCAGCTGGACGTGGCCCCAGCGGTCGCCAGCGCAGCGATCAAGCGGCTGGAAGCGCAGCTGGGCGTGCGACTGTTCGAGCGCACTACTCGCCGCCTGCGCCTGAGCGAGGCGGGCGAACGCTTTCTGCCCGATGCCCGGCAAGCCTGGCAGCACCTGCGCGACGCCGAACAGGCGCTGGATGCCGACGCCCACGCGCTGACCGGTACGCTGCGCCTGACCCTGCCATCCAACTTGGCGCGCAGCCATCTGCTCGACTGGTTGGAAGACTATCTGGCCGAG
>CEVI01038312.1_pt1 | contig 16624 bp, 15 predicted proteins | sample 531471 | NCBI WGS metagenome assembly CEVI01 (sample SAMEA2623513, study PRJEB7988) | marine metagenome | isolation source: saline water (ENVO:00002010), including
GGGGCGCGGGGGCGGTCATGGTCGGCGGGTCCCTTTCGGTCGATGTTGCGTGGCGGGCGGTGTGAGCTCCGTGGGGGTGCGCAGGTGGGTGAGGGTGGCGGTGATGCTGAGCAGCACCACCACTCCCCCCAACACGGCCGCGGCTCCAGGGAGGGTGAGAGCGGGGACGAGGAAGCCGGCCAGCACGACGGGGACGGACATCGCGAGGTAGGAGATCGTGTAGATCACGGCCATAACGGTGGCGCGCTGCCCGGGGTCGACGTGCGGCAGCAGGGTGCGCATCGCGCCCATGAAGGCAGTCCCGAACCCGGCACCCACGACCGCGACACTGGCGAGGTACCCGGGCAGAGTTGGCACGGCCAGCGCGGCGAGGCTGAGCACGGTGCCTGCGCCGAGAGACACGGCCCCGAACACGCTGATCCGCCGGGCGGTGGCCCCCTGCAGTGCGGTGGCGGCGACCACCCCGGCCGCGGCGAGGATGATGATGGACCCGGCCTGGTGCAGGTAGGTGTCGGCGTGGAACCGGGTGGCGATGATCCCCGGTCCCAGGGCGAGGAACAGACCGTTGGTGACCCACCCGGCGATGATGGCGGGGGCGACCGAGACGATGATCCGCCGCCGCGTCGCCGCCGAGACCCGCCGGGCCCGTGGGTCCGGTCCCGCGTCCCCGGGAAGGACGGGTGGGGTGGGAATGGTCCAGGCGGTGGCGGCGAGGAGAGGGAACACCGCGGCGAGGAGCAGAAAGATGGTGCCCGCGTCGATGCCGGGTAGGTCCAGCAGTCCAGCGGCGGTGAGCGCCCCGAGCCCGAGACCGGCCATGGGGGCCACGGTGTTGGCCAGCGCGGCCGCCCCCAGCCAGCGGGAGGGTTCGTGGTCGACCATCATGGCGTTCAGAACCGGGACCAGCAGTCCCGCCGCCAGGCCTTGCAGGGCGCGGGCGGCGAGCAGCAGCAGGAAGGAATCGGCGGCCCAGAACATCAGCAGGCTCACCGACAGGGCCACCGATCCGACGGTGAGGATGCCGCGACGCCCGACCCGGTCAGAAAGCGACCCGAGCGTCAGCAGTGCGAGCAGCAGCGGGATGGCGTAGATCGCGAAGATAAGAGTGGTGGCCACCGGGGGCAGCTGGAGCTGCTCGGTGAGTTGCGGGTAGAACGGGGAAGGCGCCGACGCGGCCGCCATTAGCACGACGGTGCCGGTCACGGCGAGACAGAACCCGCCGCGGGCACGAGTGGCCGGGGTCACAGGGGTGGCGGCGGTCATGCGGCGCTCTCGTGCAGGTGCTGGGCGGTTTCGTGGACGGTGGCGACCGCGTCGACACCGCTCACCCCCACCAGAGCACCGTTGAGCGTGTGCGTGACGAGGGTGCCGGGTCCTGGGCCCTGTCCTTCGGTGGCGGGCGTCATGGTGTACCCGATGCCGGTGATGGCGGTGCCGTGGATCAGTGACGTGTAGGAGCTACGAGGACGGTAGGGTCCCGGGTCGGCGGCGCCGGTGCGGTCGTGGAGCACCGCGGCGGCGGCGTGCTGTCCTTGCGCGGCCGCGTCGGCCCAGTGATCCAGGCGCCAGATCCCGAGGTGGTCGTCGCGGTGTATGGCGGTGCTGCCGGCCGCGTACACGTGCGGGGCAGTGCTCCGCAGCCGGTCATCGACAGGCACCCCGGAAGAGAACGGTCCCGGTGCGGTGGGGGCGTTGCCGAGGGCGGTGATGAGCAGGTCGGCGGAGAGCGTGGTGGTGTCATCCAGGGTGATCCCCAGCAGCGGGCTCCTGTCACGGACGGCGGTGATCGTGCGGCCCAGGAATGTGGTGATTTTGCCGCGATGGATGCCGGTGATGTGGGCGGCGATCTGCGCGCCGAAGGAGGCCCGCCCGGGGATGCGGGAGCGGCTGATGAGGGCGACGTGATGTCCGGCGGCGTGGAGTGCGGACGCGGTCTCCGCGCCGGTGAATCCGCCGCCGTAGATCGCGACCCGGGACGGCCCGGCGGTGCGGGTGAGGTGTTCTCGGATCTGTTGGGCGTCCTGGATGCTGTGCAGGGTGACGACCTGGTGCCGTGCAGCGGGAGTGTGCCGCCCGGGCAGGCCCGGGGTGAGGGTGTCCGGGCGGCTGCCGGTGGCGATGATGACCGCGTCGTAGCGCAACTGTGCGCCGGAGGCGAGGTGCACGATGCGGCTGATCGGGTCGAGGTGGGTGGCGGTGTCTGCCAGCACGGTGACGGGCGGGAGCGGCGCGTGGATGGTCTCGGGCAAGGTGGGACCGAACGCGACGCCGGTGATGTGCATCCGGATGTACGGGGTCTCGTGGGTTCTGCCGACCAGGGTGACGTGGATGTCCTCGTGGCGGGCGAGGGCTGTTGCGGCGGCGACGCCGGCTGCTCCTGCCCCGAGGATGAGGACATGGTGGGTGGGCATGAGGTGCAGTTCGCTTCCGGGGTACGGGGGTCGCGGCGCTGCGAGGAGGGCAGGGTCAGGACCGGATCAGCTGGGTGATCGCGGTCGAGGCGGCATCAAGGACGGTGTCGTCGGTGAGGGTGCCGGTGGCGTGCGCGTGGCGCAGGTAGTCCGTCAGCAGGGCGAGACCGACACCCTGGAGCGCGCGTTGGGTGGCGGAGATCTGGGTGAGGGTATCGATGCAGGGGCGTTCCTGCTCGATCATCCCGGTGAGCCCGCGAATCTGCCCTTCCAGACGGCGCAGCCGGTTCCGGTAGGTGCGGGGGTCGGTGATGTAGCCCGGTTCGCGGGCGGCCGCGATGGTGGAGGTCATGAAGGGTCCGGTCTCCCGGTGCCCGCACGGGGTGTGTGGGCACCGGGAGTGAGGCTCAGGCCATGGCGGCGGCGTAGCGGGCCGGGTCCGCGTCGAACGCGGGACCGCAGCCGGCGCAGCAGAAGTAGTACCGCTCGCCCTCGTAGTCGCGGAACAGGCCGGCCGCCACGGCGGTGGCCTTGTTGACCGGGGTGCCCTCCATCACGGGGCAGGTGGTCATGTCGGCGCCACCGGCGGCGTCGAGGAGGTTCTCACGGCCGCCGGGGGCGGGGGCGCTGGTGCTGCAACAGCTGGACATGGGTGGTGTTCCTTCCGATGTGGGTGGTAGGTGCTGCCGGGTTGCCCGGTCAGCGGGCGATGCTCTTGAATCCGCGCAGACGCAGGCTGTTGCCCACGACGAACACGCTGGACAGTGCCATGGCGGCACCGGCGAGCATCGGGTTGAGGAGACCGAGGGCTGCGACCGGGATCGCGGCCGTGTTGTAGGCGAAGGCCCAGAACAGGTTGGTCTTGATAGTGCCGAGGGTCTTGCGGGACAGCCGGATCGCGTCAGCGGCGCTGCGCAGGTCGCCGCGGACCAGGGTGATGTCCGAGGCCTCGATCGCGACGTCGGTGCCGGTTCCCATCGCCAAGCCGAGGTCGGCCTGCGCGAGCGCGGGGGCGTCGTTGACACCGTCTCCGACCATCGCGACGACCTTTCCCTCGCCTTGGAGGCGGGTGACGACATCGACCTTGTCCTTCGGGAGGACTTCGGCGATGACCTGGTCGATACCGACCTCGGCGGCGATCTGGCGGGCGACCGCCTCGTTGTCGCCGGTGAGCAGCACCGGAGTCAGGCCGAGTGCCTTGAGCTGGGCGATGGCCTCCTTGCTGGTCGGCTTGACGGTGTCGGCGACGATGAGGATGCCGCGAGCGGCACCATCCCATCCGACGGCGACGACGGTCTTGCCTTCGCTTTCGGCCTGCGCCTTCGCGGCGGCAACCTCGGCGCTCAGGCGCAGCGACCACTCGGCCAGCAGCGATTCCCGGCCGACGATGAGTGCGTGTCCGTCGACGACACCCTGCACGCCCTTGCCTTCCAGGTTCGTGAACCCTTCCACGGTGGGGAGGGTGCCGGTCTGCTGGGTGGCGCCCTTCGCGATCGCCTGCGCGATGGGGTGCTCGGAGGCGTCTTCGAGTGCACCGGCGAGGCGGAGTAGCTCGTCCGCATCGGTGCCCGGCTCGGTGACGACGTTGACCAGGGTCATCTTGCCGGTGGTGACGGTGCCGGTCTTATCGAGCACGACGGTGTCGACCTTGCGGGTGGATTCCAGCACTTCCGGGCCCTTGATCAGGATGCCCATCTGCGCGCCGCGGCCGGTGCCGACCAGCAGCGCGGTCGGCGTGGCAAGACCCAGGGCGCACGGGCACGCGATGACCAGCACGGCGACGGCGGCGGTGAACGCGGCAGCGACAGGGAACCCGGCACCCAACCATGCCCCCATCGCGACGACGGCGATGAGGATCGCAATCGGGACGAACACGCCGGAGATCTTGTCGGCCAGGCGCTGCACCTCAGCCTTTCCGGTCTGGGCGTCCTCGACGAGCTTGGCCATCTGCGCCAGCTGCGTGTCCGAGCCGACCCGAGTGGCGCGAACTACCAAGCGTCCGCCGGCGTTCACCGTGGCTCCGGTGACGGGGTCGCCTTCGGCGACCTCGACCGGGACGGATTCGCCGGTGAGCATGGAGGCGTCCACGGCGGACGTGCCGGAAACCACGACACCGTCGGTGGCGATCTTCTCGCCCGGGCGGACGATGAACTCGTCCCCCGCCTGCAGGTCCTCGACCGGGATCTTCGTCTCCACCCCGTCGCGCAGCACGGATACTTCCTTCGCGCCGAGCTCGAGCAGCGCGCGCAGCGCGGCGCCGGCCTGACGCTTGGACCGCTTCTCGAAGTAGCGGCCGGCGAGGATGAACATCGTCACCCCGGCGGCGACTTCGAGGTAGATGTTCGCGGCTCCTTCCGAGGGGGCGAGGGTGAGCTCGAACGGGTGCGTCATCCCGGGGGTGCCGGCGGTGCCGAAGAACAGCGCGTACAGCGACCACAGGAACGCGGCGGTCGTGCCCATCGAGATGAGCGTGTCCATCGTCGCGGTGCCGTGCTTGAGGTTCGCCCACGCCGCCTTGTGGAACGGGAACGCCGCCCACACGATGACCGGCGCCGCCAGCGCCAACGACGCCCACTGCCAGTAGGTGAACTGCAGGGCGGGGACCATCGCCATCGCGATGACCGGGACGCTCAGGACGATGGAGACGATGAGCCGATTGCGGAGGCTGGTCAGCTCCGGGTCGGCATCGTCCGCGTCCCCGCCCTCGGCGGTGTCGTTCTTGGCCTTCTTCGGGGCCGGAAGCGCCGCGCTGTAGCCGGTCTTCTCGACCTCGGCGATCAGCAGGGCCGGGTCGTATCCGGCGGGGATGGTGACCTTCGCCTTCTCGGTGGCGTAGTTGACCGTGGCGGCGACGCCGTCGAGCTTGTTCAGCTTTTTCTCGATCCGCATCGCGCAGGAGGCGCAGGTCATCCCGCCGATCTGGAGTTCGACGGCGGAGTCCGCGGTCTGTTCTGCGGGGGCTGTGGTGCTCATGGTGTTCCTTCTTCTCTCAGATCACCGCGGGGCGGTCAGTGACCGTCGCCCGTGTCGCTGTGTGTGTCGTCCGTGTCCGTGTCGCCGGTGCCGTGCCCGGCGTCCACGACGAACTCGGCGGTGTGGACCTGCCCGTCGACCTGGAAGTCGAGGTAGAGCAGGTACCGGCCGGTGGTAGGCGCCTCGGCCGCGAATCGGATGTCGGGTCCGGCGGTGTCGCCGTCCTGCGGGTCGTCGCCTTCGGCGTGCACGTGCAGGTAGGCCAGGTCCCCATCGCGCAGCGCGACGAGGTGCCCGAAGGCCCCAAGGTACGGCTGCAGGGTGGTGACTGGCTGCCCGTCACGGGTGACCGACAAGGTTAGCTCGGAGCTCTCCCCCGCGGTCAGGTCCCCATCGAGGGTGACCGTGTACCCGTCGACCTCGCTTGTCGTCGACGTGGCGGTCGCCGGGTTCGGGGTGAACGCGCCCGCGACGTCGACCGTGCGGGTCAGGGTGACCTTGTCGGGGCCGTCGGCGACGTCCGGCACGAAGTCGGCATAGATCCGGTAGCTGCCGGCTTCGGTCCACTCCCAGGAGGTCGTCCAGGTGCCGGTGGCCTCGTCGAGCGTGGGGTGCACGTGCCGGAACTGGGTTCCATCGGTGCGCACCACGATCAGGTGCAGGTCCTTCTCATGCGAGGACTCGTACGCGGTCAGCGCAGTCCCGTCAGCGTCGAGGATCTGGAAGCTCAACTCGCCTGACTCGCCCGTTCCGGTGGGCGCGGCGATCGGGCTGAGTTCGTATCCGTAACCGGAGAGGGAGACGCCGGGGATGGTGGCGGTCTCGGCGGTGTCCTCGCCGGTCATGCCGGCGTGATCGGCCATCGAGCTGTCGTCAGCCGCGGCCGTCCAGTTGGCGACGGCGCTGTCCGGGACGACAGCTGCCGCGATGCCGAACGCCCCGCCGAAAGCCACGACGACGCCGGCGCCATACAGGCTGAGTCGTCCCGCAGCGTTCATCAGGCGCGCACCGCGGAGTAACCAGCCTCGTCGACCGCGGCCAGCACGGCGGCGTCATCCAGAGCACTGGTGGAAGACACGACGAGCTTGCCGGTCTGGGCGCTCACCTGGATCTCGTCCACGCCGGGGATCTGGGAGACCTCTTCACGGATGGACATCTCGCAGTGTCCGCACGTCATGCCGGTGACCTGGTACTCGCTGGTGGCCATGATGGTTTCCTTCCGTCGGTGATGCGCCAGAATCGGCGACACCCACCCTAACACCCCTACCCCCCTAGGGTATTCCGGAGTACTGAGGAAATCGTGGTGTCCATGCTCAGATTTGTTTGTGGCATCGCGTGAGACCTACCGCCTCGAACCGGCCGCCTGTGCGTGAATTACGTCTCCCGCCCAGCAGCTATCCCCTTGCTGCAGGAGAGATCACCCGAACCACCCGACCGAAATGTCCATATGGACACCACGTGGACACTTCATCTGCGAAATGGACATTTTAGAAAAATCCCTACAAACCTGTAGGAAACGATGCGACTTGTCTCCGGGGACCGCGGCGACACGACAAGTCAGCGTCAGAGATGTCCACGCGCCTCTGCTTCATCTGCGACGCGAAATGTCCATCTCGCTCAGGCCCATGCATTCGATACGGGTGTGGGTGGGTTCAGCGCTCGGTGGCGGGCAGTTGTGTCCGCATCGCACGCAATGTCTGCGTTGGCCTGGACGGGCTAGATCGGTTCGTGGCGGGTGTTCATCTGCGAAGAGCCTCGAACTGCTCGTGCTACGGGACGTCCGCGAACGCCGCGCGGGCTGCGTGTGCCTGAATGGATTTCCATGTCTTGTCCGTCCACAGGAAGGCATGTCGCAGTGCGGCGTATTCGCCGCTCAGCGTTGTTGAGGAGACGGTGCGGGCGTCGGTAGACACTGTGACGGGGACTCCGAGCAGGAGTAGTTCGTCGATCGGATGAGCCGCGAGCGAGGCCACAGCTCCAGTTTGGACGTTTGAGGTGGGGCACATTTCAAGGGCCACCTGGTCGCGTCGCAGCCGTTCAATGAGGCTCATGTCTTCGATGGCCTTAACGCCGTGCCCGATGCGTTCTGCGCCGAGTTCGTCGATAGCGACCCAGATGTCCTGGGCGGAGTCGGTTTCGCCGGCATGGATAGTGACTCTCAGCCCGGCTTCACGTGCCGCCCTCACAGCAGGGGCGTGCGGAGCGAGCGGGAACCCGATCTGAGGCCCTGCGATGTCTACTCCGACGACAGCGGGATGCCGAACTGCGGCTTCCACGACCTCTTCGGTGTGGCCCGGTGTGTCGTTTCGCATCGCACACGCGATGAGTGCCGTGCCGACTCCTGTTGAGCGTGTCGCGTCACGGAGGCCTGCTGTCACCGCGTCGAGAATCTCCTCAAATGTGAGACCTCGACGTGCGTGAAGGCGAGGTGCGAAGCGCATTTCGCCGTGGGCGACGTTGTCGCGCTGCCAATCCTCGACGAGTTCATAGGCGGCTTCGTAGAGGGCGTCGGGTGTTTGCAGGACCATGAGCGCGATATCGATCGCCGAGATATAGCGCTCGAGAGTGTTGCACCGTTCTGGCGCCCGGGCGAGGAGTTCCGGTGATCCTGGTAGCTCGATGTTGTGGCGGCGTGCGAGGCGCGTGATGGTTTCCGGCCGGACGCTACCGTCGAGGTGGCAGTGCAACTCGGTGAGCTTGGTCACGTCGCGAGACCCCCGATGCTGTCAAGCAAGTGGGCCGCGAATCGGTCGTGCGAAGCAGACTCGACGATCCTGATATTGGTTTCCGGAGCCTGCAGACGGTAGTCGATGAACGTCTGTCCACGGGTGGATGGATCTAGTGATACCTCCATGTGGACGTCGGTAGACTGGGTCGCAATCTCCGGGTGAATCCCGATCGACATAGCGATCGGATCCGGCAGGTCGTAGCCATTCAACCCGGTAGTGGTAACACAGAACTCTCGCACAGCGGCGTTGATGTCGACCGCAAACTTCCCGGCGGGGCCGAGGGCGATGAGTTTCGCATCCAGTGCGTCGTCGACCACCGCGTACTTTCGCGAGATGTCCCATCCGACCAACCACTTGTCGCCGGGCGCACTGATAGTGATCTGCGCTGATTCCGGATCGGCCCACGCATTGAACTCTCCGGTTGGGCTGACGTTGCCAACCGCATCGGGGGCACCGAGCATCATCACTACACGCTGAAAGCGCGTGAGGAACAGCGGGTCCAGTGTGATCGCCGCAGCGATGTTCGTTAGCGGGCCCAAGGTGACCAGTACATGTTCCCCGGGCTCTGTCTGAGCGATTTCAAGCAGCGCGTCCACGGCGTGCTCGCTGCGTGAGGTGCGATTGGTCGAGGGGAGGGAGATATCGCTCATCCCATTTGTGCCGTGGACGAACTGCGCCGTTTTGAGGACGCGCAAGAGGGGTGAGGCGCATCCGCGATAAACCGGAATGTCTTCGGCACCACCGATATCGAGCGTGACCAGCGCGTTCACTTCTGCCATGTCGAGCGGCACGTTTCCGGCGACGAGCGTGATGGCGCGTATGGAGGCGGTGGGATCTCCCAGTGCTTGCAGTATCGCCACCGCGTCGTCAGATGCGGTGTCGGTGTCGATGACGAGACTGACCATGAGATCGCCTTTCTAATCGTTTAGACGCAGGTTAGCATGGAGCATGCCCGTTTCGCGAGATCGCGCCACTGTGAAGCATCGGCGAGCGACGGTCGAAGATGTCGCTCGGGTGGCGGGCACCTCTACGGCGGTGGTGAGTTACGTCCTGAACAATGGGCCACGCAACGTCGCTCCGCTAACGAGGTCTCGGGTGCTTGACGCGATTGAGTCGCTCGGGTACGTGAAGAATCGCGCGGCGGCAACCCTGCGGGGGACACAGATGCAGGTGATTGGGTTGATCGTTCCCGACGCGGCAACCGCGTTCTTCGGGACGTTCCGTCGCGCGATTGAGGCAGAATGCTTCGATCGCGACCTCATATTGGTGACGTCCTCTAGTGCGTTTGACGCGGAACGAGAAGCTGTCACGGCTGCTCGGCTGCAGTCGCTGCCCGTGGACGCGCTGGTGGTCGTTTCCGGAGGGGACGATGATGTTGCGGTCAATTTCTCCAGCCCGGTCGCCTACTTGCATCGAGGGCCGTCTGGATCGACGATCCGGCTCGACAACTACGCCGCTGGTCGGCTCGCTCTCACACACGTACTGGAGCACGGTCATCGGGACCTGTTGCTTGTCGCCGGCATGCAATCTGGCCCACTCGCAGAACGAGAGCGAGGGTGGGGCGAGGTTCTGGCAGAAGAAGGTCTGCAGGGGCGGGTCTTGCGTACGTCACGAGATCGACATGAGGTCATTCGCGAGGTACGGGATGCATTGGACTCTTTGCCACACGTGACTGCTGTGGTCTGCGCAACCGACGAGCAGGCGCTGGGGGCGATGACGGCGGCAGCTTCGTTAGGCCGCCCGGCCCCGCAGATATCCATCGTCGGGATCGACGGCGTCCCGGAGGGGGAAACCACGTTTCCGGTGCTGGCCAGTGTGACCACTCCGTTTGCTGCAATGGCTAAGCGAGTGCTCGAGGCCATCGTGGACGGCAAGCACGGCGAACACAATGTCTTTGCGCCTTCACTGCGCACTGGGGGAACGGTGGGGAGAGTCGCCTGACCGGGCTCGGATTTGATCCTGTGATGCGTACGACTGCACCGTTCCTGGGCGAGACACAGATAGCTCGGCTGCAGCAGCGGCGAAGTGGAGCGCTGCGCTCGAACTTGCGCCGCGGCTGAGTTCGCTCACGTAGGCTCCGACGAACGCATCACCCGCACCGGTTGTGTCCACCACCGCCACCGGCCGCGACGCGCGAAAGACCGCGCCGGACTGGTCGCTGGCGACGACACCCGCCGCGCCGAGCGTGATGACTATGGATCTAGCCCCAGTGTGGTGCCGCAGCCGGGTCGCTTCGGCCAACCACTCTTCGACTGACTCGGCATCGGTCGCGATCCCAAGAGCTCTTGCTTCGTGCTCGTTCACAATTAGAGGGTCACAAGCGCGCAAAGTTCCCGAGGAGACCGGCACCACGGGCGCCAAATTCAGCACGAAGCGCGCGCGCTGAATGCCGCTACGCTGCGCAATAGCGTCGATGGCGGACGCCGGAATCTCACCCTGAGTCAAGATGATATCAGTCGCACTGATGGTCGCGTCCTTGGACTGGAGGTGCCAGTTTGCCCCGGGGGCGACCACGATGGCGTTGCGGCCGCTCTCATCGACCTGCACTACCGCTAGGCCGGTCCTGGCCTCCGCCACCCGGCGAAGCCGCACCGATACGTGTTCATTTCGCAAGGCACGTTCGACGAGCAACCCGTGGTCATCGTCCCCGACACACCCGACGAACGTCACGTTAGCGCCAGCCAGCCGTGCCGCGGTCGCTTGATTCGCGCCCTTGCCGCCGAGTGACCATTGCGGTGTGGATGCGGCGAGGATGGTTTCCCCCTCCGTGACGATTCGCGTCACCGGGAGGACCAGGTCTGCGTTGATGCTTCCAAAAACAACGATGGAGTGGGCAGGGGGGGTCATAAATTCTGACCCAATGCAGCAGGGCCACGCACCCGAGATGAAGCGGTCGCGACGGCAAACAAGGTAACGACGTAGGGCAGCATCAGGAGGAACTCACTCGGGATTGCAGAACCCACGATCCCAAGTGTGCTCTGCAGGCTTGTTGTGAAACCGAAAAGTAGGGCAACGAGGGCGACGCGGATGGGATCCCATCCGCCGAATATGACCGCAGCGAGGGCAATGAACCCAGCACCTGCGGACATCTCCTTCCCGAAACTGCCTACCGCGGCGAGCGAGAAGTACGCGCCACCAGCTCCGGCGATCACTCCAGCCAGCAGGAGGTTCAGCGTGCGGGTGCGGTTCACGTGGATTCCGACTGTCGCCGCTGCTGCGGGGTGTTCGCCCACAGCGCGCATGCGCAGACCCCATCGTGTCCGGTACATCAGCACGGCGACGGCGAGCACGGTAATGAACATCAAGTAGCCGATGAAGCTCTGCCGAAACAGAACCGGTCCGATCACAGGAATCTCGCTGAGGACGGGGATGGGGTAACGATCGAACGTCGCGGGGGTATTCAGGGCGGTGTTCCTCGTGAGGATGGTGGAGAACGCGAAACTGGTCAATCCCACGACGAGTACGTTGAGGACCACTCCAACGATGACTTGGTCCACTCTGTAACGCAACGCGAATACGCCCAACAGAGCGGACACGCCTGCGCCGGCAAGCATCGCTGCAACTAGGCCGGCAATCGGTTGCTGAGTGATCGACGCGACGATCGCTCCGGTGAAAGCCCCTGCCAGCAATTGCCCCTCGATCGCAATGTTGACCACGCCAACGCGCTCTGAGATGACGCCGCCGAGCGCCCCGAAAACGATGGGGATACTCAATGCGATCGCCCCGAAAAGGAGCCCAGGCACGGGTATCGCCTGGCCCGCTCCTCCCCAGCAGAGCAGAACGAGCACGAGGAGCACCCAATAGGTAGCTCCCAGCCATCGCGGAGCGATCCTTTCCCGGGCACGGATGATGAGATTCGCAACGGACACGGTCACCAACGCGCCCGCAAGTGCTTGTAAGCCGAGATGCGGGATAACAATCTCCGGCAGCTGGACCAGGTCGGTCGAGGTGGACAGGCGGAAGGCAGTCGTGGAGGGCGTAGCGAGCGCGACGACGAGCGCCCCGAGCAACGCAACCGCCACAAACACGATGGGCAGGAGGATGTGGCGCCGCATCATGCTGCGTTCCCGTTCGAGTGAGAGGGACTGGGTGAGGGTAGCCGGAAGATGGCTCTCACCAATGGCGGGGCGGCGATGAGGAGAACGATCAGAGATTGCAACACGAGGACAATGTCGATGGGCACTCCCTCAGAAGCCTGCATCGCGAAGCCTCCGGCTTTGAATCCCCCGAAAAGGAGGCCGGCAGCCAGTACTCCGAGGGGTCGGGATCGACCGAGCAGCGCGACTGTGATTGCGTCGAATCCGATATTGGCGTCGATCCCGGTGGAGAACCCTGTGGTGACGGTACCGAGTACCTGGTTGACGCCCGCCATCCCGACAAGTCCGCCCGACAGAAGCATGGCGTACAGGTAGATGCGGTTGACATTCACACCAGCGACACGCGCCGCGTGAGGATTGATGCCGACGGCGCGGAACTGGAATCCCAGACTGGAGCGTTCGATGAGCCACCACACTGCCGCGACAGCCACCAGCGACATCACAAAGCCGAGGTGCAGGTTGTACTGGGGCCCCAGAAGCCCGGGCAGTATCGCCGTCTCTGCCATTGGCGGGGTTTTTGGGTTGTTCGATCCCGGCGCTTGGAGAAGGCCAGGTGTGCGGAGCATGTACGTCACCAGGTAGAGAGCGATGAAGTTCAGCATGATCGTGGTGATCACTTCATGTGCGCCGGTCTTCGCCTTCAAGAGCCCAGCGATGCCTCCCCACGCCGTACCTGCTGCGATCCCGGCGACGACCGCAACGAGGCCATGAATGCCAGGAGGCAGAGGCACTGCGAAGCCCACCCAGCCTGCCGCCGCAGCGGCGACCAGAATCTGGCCGCGTCCACCGATGTTGAACATGCCTGCGCGAAATGCGACGGCAACTCCGAGACCGGCCACAATTAGCGGCGTTGCGAACGTGAGCGATTCGGTGAGTGGGCGGAGTCCGACCAGCGGGTCGGTCGCGCGGGTGTTGTAGATCGCGCCTTGAAACAGCGCCATATACGCTCCTGTGACGGCATCCCATGCTGCCCGCAGGGTCGCTACCGGATCAGCAATGAAGTACGTGGCCGACTGCTGCACAGCCGGATCCGTGAGGATGATGAGCATGGCCCCGACAGCCAAGGCAAGTACCACGGCGAGCACCGAGACAGTGACACTTGAGGAGCTGATCTCGCGGAGTGCGCGCTGCCACCGACTGGGCTGACGAACCGAAGGTGCTTGATCTTCCTCGATCCTGGGAGTGGATGTCTGGCTCATGCTGCGCTCACCCCTGCCCGTCCGTTGGGGCGGGAGTCTCCGGCCATCATCGCGCCTAGGACGGCTCGCGGTGTGAACGCGGGGACTATAGCCACGGCCTTCCCTCGGTACATCACCATGATTCGGTCGGCCAGAGCAGTCACCTCGTCCAGTTCCGTGGATACGACAAGGACCGCGGTGCCTTCGGTTCGACAAGAGATGATCTGGCGGTGGATGAACTCGATAGAGCCGACATCAACCCCTCGGGTCGGCTGAGCGGCGATCAGCACGCGCAGATTCCGGCTGAGTTCACGGGCGACAACAACCTTCTGCTGATTTCCGCCCGACAATCGACCGGCCTCCGCCGAGATCTTCTGTGGTCGAATGTCGTACTTGTGCACAGAGTCTGTTGCAAAGGCATCTCGCTCGCGACGATTGATCTGACCCCAGCGCACGAACGGCCGCCCCCGGAAGCGGTCAAGCATCAGATTCTCTGCGACCGAGAACTGGTCAACTAGACCGTCTCGCGTCCTATCCTCTGGAATGAAACCCACCCCCGCGCGCAGAACGTCGCGAGGATCTCTTCCGTGGAGAGGTTCGCCGTCTACACTGATGTGGCCATCCACGATGGGCTGTAGGCCAAGTAGGGCGTCGACTAGCTCTGTCTGCCCATTGCCTTGGACCCCGGCGACGCCGAGCACCTCTCCGGCGTGGACCGTAAAGCTGACGTCGTCGACGGTGACGCGACCCGCCCGGTCCGCAACCGTCAAGTTGGTGACTGTTAGCCGTTCAGGACCCAGAATAGCTGCGGGTTTTGTCACAGTGAGCTCGACGTCCCGGCCCACCATCATCGCGGCCAGTTCATTTGTGCTGGCGCCCGGGTCAGCCTCACCGACCACGCGGCCGTGCCGAATCACAGTGATGCGGTCTGCGACATCACGAACTTCGCGAAGCTTGTGAGTGATGAAGACGATCGATCGGCCAGAGGCTTTCAGCTCCCTCATGATCATCATGAGTTCATCTGTTTCCTGCGGTGTCAGCACCGCCGTCGGCTCATCGAAAACCAGCACCTGCGCATCGCCGGAGAGCGCCTTGATGATCTCCACCCGTTGCTGAACGCCCACAGGTAGGTCCTCCACACGCGCGTCCGGATCGAGCTCGAAGCCGAATCTGCCGCTCAGGTCCCTAACTCTCGCGCGGGCGGCTTCAACGTCCAGGAAGCCCCCGCGTCGGACGGTCTCACGACCAAGCATGAGGTTCTCCGCAACGGTGAACACTGGCACCAGCATGAAGTGCTGGTGGACCATACCGATCCCTGAGCGAATCGCATCCCCCGGACCCGTGAAGACCTGAGGCACATCGTCGATAAGGATCTCGCCGCCCTCGGGCTGGTACAGGCCGTACAGCACATTCATCAGCGTCGACTTGCCTGCACCGTTCTCGCCGAGGAGACAATGAATCTCCCCCGGCTCAACCGTGAGGCTGATGTGGTCATTCGCGATGAACATCCCGAACCGTTTCGTGATGCCACGCAACTCCAAGCGCATGTCTAGCCTCCGTTAGCGTGTGCGCTCAGTTGAATGCGGACGGTGACCGCACGACAAGGGAACCGTCGATGATGGCTGCAGCCAGCTCGTCGAGCTCGGACTGGAGCTCGGGCGCCACTCGATCGGCCAAGTCGTGGAACGGAGCGATAGCGACTCCATCGTTCTCCAGAGTCCCCACGTAGGCGGAGCTGTCGAACTCACCCGCCGCGGACTCCAGTACCACTTCTCTGGTGGCAGGCGTGATGCCCTTCATGACGGATGTCAGCACCAGGTCGCTCACAGACGGGTCAGCTTCGAACAGATCGGTGTCCACACCGATCAGTGCCACGTCCCGCCCACTCTCCCGGATGGCCTCGGCCGCGCTCTTGTAGATCGGCCCCCCCACAGGGAACAACACATCTGCATCCTGATCGAGGAGTCCTTGGGCCGCAGTAAGCGCCTCAGTGCCGGCCGCGAAATTGCCCGTAAACACACCGGTTTGCGCATCCGGGTCCCACCCGAGTATCCGGACGTCTGCGTTGTTCACTTCGTTGAAGTGGGTTACTCCTTCTGCGAAGCCATCCATGAAGATCGTCACAGGCGGGATCTGCAATCCTCCGAACGTGCCAACCACGCCTGTGGTCGAATAGCTGGCCGCTGCGTAGCCCGCGAGGAAGGCCGCTTGGTGGGTGTTGAACACGATCGGCTTGCCATTCGCGACGTCAGAAGCGCCGTCGCCGTCTGTGTCGAGCTGATCGTCAATGATCGCGAAGTGCACATCCGGGTACAGTTCGGCGTACTCCAAAGTCGCCTCGGACAACGTAAAGCCGACCGTCACAATCAGATCGCACCCCTGATCGACCATGTTCTGCAGATTCGGAGCGTACGCCGACTCGTCGTCGGACGTGACAGCCTTGTATTCAGCGCCGACCTCGTCCGCCCCCGCCGTCAAGCCCTCGAACCCGGACTGATTGAACGACCGGTCATCGAAACCTCCCTGATCTGAAACCATGCACGGGAGAAAGTCCGTGCCCTCTTCCGGGCCGTCGGCGGCTGTCGGTGCCGAGGCACAGCCACCCAGCAGAAGCGCGGTTGCGGCGATCACTCCCGCGGTAAAGACAGGGCGAAGCATGGACATGGTTCCTCCTTGAACTCGGATCAGGTGTGACGAGTCTGCATCTAAACGTATAGATTTGCAAGTCGAGTAATGCCGATTGCTTGTGTCATCGCGGGCAACAGACACGCCGGGCCGGCGATCCGGCAGCGACCGCGTCATTCACACTTCTTGATCAGGTGGGCAGGCCTTCTGAGGGAATCGGAACCCAACTGACCGCATGGTGTCGCGTCAGCAACGTCGTGGCCAGCAGCAGCTAGGCCTGCCGGTGGGTTGCTATATGACCTAGCAGGCGGTCGATCACCACGATGATCGCCCCAAGCGCCACATAAAAAGGGCGCATCGCCCATCTCGAACCGTCTGAGGCGCACAGGACCCGCCCGGTTGCGGAGTTGCAGCTTGGTGCGTCCCGTGCATCAGCATTCGTTGGCGACGAGGCCCGCCCCGACGGGTACCTAAGACCTCTACGAGCCTCCGAAATGTCCATTTGGACATCGTGTGGACAAGTCATCTGCGAAATGGACAACTTCGAAAAAAACCTACAAAACCTTGTAGGAACCGCTCAGAGTTGTCCGCGGTGCCAGCCACAGAGCCGG
>CEVI01226272.1_pt1 | contig 16623 bp, 15 predicted proteins | sample 531471 | NCBI WGS metagenome assembly CEVI01 (sample SAMEA2623513, study PRJEB7988) | marine metagenome | isolation source: saline water (ENVO:00002010), including
AGATAATTATCCCTTAACTGGCTGTGTGAATCTATTGGAGCACGTCAATATATTAATTATGGTTCTAAAAGTCACATAATTTTAGATAACGTGTTGTTTAAAGTTTACCGGGTGACAGCAATGATCCAACGCATATTTTGTAGCTGTCACATGAATCACATTTCAATAGCAGTATGGTGGTAAAAATGAATCAAGTATCAATTCATCCTTTAATTGATGATGGAAACAACACAGCAAGTGAAAACCATGATTTTTGTGGGGGGGTATTACAATGCCTATGCACTAATAATAAGGTTGAAGTTTCCGTTAACTCTCAGTCTTCTCATAATCATGCCTGTGGGTGTACCAAATGCTGGAAACCGGCTGATGCAACATTTTCAATAATTTCCGTTGTCCCTCGAGATAAAGTATCCATAAGTAAGCATCAAGGAAAATTACATATAGTTGATGAATATGCACTCATCCAACGCTATGCATGTAGAGACTGTGGTGTTCATATGTTCGGAAGGATAGAGAATAAGAGCCATCCATTCTATGGGTTGGACTTTATTCATACAGAACTTTCACCCCAAAGTGGATGGTCAAAAGTAAAGTTCGCTGCTTTCGTATCATCAATCATTGAAGGCGGAACTCCACCCCATAAAATGAGTTTGATTCGGAATAGATTAAGAGAGTTAGGACTGGAGCCTTATGATTGCCTTTCTCCAGAATTAATGGATGTAATCTCAATACATGCGGCCAAAAAAGCTGGAATTATTACCGAATAAGTAAATTCACTTCCACTCTTTAATAAGCTTTTATGAATAATGAGTACTACTTGAATGAGCCGAAAATTTCTGTTCATTCAATAGAGTTTTATTTTTGATAGCGGAGGTAAATTAAAAGGTATTTTGTTTGACATATTAAAAAAGTTGTCACTGTTAAATGGAATTTACATTCAATACTATTATCCAATGCTATAAATTTAAAGGTAAAAACCATGTCACAATTAAACCTTAAAAAACACCACATTGTTGTAATAGGAGCTGGATTTGGAGGTATAGACTTTGTAAATCATTTAAAACACAGAGATGTTCAAATTACACTGATTGATAAAAGAAACCATCATTTATTCCAACCTTTACTTTATCAAGTGGCTAGTGCCTCATTAGCCCCCTCAGAAATTGCTTGGCCAGTCAGGCACCTTTTTAGAAATAGAAAAGACGTTAGAACTTTGATGGCTGAAGTAGTAGATATAGATAAAGTATTAAGAAAGGTAATTTTAAGTAGTGGTGATTGTATATTATACGACTCATTAGTAATTGCTACTGGAGCTACACATACTTATTTCGGAAATGATAATTGGGCACCATATGCACTGAGTCTGAAAACTCTTGAAGATGCAACGAAAATACGTTCTAAAATACTGACTGCATTTGAGAAAGCAGAGCACAGTAAAGATGATAAGTTAAAAGATGCTCTTCAAACGTTTGTTGTTGTTGGTGGGGGGGCAACGGGAGTGGAAATTGCTGGTACAATAGCCGAGCTAGCTCATAACACATTAAAAAAAGATTTTAGGTTTTTAGATACCACCAAAACTAAAGTTCTTTTAATTGAGGCTGGCCCGAGGGTGTTACCTATGTTTCCTGAGTCATTATCACGTTACACAACGAAGTCTTTAGAGAAACTTGGTATCAAAGTCTTAACTAATTCTCCTGTGACGAATTGTGATTCAGAGGGAGTTGTTTTTAATGGTGAAAGACTTATGACTTTTAACATTATTTGGGCAGCAGGTGTAAAAGCTTCTCCCGCGGCTGTATGGCTGGGTGCAGAATCAGATTGGGCAGGAAGAGTAATTGTTGATTCATATTTAAATGTGCCTAGTTTTCCTGAAATATTTGTAATTGGGGATACGGCATCTGTAAAAATGTCAGATGGAAGTGATGTACCAGGCATAGCACCAGCAGCAAAGCAGGGGGGGGAATACGTAGCAAACGTAATAAATAACAAATTAAAAAAGAAACCCCATTTGAAACCATTCAAATACAATCATCAAGGCAACTTTGCAACTATTGGACGTAGTTTAGCTGTGATTGACCTGGGTTTTATAAAACTAAGGGGAGGAGTTGCTTGGTGGATTTGGAAGCTAGTTCATATTTATTTTCTAGTTGGCATCAGAAGTAGGTTAAGTGTTGCTATAAGTTGGGTTTGGAATCACACATTTGGATATCGCAGCTCGAGAATTATAGTGGGAGATACTCAAGAAAAAGAAGGTGCTGAAAGCAACTAAGTAATACTAGTTGCTTCCTTTTTATTCCCTACCTAATCTAAGAAGCTTTAGGCTAACAGCTAGAAATAAAACTGCTACTGGTAGTATTAATATTTCCCAAGTCAAACTATTAAGGTTTATAAGGATGATTTCTAAAAACTTCACCAGCAAAATTATTACGATCACCTCCCCGAGTACATTTTTCAAATGGCCAATATTAGGGGTGCTAATCCATTTAAGCACAGTGAACTTTTGTTCAATTTTTTTATCATAAATGAATAAAGTAAAGATACCATGAGCAAATATAAAAAGAACTAATGCAATTAAAAATGTGTCTAAAGATTTTATTAAGTAAATAGTAGCAATCTCTGAAGTATCCATGTGGGATAAGGAATCACTTGATAGTGTGCTACTAAATACAGTTTCATAAGCAGAATAAGTTTTCATCGCTCCGACAATAAACAGTAAAACGGAGCCAAGTAGAGAGCAAATTATTGCAACCCAACTTATGTATCTAAATATATTGAAAATTTCTTTCATCAAATTATAGCCTGTAATATTTAAGTTAATATATGTTGGACCGGTAGAATAGGCTTTGGTAGTTCAACTTCACCAAGCATAGATCGTAAATTAATTTCTGTCATACGTGTTAATGCTTCTAAAGGCAAATCATTAGCTGAAGTTCCAAATGGTTCTTCCAACTCATCACTAAGTGCATCTAACCCAAAAAATGTATACGCTATTACAGCACAAAATAAAGGAGTAAATACTCCCAAGGAAGCAACAATAGCAAAAGGAGCTGTAAAGCAATATAGATATGTTGTTCTCTGAACAAGTAACATGTATGCAAATGGGATAGGAGTATTTTTTATCCTTTCGCAAGCAGCTTGTACCGAAGTAAGTTGTGTTAAGTGATTGTCAAAGTTCTGAATTGCAAAGTCAGAAATTGAGTCCTTTTGTAAACATCCACTTAATTCCATACCTATTAACAATAATATAGTGTCTGGAACATTCTCAGCGCCTTTTAATATTTTTACATCTGAGCTACCCAGAAGAGCTTCTATATCGTTCCATGGTTCAGTTTTACGTAAATAGTGTCGCAAGGCATGATTATATGCAACTATCAATAAAACTAATCTTTTTTTTGTAGTTTCTCCCCCCACTTTATCGAAATCAATGTATGAAATAATTTGTCGAGTGAGACTTTTAGATTCAACAATTAATTTCCCCCATTGTTTTCTTGCTTCCCACCACCGCTCATAACTTGCATTATTTCTAAATCCTAAGAAAAGTGATAGTGCAACTCCAAAAAAAGCCATTGGGGCTACAGCAAGTGGGGGGAATAGATATGAATAATAATATTCTACCCAAGCAACGGCTGTCCCCAGTAATGTTACAAACAAGATCTTTGATGCGACAATAGGAACTACTGAGCCTTTAATTATAAAAAACAACCGAAGTGCATGTGGCTTATCTCTTAAAATCATAATATTTACCTGTTTACAAAGACTAATTCGATCCATGTAGTTATAAAAGAGAATTAATCTAGAATACTAGAACTCAAATCAGCTTTTGTCTTCATCAATTATCTCAAGCTGTTTTTGCCTTAATATTGAATTATGAGCTTCAAGTTGAAAACTTAAGTCTACATCATTTGGTAAGTCACTCAGTATAAAATGCAGCTTGTGCTTTTTAGCTTCAAAACGCATCAAGTCCCTAAATTCATTTCCCATCATAATTTGCTTCATCATTACTCCTGATGGAGTAAATTCGCTTTTATGAACTTTTTGAACTTGAAAAGAAAGAGCATTTTTATAGCTTTCATTACTTGTGTAGAGTGATGACTTGTCGTACGCAAGATCAAAAATCTCTGCTATAGGCGAGATCGACTTTAAAATCTCTAATGCAATTACTTTTAAATGAACTTCTTCTCCATTCTTTTTAATTTTCAGTGAGGGGTTTCTTCCCTCTTCTGCAACGATATTTTTATTTAATTTAATCTCTAACAATTCAATTTCTGAAAATTGCGGGCTAGGTGATGTTAAACAAAATAATAAAAAAAGGTCTAAAAACATGATTTGCTGTTCATCAATTCCAAGGGGAAAAAATGGATTTACATCTAAATTCCTAATTTCAATATATTCGACACCTTCTTTTTTTAAAGCCTCTAATTGCTTCTCTTTACCCATTGGTATCCGCTTTGGCCTTATATCACTATAATATTCGTTTTCAATTTGTAGTACATTAGTATTTAATTGATTAAAGTTGTTTTTTTCTTTAATTCCAATTTCTTCATACTCTTTGCAGTTTGTTTTCAATAACAATTCTAGGCTATTAACATAGCTTTCTATATTTGTGTAACTAACATGAAAATTATTTTGTATTTTGCTTGTATATCCAATTTCACTCAAGCGCATAGAAGTCGCGTACTTCTTGCCAATAGTATTTTCACCAAACACCGTTAATGATGTTTTCATATCATTTTCTAAAAAGCTACTGTCAAGAACTGGTGATGCCCCAAATAAATAAATCAACAACCAAGAATGCCGTTTAAAATTACGGATCAAATTAAAGTATTGTTTAGATTTAAAATCTTTTAAGCTTTCACTTTCTCCTAGCATATGCTGATACTTGATCCAAAATTCATCTGGAAGTGAAAAGTTATAATGAACCCCTGATATAGTTTGCATTTTTGCACCATACCTAGATGTAAGGCCACGTCTATATATAGTCTTCATCATTCCCAATTTTGAAGAGCCATATTCAGCTAGCGGGATATCTGATGCTGACCCGATAAATCCAGGCATACTTGAAGGCCAAATAAGCTCATTTTTAATATTTAGATAACTTATCTTGTGCAAATAGTTTAAGAACTTGAGTGTTTCATCAATATTATTAGATGGCGGGGTCATTAGCTCTAATAATATTTCAGAATAATCTGTAGTGATATATTTGTGTGTGAGTGCCGAACCTAGCCCTTTCGGGTGGTTAGTTTTTGATAACTCGCCTTCATAAGTAACTCTTAAGCCTTCTTTTTCCACTCCACGGGTAATTCTAGAAAGCTCAGTAAGAATCTCTGGAGTTTTAAGGTGATTCATTAAAGACTGATTTAGATCATACATAGCTATAATCCTCGACTTAAAAAGCTAGTTATTTGTATAACATATAGAAGGAAACTGCCGTGATTTAAACGGCAGTCAAATTTATCTATTTAAATGAGCTGAATGGAATCGAAGATGATCTTCAATAAAGCTTGAGATGAAATAGTAACTATGATCATATCCATTGTGGATATTTAATTCTAATGGGTAATTACTATGCTTTGAAGCAGCTACCAATGCCTCTGGCTTTAATTGTTCCACTAAAAAATCATCAGACTCACCTTGATCAACTTTAACTGGAATTACATCTTTTGAATGGCGCATAAGTTCACTAGCATCATATTCTTTCCATTTCGTCTTAGATTTCCCTAAGTATTCAGTAAATGCTTTTTGTCCCCATGAACATTTCATAGGGTTACATATTGGACTAAATGCTGACACAGAGCTATAAATAGAGGGGTTTCTCAATGCAATAATCAAAGCTCCATGTCCACCCATCGAGTGACCAGCAATAGCTCGTTTATTGTTTACTGGGAATGTGGATTGAATTAAAGCCGGTAATTCATCAACTACATAGTCATACATTTTATAATGTTCATTCCAGGGTGCTTCAGTTGCATTGACATAAAAACCTGCTCCTTGCCCTAAATCATAACTTTCATCATCAGCAACTTCATCTCCTCTAGGGCTAGTATCAGGAGCAACAATAGCTATACCTAACTCTGATGCCAATTTAAAGGCACCAGCTTTCTGCATAAAGTTTTCATCTGTGCAAGTTAGACCAGAGAGCCAATACAATACAGGCACTTTTTCCTGTTCAGATGCTTGTGGAGGTAGATAAATTGCAAAACGCATGTTGCACTTTAAAGTACTAGAGTGATGGGTATATTGCTTATGCCACCCATCAAAACTTTTGTTTATAGTTAAATTATGGATTGTCATTTTAAGCCTCTTCAATACCACCCCATTAAAATGGGGTGGTATACATGTTTTACTTGTTGAAATGAATTACAGTTCGGATGCTTTCACCCTTGTGCATTAGGTCAAATGATTCATTAATATCTTCTAAACCCATTGTATGAGTTATAAAATCACTTAATTTGAACTCACCTGCTAAATATCTTTCAACATAGTCAGGTAATTCGCTGCGTCCTTTCACGCCACCGAATGCAGAACCGCGCCATACTCGACCTGTTACTAATTGGAATGGTCTAGTTGAAATCTCTTGGCCAGCTCCTGCAACTCCTATGACAACTGACTCCCCCCAACCTTTATGACAACATTCTAGTGCGGAACGCATTAAATTCACGTTACCTATACATTCAAACGAGTAATCAACGCCTCCATCCGTTAGTTCAACAATCACATCTTGAATTGGTTTATCGTATTTTTTAGGGTTAATAAAATCGGTAGCCCCTAATTTTTTAGCCAACTCAAATTTACTTTCATTTATGTCAATTGCGATTATTCGGCTAGCTTTGGCCATGGTCGCGCCGATTACGGCTGAAAGACCAATACCACCTAATCCAAAGATTGCAACCGTAGAACCTTCTTCTACTTTGGCTGTATTCATGACAGCACCCATACCAGTTGTCACACCACAGCCAAGCAAACAAACTTCTTCTAGTGGAGCTTCTTTATTAACCTTGGCCAATGAAATTTCTGGCAAAACGGTATATTCAGAAAATGTTGAGCAACCCATGTAATGATATATAGGTTGTCCATCTTTGTAGAACCGGGTTGTACCATCAGGCATTAACCCCTTACCTTGGGTTTCTCTAATTTTTTGACATAAGTTTGTTTTTCCTGATAGGCAGAACTTACATTCACCACACTCTGGTGTGTATAAAGGTATAACGTGATCGCCCACCTTTAAACTTGTGACACCTTCACCAACTTGCTCTACTATCCCTCCCCCTTCATGTCCAAGAATGACGGGAAAAATCCCTTCAGGATCCTCACCAGATAAAGTAAACGCGTCTGTATGGCAAACACCTGAAGCAATAACCTTGATTAATACTTCACCTTTACGCGGTAGCATTACATCCACTTCTTCAATTGAAAGAGGTTGTTTTGGTCCCCAAGCAATTGCGGCTTTAGATTTAATAAATTGATCTGACATCGATTCCTCACTTTAACTTCATTTGAAAATTGTTTTACAATATTAATTATAAAACATGTAGTTACCTTTATTGTTCTTGAATAAATAATAAAGGTTATGAAATTCAATTAATTTAATGTTGATGGGTATTTGATAGGTTTATTGTTAAAACTCCAATGGCAACTAAAACCATACCTACCCAAGTAGTAATACTAATATGTTGTTTATAAATAATAGTTGATAATAGTGTTACGGTTACGATTGCTAGCCCTGCCCATAATGCATGTACAATACCTACAGGCATACTTTTCATGGCTTGCCCTAAGAAAATAAATGCTGACAAATGACCCAAAATAACTAATAGACTTGGGAAAAGTTTAGTAAATCCATTAGTTTCTTTAAGTGCTACATGTGAAAATGCTTCTGCAATAACCCCTAATAATAGAAAGATCCAGCTCATATATAGCCTCCCAAAATAATTATTCTCTGTGTATGACGACATTATGTTGTTATACAGGAGTGTTTAACTTTTTAATTGATATTTGCAGTATATTACTTTCTTATTTAATGATAATACACTATTTTGTAAAATTACTTTTTCCAGAAGGAAACAATCATGCAGTGGGAAGGCATATCTGAATTCGTTTCAGTTGCAGAGAATCAAAGCTTTACTCTGGGTGCAAAAAAAATTGCTGTCTCTACAGGACATGCTAGCCGTCAAATAAGTTCTTTAGAGCAAAGGTTAAATGTAAAGCTTTTCTATAGAACAACTCGAAAAGTTTCATTAACCGAAGAAGGTAAAGTTTTCTATCAACATTGTAGGAGTGTACTAGATGGTTTGAATGAGGCTGAACGTGCAATAACAAATCTCCAGTCAATGCCTCGGGGACTAGTAAAACTAACTGCACCCGTAACATATGGAGAATCAGTGGTGCTTCCTCTAATTAATGACTTTCTGCAGAAATATAGTGAAGTTGAAGTAACCTCATACCTAAGTAATCGAAAAATAAACATTATCGACGAAGGCTATGACTTAGCGATTCGATTAGGCAATCTCGAAGACTCTTCACTTATGGCTAAGAAACTTGGTTCGAGGAAAAACTACGTGTGCGCATCTCCATCCTATCTGAATAAATATGGAGTTCCTCATTCTCTTTCAGAATTAGAAAAGCACCGATGTCTTTTAGGGACATTGGATTATTGGAGGTTCAATGAGCAAAACAGAGAGCGCAATATTCGCTTAACTGGTGTTTTACGGTATAACAGTGGTTTTGGGTTAGTTGATGCAGCATTAAAAGGGTTAGGGGTAGTTCAGTTACCTGATTATTATGTAAACTCTTATATTAAAAGTGGTGAATTGGTTACAATCTTGGATAACTTCATCGCAGATGCTGAAGGAATTTGGGCAGTATATCCTCATAATCGGCAACTTTCCCCAAAAATAAGATTATTAGTTGACTTTATTGCTGAAAATTTAGCCTGAATATTTTCTTGTTTTAACAAACGTTATTAAATTTCATCTTCATGTTAAATAGCCCAGATTTAGTTGGGCTATTTGCTTTGGTCAAACCTGACGACAATAATTTTAAATATGAAGCTAGCTTTTATGAATCAATCATTTATTCAAATATTATCTGACATCTCTATACATACGCAATTTTACTGCAGGAATGATTGATACCGCAGATGGTTACAAAAACTGCTTGCAAATTCATTGAGCTAAAATATACCTTAACAGTGAATCTCACACATACGGCTAGTTAAAGGATAGGATTATTTTAATTATTATGTTTGACTTTAAAACAAATATATAACGTGTTTAACGAAAAATTTGTATAGTATTAGTAGATGGCTAATGAAATTTTAGGTGAATATCTGATTTGTAAGCCTTATTTCATAGATGTACTACTTTTAAGTAGTGCGTAAGTTAAAGCACCTTTGAATCATACGTTTCTTTTTTGCAGTAGTTGTGTAGATCGGGTCTTCCAAAACATATTGGAGCTACAATGTTAAGTAATAAGTTCATTTTACATTCAAATTATACACCAGCAGGCGATCAGTTGGAAGCTATAGCTCGGCTTATATCAGGTGTAGAGGAGGGCGCTACGCACCAAACTCTCCAAGGGATAACAGGCTCTGGTAAAACTTTCACTATGGCCAACATTATACATCGTTTGAAGCGACCTACTTTGATTTTGGCACCTAATAAAACTTTAACTGCACAGCTTTATGATGAAATGAAACGGTTTTTCCCAGAAAATGCCGTTGAATACTTCGTATCTTACTATGATTACTTCCAGCCGGAGGTGTACATCCCCGGCAATGATAGATTTATCAAAAAGGACTCGGCAATCAACGAGCAACTAGAACGGCTTCGTTTATCAACAACGAAGGCGTTAATAGAACGTAGAGATGTGATAGTTGTAGCTTCGGTATCATCAATTTATGGTTTAGGGCATCCTGATCAATATCGTGCATTACAGATCCCTCTCTCTCTTGGTCAGGAGATTGGTCATGATGAGTTTATTCGCCGATTATTACTTTTGCAGTACGAACGCAGTGAAAAAACGCTCAAACGAGCAATGTTTCGGGTGACTGGAAACGTATTCGATATCTTCCCCGCTGACTCAGAATATTTAGCAGTTCGTGTAAGTATTACTGATGATATTATACAAACCCTTCAATGGGTTGACCCTGTTACTGGTAAAGTTATAGGCGACATTACTCATTATCTTGTCTCACCAAAAACTCTATTTGCTACTCCAAAAAACAGTGTGGATCTCGCAGCGAAAGAAATTCTGGCAGAAATGGAAGAGCAAATAAAAGTATTCAACAAAGAAAATCGCTTTGTTGAAGCGGAACGGTTGCATGGGCGTGTAACTCATGATGTCGAGATGATGAAACAGGTTGGTTATTGCTCAGGTATTGAAAATTATTCAAGTTATTTGAGTGACCGTGACCCCAATTTACCTCCGACAACATTAATGGATTATTTACCTAAAGATGGTCTGTTATTTATTGATGAATCTCATGTCATGTTGCCCCAGATATCGGCAATGTATCGCAGCGATCAAAGTCGTAAAGATACTCTAATAGACTATGGGTTTCGTCTACCTTCATCAAGAAATAACCGGCCACTTAATCTAAAAGAGTTTGAGAGTATTAAGCCTCAAACCATATTTGTATCAGCAACACCAGGTAAATACGAACTTCAAGTTTCACATGATAAAGTTGTTCAGCAAATAATTAGACCAACAGGGCTTCTTGACCCCGAGGTGGAAGTTAGAGGAAAAGAAAACTATTTAGAAGATTTGCTGTATGAAATATCACAGAGGGTGGAAAAAAATGAACGAGTACTCGTTACAACCTTAACGAAAGCGTCAGCAGAAGAATTACACGAATACTTTGTGGAACATGGTTTAAAATCGCAGTTTATGCACTCCGACGTGAAAGTAGATGAAAGGGTGGAGATAATAAAGCAGCTTCGTTTAGGTGTATTTGATGTTTTAGTCGGGATAAGTCTATTACGTGAGGGGTTGGATATTCCAGAGGCTTCTTTAGTTGCGATCATTAATGCAGACCGCGCGGGCTTTTTACGTTCAACTAGCGCCCTCATTCAGATGATTGGTCGTGCTTCACGAAACCAGCATGGAAAGGCTATCTTATATGCCGATGAAGTGACTTCAGCTATGGAAGAAGCCATTAATCAAACAAAGAGGCGTAGGCATCTTCAAATTTCATTTAATGAAAAAAATGAAATTATCCCCTCATCATCGACAAGAAAAATATCCAATGGTAAAACTGAAGAAAGTAACAGCTTTGCTCATTCAGATGCGTTTTGTAAGAGCCTAGCCGAACTGTGTCAACGAATTACAGAAAAGGAACAACAATTACTAGATCTGACTAACGACGGAAACGAAAAAGGTGCAGATGAGATACGTAATCAGCTAGTTAATTTATATAAGCAGTTTATTTACATTTAGCTTTACATTGTTCTAAACCATGCAAAGCAGCAGTGTATGGTTTAGAACGCTAAGATATACACAACTAATGTAATCAATGAAGAAAGATTTATTATTATTAAAGTTAAATGTTCTATAATTTGCAAGGATTTAAGGCCTTGTATAGTTCGTCACATATCATCCTTATACTTCCAGAAATAGGCTGCATTAAGGTCTATAGACTTATTTATACATCAGTGTTTGCAGTTGTTAAAAAGGCCGAGTCAGGTAGTCATTGGCGTACGCCCATAAAATCTCAAAGTCAGGGCTAATCTGTCAAAGCGGCTATATTCACTGTGCGCCCTATTTCACGAATTTAACTTGAGACAGCAATTGTCGTCAGCCTTATAATAGAAGCTTTTCGTGTGATGAAACGGTTATCGCGAACAGACCTGAGCTTAACTCATATATCAATTCCTTCTTCAACCGGATAACTCATAGTATTAAACAATATTACATTGGATTTCGAGAAATATAGTAGAGGTACCTAAATATAGTTGGTCGCTATACGAACCGTACCCATGAGCTGTGCTTCGGATCTTGTTACTTGCCCTTTCCATAGGCCAACGAATTGACCTAATAGGGTACTCAATCAAGCCAATATACCTTTGATAAAATGTGATGTTAGCCTAACTAGTACTTCTGTGAAATAAGATTTCATCATAATGAGTTTTAATCCTTTATTTGCATCTGACACAAGGAAAGATCTAGAAATTCAATACTTTTACTTTTGTTCCATATTTTGGAATGGTGAAGGTGAATTTGTTCCATATACAAAGATTAATGAGGTGTCTATTATAAAACAAGATACGAAGGAGAGCTTGCGTGATAGATATAAAGTTACGTGAAAATGGCGAAGTTAATAAACGTAACTACAATTTATCAAGATAGACAGCTAGATAAATCTAGTTACAAATGCAGTCAGCGAGAGCATAGAGCTGTTAACTTTCGTTCACTGGTTACGCTTACATTAATTCAAATAGGAATTATTATTATGAAATCACGTGCAGCAGTTGCTTTTGGCCCAGGTAAACCTTTAGAAGTTGTAGAAATAGATGTAGAACCACCTCGTAAAGGCGAGGTACTAATCAAAGTTACCCACACCGGTGTTTGTCATACAGACGCATTTACATTGTCTGGTGATGACCCTGAAGGCCTATTTCCCGTAGTATTAGGTCATGAGGGCGCAGGCACAGTAGTAGAAGTTGGTGAGGGTGTTACTAGTGTGAAGCCAGGAGATCATGTTATCCCTTTATATACGGCTGAGTGTGGAGAGTGTTTGTTTTGTAAGTCAGGGAAAACAAATCTATGTGTCGCCGTCAGAGAGACTCAAGGTAAAGGGGTGATGCCTGATGGAACAAGTCGATTTTCTTATCAAGGGAAGCCTTTGTACCATTATATGGGATGTTCAACGTTTAGTGAGTATACGGTGGTGTCAGAATACTCTCTAGCTAAAATTAATCCAAGCGCCAACCCCGAGCATGTATGTCTCTTAGGGTGCGGAGTTACAACAGGTATAGGTGCTGTACACAATACAGCAAAAGTCCAGCCCGGAGATTCTGTTGCAGTGTTTGGGCTCGGGGGCATAGGACTAGCAGCAATTCAAGGTGCAAGGCAAGCTAAAGCTGGTCGAATCATTGCAATCGATATGAATCCAGCCAAATTCGAATTAGCAGAAAAGTTTGGCGCAACCGATTGCATCAATCCAAAAGACTTCGATAAACCAATTCAGGAAGTATTAATTGAAATGACGGGGTGGGGTGTTGACCACACTTTTGAGTGTATCGGCAATGTACACGTTATGCGCGCCGCATTGGAAGCAGCCCACCGAGGTTGGGGGCAGTCTGTTGTCATCGGTGTAGCAGGTGCTGGCCAGGAAATATCCACTCGACCATTCCAGTTGGTTACAGGCCGGGTGTGGAAAGGTTCTGCTTTTGGGGGAGTTAAAGGGCGTTCTCAGCTCCCTGGAATGGTTGAAGATGCAATGAAAGGTGAGATAGATTTAGCACCTTTTGTCACTCATACAATGGGTTTAGAGGACATCAACAAAGCATTCGATTTAATGCACGAAGGTAAATCAATTCGCACAGTAATTCATTACTAAAATGCGATAAACACAACGAACGACACGGAGGCGAGTATCCGTGTCTTACAACTATACGGAGAGTTATCATGACTAAACCACTAATTCACCCTTCTGTTGATAATGGTATCACAGCGGGGAATCAAAACTTTTCAGGAGGGACTATCGAGTGTTTGTGCCCTTCAAATAAAGTTGAGGTTTCGGTAGGAGCCCAAACCTTACACAACCATGCTTGTGGTTGCTCAAAGTGCTGGAAACCTGAAGGGGCTACTTTTGCAGTGATTGCTGTTGTACCCAAAGATAAGGTGAATGTAACGACCAACGCCAACAAGCTACATATCGTTGATGAAAGTGCCGCGATACAGCGACATGCATGCATTGATTGTGGAGCTCATTTGTTTGGTCGAATTGAGAACAAAGAACATCCTTTCTATGGTCTTGATTTTGTTCATACAGAACTTTCGCCGCAACAGGGTTGGTCAGCTCCAGGTTTCGCTGCGTTTGTGTCGTCAGTAATCGAGAGTGGTACGCCACCATCGACTATGGGCGCTATTCGTTCTCGCTTACGTGAACTAAAACTCGAACCATATGACTGTCTATCGCCGGAGTTAATGGATGTACTCGCTACACATGCAGCGAAACAGAAAGGTACATACCGCGAAGACTAATTAGAGACTTCATCGCAAAGTGAAGAAAAAATGAAAAGTAACTCCTCTTTTAAATCAGATCTGATAGAAAACCTAGAAGACGTCGTATATGGAATGCCTGCTCATACAGAGCGATTGCAAGCTGTAAACGAAATACATGCTAGGCCCCATTTGTCGGTCGATGCGCCAAGCTGTATGCTTCAATTGGCGTTTATGACGGATGGAGATAAACATAGGGATAATGCTGCTTTAAAGGGGTTGTCAGACCAACTGGGAATTGAGCTCCGCGAAGGTGAGGAGTTTCTTCATGATATTAACTTGCGTGATGGTCGGCTTCACTGTGAAAAGCATCTCGAGTTTTCGACATATCTTTGGTGTACAGCAATCAACCCAGAGACACACGAAATATTAGGAGAGGATCCATTTAAACGGGGCTTTGTTCCACCTGGCCCCGTTGTTTCTGGGGTCCGTTTGACAATTCTACCTTTTGATAGTCAAACAGAAGACAATATTGCACGCTTTGACTTTATATCACCTTGTTATTCAAAAGTTGAGAATGGTTTGGCGACAATTGTTACCGACTTTAGACAGGATGAAGATGGAATAACGAACGCGCTTATTATAGAAAAGGGATTGAAACCTGATCGAATAGGAGCATTAGCGCAGTGTTTGTTCGAGATTGAAACCTATCGAACGTTGGCCATGATAGCTATACCTTTAACGCGAACAATGGCGTTAGAGTTACGTAATATGGAATCTACTCTCGCACTTATTACTGAAGAAATGCGTTCAGATCCGAACTCAAGACGAGAAAGTGACGTTTTGTTATCTGAATTGACGAGTTTGGCAGCCGATTTAGAAGCTAGCGCAGCCGCTAATCTTTATAGATTTGGAGCAAGTCGTGCGTACTATGAAATTGTTCAAGAGCGACTTTCCTCACTTTCAGAACAATCAATGCCGGGATATTGCACATGGTACGAGTTTCTTGAACGCAGAATTGCACCCGCTATGCGGACCTGCCAATCCGTGAAAGAACGACAAGCTAAGTTGTCTGATAAATTAACTCGTGCGATATCTTTGCTTCGTTCTTGGATAGATGTTGAGCTTGAGCGCCAGAATCGAGATCTTCTGGCTTCAATGAATAATCGAGCCCAATTGCAGTTGCGTCTGCAACAGACTGTAGAAGGACTATCTGTGGCAGCTATTTCTTATTATATAGTCGGTCTACTTAGCTACATAGTGAAAGGTATGCCTTTCATATATGAGCTTATAGTTCCTGAAATCGCAATTGCTATAACAGTACCTTTAGTGACTCTATTTGTATGGTGGGTAGTACATAAAATCAGAGCAGCTCATACAGACCCACAAAAACACCCCTAAAATCTATGAATATATCGCCGTAATTTGCGGTAATAACAGGAGAACTATTATGGAGCGCATCGAGCACAATGCTAGTTTTGGCGGTTGGCAGGATGTCTATCAACATGATTCATCATCATTGGGATGTACAATGTGATTTGGTATATACCTTCCGCCGCAAGCAGAAAATAACAAGGTCCCCGTTCTTTACTGGCTTTCAGGACTTACTTGTACTGAACAAAATTTCATCACCAAATCAGCTGTGCAGCGCTATGCTGCGGAACACGGTATTGCGGTGGTGGCTCCTGACACCAGTCCACGCGGTGACGAAGTTGCAGATTGTGATGCATATGACCTTGGTAAAGGGGCTGGGTTTTATGTAAACGCTTTAAAAAAACCTTGGAGTACTCATTATCAGATGTACGACTATATAGTACAAGAACTCCCAGCGCTAATTGAAGCGAACTTTAATGTTACTCAAGAACGCTCAATAAGCGGTCACTCGATGGGTGGTCACGGAGCTTTGGTTATTTCAATACGAAACCCCGGACGTTATCGAAGTGTGTCTGCGTTCTCGCCGATCGTATCGCCGACACAGGTACCTTGGGGCCAAAAAGCATTTAAATCATACCTAGGTAATGATCAAGAGCTGTGGAAACAATATGATACCGTTGAACTAATCTCAACTGCTAAAGAGCGACTGCCTCTACTAATAGATCAAGGTATGAAGGATGATTTTCTGGAGTCTCAATTGAAACCCGAATTACTTCAGACTGCCTGTAAAGAGAATAATTATCCTCTAACTTTAAATTTGCGGCCCGATTATGATCATAGCTACTACTTCATCGCAAGTTTTATTGAGGAACATATGTCACATCATGCTGCCGCACTAAAAAGTAATGAAATGTAAGGAGCAATACTCATGGCAACTAAAACACATGAACGACACAAAGTGATCGTGGTTGGAGCTGGGTTTGGGGGCTTGGATGTCGTCAATAATCTTTCTGGTAAGTTCGTTGATGTAACGATTATTGATAGACGAAACCACCACTTATTTCAACCACTGTTATATCAAGTGGCTGG
>CEVI01103850.1_pt1 | contig 16356 bp, 9 predicted proteins | sample 531471 | NCBI WGS metagenome assembly CEVI01 (sample SAMEA2623513, study PRJEB7988) | marine metagenome | isolation source: saline water (ENVO:00002010), including
ACTCAAAGCAAAACGCTTCAAGAATATTCTAACTAAGATAGCTGTTTCAGGCTTAGATGAAAAGGAAAATTTACACTTAATTATCTGAGCTATTTTGAAATAAAAATCTTCTAAGAATAAATAAATTAATGAAAATAAAAATACCCTCCAATTTAAGATTAATTTAAACGATCCAGGATTTTTATCATTTCGAAAAGGGTACCTCTAGGCTCAATTTTCCCGTCTTCCCAATCTTTAATTTCTTCAACAACACTACTACCCGAATATACTGTCTTGATTTCTCCACTAAACGAAAATTCCTTTTCTCCTTTTTTATTAAATAGCATATTTAAAGTTTCACAGCATTTGTCTGCGGTCTGCTGAGTATCAAAAATCAGGCTGGTCAAACGCTGTTTTTTGTAATAAATAATCAATTCTGCAACCGTTTTTTTATTTTCTTCCATCTTAATTTCTATTAAAATTTAACCTGATATATTCAACATTAAGTTACTTTAATCTTATTTACTTATTTCTCACAACTTTAAATTTAAGAACCTTAAATGCAGCTTTAGATGGTTTTAAGATTTTCAAAATCAATTCTGTCTGAAGAGCTGCTTTTTTACTTAACGATTACCAAACTATTTCAGGATAATCATCAAAATTTAATTCTTCTATATTACAGCCTAATTCCTTGGCCCTGCTTACCATATCAGACTTCCACATCTTATAGGCTGGCGAAAGTTGGGTATAAGCAATTAACAAATCTGGTATTCCGCGAAATCTTCTTTTTCCCGGTGTTTTGCTCAAATATTCTATATTAATACCCTGCAGCACTAAAAAAACCAGGTCATTATTTATATCAATTCTTTGCCCTATGAAATTTTGAATTTGTTGTGCGCCCTGCGGATCATAATCAAATAAGGCTTTTCTACAATTATATTCCAGGATATAGAGGTTTGCCTGATCCAGGGCATCCAACACTACATAACCTGCATTATAGCGAAGGACGGAAATTAAATAAAGGAAGTCTGTCCATAGGTATCTAAAGCCAAAGTATTCAACCTTATTCTCCGAATCAAAAACAAAATTTTCTTTCAACCTGGAATGCTGGAAAGCTTTACGAAGCTCATAAGCAAAGCCCATTATTATATCTGATTGCCCCTTCTCTTCCTTTTTATATTCATTTAGCCTCTCCCCTATTTTGTGAATGGTTTCATACAAGCTTGTTAAGTCACCGTAATCACCCCATAATTCTATTCCTGCCCCTTTCCTGGTTGGATTACTTTGAAACATAAATAAACATTTTAATTTTGTATTCTTTTTTTCAAATATCAGTATTTTAATCAATTTAGTATATTTAGTAATACCAAATTTTCAATAATTGTGGAAGAGCAGGGAGCATTTAAAGAAGTACAATTTCACGATGAATTCAGGAAAGAGATCATTGACAAATTACTTGAATTACACCGTCAATTAGTTTTACTCGAATACCTTGAAAAGGGATCAGAATGCCAGTTTTGAGAAAGATAGCGATTCTTCGTGAATTTTTTTGGAATTCAGATAATGAAGATCTTGAGTACATATATAATATGGAGAGGTTCATGGAAAAACTTAAAATTTATGAGTCATTCCCTAAATGGTCTTAACGAAAGCCATAGTAATACAAATTCAATAAATTTTTATAGCGTATTTTTACTATTTGAGCGGGTAAATATTTACACTGTTATTGCTAAGCCTTAAAATTTAGGGATTTCTCTGAGCAGGTCTATTCTTCTTAAAATTTTCAGCCTGTTCAAAGATTTCTTCATAAACCTCGTCTCGTTCCACCGGGGGATAACCGTGTTCGTCGAGTAATAAGATAAGCCCGACTTTTAAAGCAGATTTGATGTCATTTCTTTTGCTCCAGTCCGGAAATTTTGCCTGTTCATCCACCAAATCTTTTACTGCTTTTGAAAGCTCGATAAGCTTATTTTCAGGATATTGAAAGTCATATTTTATACATAGTTCTTTTAAAATGTCGTAGAAAGCTTTTTCCTCAAAATCAATTCCCAGCTTTTCCCCGGCCGAAAACTCTTGTTGTACCTGCCAGATAAGATCGGTAAGCTGTTCCGCCATTTCTTCATAAACTTCACTGCGTAATACATCTCCTTTCCGTTCATTATACCTGGAGACCAGGCCTTCCATCTTCCTGGAAAAATCAACTCCTTTTACCTTGTTCACCTTCTTTATCTCATCAATGGCCCTGACCAATAATTGCTGTAAAAGTTTGATTTTTGTATTGGGCAATTTGATTTTATCAATTTTTGCCAAATAATCTTCATCAAATATATCCTGCTCACTATTGGTTTGGTCACCCATTTTAAAAATCTCCTCCACTCCTTCACTTGCCAAAGCATTTTTGATCATTTCCCTTACTTTGGCGTTCATCTGGGCCGTGTCCGGGGCATTCCCTTTTGTAAGCTTAAAGACTATCGACTTTATAGCCAGGTAAAAATGAGTGTAATCGCGTTCTTCCTGAGTTAACTTTTCACTTCCCGCGCAAATATCATAGGCGGCTTTCAGGCGTTTCACCAAATTCATAAAGCGTGTTTCCTGCTCTTTGGTTTGCTGTACGTATTCAACGGCCTGGTTAAGGTTGTTCAATTGACTTACTGGATCACTCCGGAAATAATCGGAACTGTCAAATTTGTGGAAAATCCTGGCCAGTAAATCCAGGTGGTCCCTTACTATTTTCAGGGACCTTTCAATATCTTCGAAATTTTGCCGCTCACCCTTATTGTATTTGGCAAGTGCTAAATTCATTTGTTTTTTAATACCAATATAATCTACTACCAGTCCTTTGTTTTTACCCTGGAACTTCCGGTTTACCCGCGAAATCGTCTGGATAAGGTTATGCTGCTGGATGGGTTTATCAATATAGATACTATCTAAAAACGGAACATCGAAACCGGTGAGCCACATATCGACTACAATAGCAATTTTAAAATTCGATTTCTCATTTTTAAATTGACGGTCCAGCTCTTTCCGGTACTCTTTTGTACCTAACAAATCATACATTTCTTTGGGATCGTCTTTTCCCCTTGTCATGATCATCTTTATCCGCTCAATAGGCTTAAGCTGCTTCCTGTCTTTTTCGGTTAATTCGGCACCTTCTTCTGCTTTTCTGATCTTTGCCCACTCCGGCCTTAGTTCTATGATGTTTTTATAAAGGTCGTAAGCTATTTCGCGATTACTACAAACAAAAATTGCTTTTCCTTTTACGGTAGCACCTTCCTTCAGCCTTTTCTCATAATGCTGGACAAAATCTTCTGCTATGGCCTGTAAACGATCGGGATCACCCAGAATGGCATTCATGTTTGCCGACTGCTTTTTACTATCTTCCACCTGGTACTCATTGGCCCCTTCTTCCTCAGCAACACGATAATAGTCTTCAATTTTTTGTAATTCCCTATTTTCAAGGGCCACTCTGGCCGATCTTCCTTCATATACAATACGAACGGTGATCTCGTCTTTTACCGATTCTGTCATGGTATACTCATCTACTACTTTTCCAAATACATCTAAAGTAGCATCTATTGGCGTTCCGGTAAAGCCTACAAACGTGGCGTTAGGCAGAGAATCGTGAAGGTATTTGGCAAAGCCGAAAGTTTTCTGAACTCCTTTCTCAGTGATCTTTATTTTCTGGTCAAGATTGGTCTGGCTCCGGTGAGCCTCATCAGATATACAAATTACGTTGCTTCTATTGGTAAGTAATTCTGTGTCTTCCGTAAACTTATGTATGGTGGTAAGGAATACGCCGCCACTTTCCCTTCCCCTGATTCGTTTCCGAAGATCTGCACGGCTTTCCACACTTGCGATGGCATCATCGCCAATAAAGGCTTTCGCATTGGTAAATAGTGCCGCAAGCTGGTCATCCAGATCAGTCCTGTCTGTAATCAGAATAATGGTAGGGCTTTCAAAATGGCTGCTTTTCATTAAAAGCCTTGTCAAGAAAAGCATCGTATAACTCTTTCCGGAACCGGTGGCTCCAAAGTAGGTGCCTCCTTTTCCGTTTCCAGCCGGTTTCTGGGCTTTCTGAATATTCTCAAATAAAGCCCGCGCCGCATAATATTGTGGATAACGGCACACGATCTTTTCATCCTTCTTGGAGCTGTCCGGTAAATAAATAAAGTTTTTAATGATGTCCCGAAGCCTGTTTTGATGCAGCATCCCCTGAATAAGAGTAAACATGCTATCGATGCCATCAACGTCCCTGCCTGACGGCGAGGCAGGCTTTGTCAGTCCTGCGATTCTGCGCCAGGCATAGAAGAATTCGTAAGGGGCAAAAAAGGAACCTGCTTTGGTATTTACGCCATCGCTGATCACACAAAATGCGTTATACTTGAAAAGTTCAGGTATATCTCTCTCATAACGAACGGTCAGCTGAATATAAGCGTCATAAATGCTGGTATTTTCCTGAATTGCGGTTTTGAATTCGAAAACCACCACCGGAATTCCGTTAATATAAAGTATCCCGTCTGGAATACGTTTTTGGGTTCCGGTAATTTCCAGCTGGTTGACAAATTTATAAGTGTTTTTGTTCTCTGCGGAATAATCAATTAAATAGATCCAGATGTCTTTTTGGGAACGATCTTCCCGCTTTAGCGAAAAACCATCCGAAAGCATTTGCATAAACTCTTTGTTGCTTTCATAGAGGACTGAAGCCGGAAGGGTTTTGAGCCTAAGAATAATGGATTCCACTTCATTTTTGGTGATCTCGTTTTCCCGGTACCTTGTCATCAAAAATTTCCGAAGGTCACTTTCAATGAGCACTTCATCTTCCTTTCGGGATATGCTGCCTCCCAATTGATGCTGATAACCTTCCTGTTCCAGCTGCGTGGCAAAAACGCTTTCCAGTTGTGCTTCGGTAAACTTTTTATTCATTCCTGCCTGGTTTATTGTAATTTTTTCTGGGCTATACGTTCCCGCGCTGCGACCAGAGCGTGATGTATTTTTTGTTCCAGTTCTTTTTTTGGTGGCAACTCTGTCCAGTATTCGGCGACCATGATCCCGTTTTTGTCCATTTCTAAAAGTTCTATTTGTTCTGAACTGGCTTCAGCACATAATATTAACCCGATAGGGTATTCTTCCCCGTTTTGTTTTTCGTATTTATTAAGCCATTTAAGGTAAAGTTCCATTTGCCCTTTATATGCCGCTTTAAATTTGCCTATTTTCAATTCGACGGCTACCAGCCGTTTTAATTTCCTGTGATAGAAAAGCAGGTCCAGATAAAAATCTTCCCCGTCTATGATCATTCGCTTTTGGCGTTCAATAAAAGCAAATCCTTTCCCGAGTTCCAGGATAAAATATTCCAGTTCTTTTAAAATGGTGGCTTCCAGGTCATTTTCAAGATAACCTTCTTTTAAACCTAAGAAATCCAGGAAATATGGGTCTTTAAAACTATGTTGCATGTCTGTGCCGGAACGTGACAACTGACTGTTGGCAATTTCTTTGCGCTCAAAAGCTTTTCGTTCTATTTGCTTCCGGGTTTCCCTTACACTCCAGCCTTCTTCTGCTATCTGGCGAGCATAAAAATTCCTGGTTTCTTTGCTTTTTATGGGGAATAGTTCCACAAAATGGGACCAGCTTAATTGTCTTGATAGTGAACCCACGATTTGAATATCGGGATAGATCTCGGCAAATTGCATCATTCTTCTTACATTTCGGGTCCCAAAGCTATTCCCGTAACGCTTTTTTAATTGTGACGACACCGTTGTCACAATGTTTTTGCCATAATCTGCCCGTTCATTTTGCAGGATTTCCTCATTTATACGTTTGCCTACCTCCCAAAACACCAAAGTCATGGTACTGTTTACCTGTACCGCGATTTGGTGTTTCCCCTGTTCTATAAGCTGACTTAGCTCTTCTACCAGGTTATGTTGTAGGCTATTTTTATTCATGTTCTATTTATCTTGTGCTATAGGAAAGCGGTTAGATTATCATTGGATTTTATAAATATGGTTTATTTTCTAAAGGTTGTAACTTGAATAAGATCTTTTTTTGGTTTGATTTTAGATATCTTGCCTTCTTGTTTTAGATATTTAAAAAAATTGAATAAAAGGTCAGATTTTTCAAAGTATGGCATTGGACCTTTTTCATTTAACTCTTTAAAATTTCCTCCTAAAGAAGTTAAAAATTCATTAATGAACTCTCTATTGAATAAATTACTCTTTCGGTTAAATATATAAATCTTATTATCCAAACTTAAATTAGATTCTAGTAATACACTGGAAATTAATTTTATAGATTCGCTGAAATTTGAATCCTCTAAGATCAAATTACCAAGCGTAGTTAAGCTCTTACTATCAGAAATATAGATGGATTCATCCAAATTTTCTATTAATTTTTTCTTATTAGAAATGGAGAAATCAGAATGCCCTAATAAAGAATTCACATCTTCTGCATTCAAACGTATTTCCCTAATTAAATCAAAGAAAAAAGTTGTGTTATTTTCAATTAGCGTTAAGTGTAGCGGTTTAAAATTCTCTCTTAAACGATTATAATTTTTAATTGTAAAAGAGAGTTTATCTTTATTTACTAAAGATTTTACTTTATCATAATGGAGAGATTCAAAGTTTAAATCCTTAAAATTTACTGGAAAACTATTTAAATATTTTTGATAAAAATCTAAACTTACATTTTCATTAAGAATAAAATTTCTAATAAACTTTTTTAATTCATCATTTCCACTAGGTTTTAATTTTTCTTCTATTAATTCTTTAAAATTGTTTTCACTATTAAGAAATTTATTTAGGTGGTCTTCAAACTGACCGTTTGTTTTGTTATAAAAATAAAGTATGTTCTTCCAACTAGGAATTAATTTTCCTTCTTCCAAAATAAAATGTATCATTTCTTCTGATATCAATTCATTTGGATCAATAATTTTAGTGTCAACTTTTTTAACGACAGCTTTCCTATATTGTAAAGTCACATGATCATTATTTAGAAGGCTAATTAAAGTATCTTCTCTTTCTTGAGAATTTTCAGGTATTTCTAAAAACACATTTTTCACATAAGTATTAATATAACTTTGAATGTATTCAATTAAAGAATCACATTCTGAATTTAAAATAGCTGAATAGTTACTTTTATTAAATTCGTCTTGACTGAAGTTTCCAAAATTTTTCATCATCAATTCAATCATCGGAATATTTATACCATAGTGGTCATTCTCATAAATAAAATCTTTCACTTTTTCTGTTGCGCCAGTGAAGTCCACATTTTGAAACTTAATTTTTAATTCCTTTATTATTTGTATCAGCTTCTCAACATCAAAAATTAAATTCAGGAATTCAGAATTAGTTTCAATGTCATTTTTTAGTTGTGATTTCTCTGAAATTATTTTTAAATCATCAATTTCGGCATAATTTAAAATCAGTTTCAAATATTCGATTTTTTCATCTTCATCAAGAGAAGAATGATTATTTAAGGAATTCCAAATATTCGGCCACCTTTTACACAGTAAATAAATAAACTTCTCTATTTTTTTTCCAACTTTAATATAACCTCTAAAAAAATTAACTGAAATTTCAGATTCATTAGCTATAAGGATAAATGTCTGTTTTTTTTTCTCCGTAAAATCATCGTTTTCAATTAAATGATCAACTAAATCATAGTTTAAGATTACACTTTTTTGAAATTCATACACTCCGATTTCATTTATTAGGTTACTTAAATTATCCAGATGGTAATCAAATTCGGTTTGATCTTCATTTCTAACATTTGATAAGAATCGAAAATCCTTTTCAGAAATACTGCCGGGGTAGAAATAAGATATGTAATCTAAGTAATCTTCAGCAATATATCCCTCTCTCAAAAACATTGATATAAGTTGCTCCTGTTTACTCTTTGATTCTAATAATATTTCTTTTTGATTGATTAAATATTTAATTTTTTTACCCCTGACGGATATTTTATCCTTTTCTAATTCTTTAATTTTTCCTCTTAGATTTTCCAGTTCATCTGAACTCTTTTTTTGGATTAGTTTTTTCTTTTGCTCGTAAGATTCAAAATCATCAACTTTATCCTCAATTTCCTGAAAACTTATTTTTTTACTTTGTGTATAATTAGCTTGATAATAATATTCAACATTATTTAATTTTATAAGCTTTTCGAAATTATCATCCTTTCGCATTTCTGAAAGTGGTATTTTTTTATTTTCAATTTTAAATGCACTGAAATCCTGAAAGTTATTAATATATTCTAAAAGATAAATACTCTTTAACTGGTCTAACGTTTGTGGGAAAATTGTGATTATTTTTTCAATCTCATTCTTATATGCAAGAAGTTTCTGATCAATTTCTTTAAGTTTCGATTCTAACCATTCTTTTTTATTCTTTGTTAAAATTTGAAACAAAAGTCCTTTTCCTTTGGCTAATAAAACAAAATCTTTTGGATGCTTATTTTTATAGACAATTATGGCAAAAAGTTTATCTAAAAATTCGCTAGTATGTATTTGATAGTAGACATGAAACTCATTAACAATATTATAAAGTAATCTCATATCGTCTATGTAATAAGCAATCTGGTTAATTAGATCTGATGAAATTTGATATCCCAGATTCTTTACTGCGTTAGCTAATTGCACATTAGAATTTGAAAAATTAATTACGGGTATAACTGGAATTATAAAATCGAAAAATTTTACTCTATCATCATCAGTAAACATTTCATCCCTAACAGCATACACAAATACCACCTCACGATTAATTGCTTTAGAATTATTAATAAGTAGATTGATTTCTCTAAGTTTAGTGAAAATTTCTGTTTGTTGAAAACGATCCAAATCTTCAATAATAACCACATTGTATTTTGTTTCCCCAAAGAAGTATAAAATTTCATCCAAATGATTATTGAGTATAGATTTGTCAACTTTTTCCGCTACCTGTATTTCAATATTTTGGAAATTTAGCTTACTTATTGTAAGCTTTTGGGCGAATTCTATTATACGCTGAAGAAGAAGAAAACAAAAAATTAAGACGCCAATAGCTAATAATCCTTGCAGTATATTGCCAAACCAAGCTTTTGGCTCAGGAAAATTCATTAAAATCCTAAGTGAATGAAAATTAAAAAAGATGTAAACCGTGAAAATAACACAAAATATTAACCATGTAGTTTCCTTTACTTTCTGTGGCTTTAAACTCTTTACTTTTTTGAATCGGGAATCAGGTATATTATCAGACTCTTCATGATAAAATATCTGTTGAAGAATACTTAACTCTATTAATCTCAGCTGATCATTTTTTGAAAGCTTGTCACTATTTATAACTTCACTCCTTAAATGGGCATATTTATCATCGTCATTTTTTTTCTCTTCTTTAAAAGTGGCTAAAGATATATTTAAAAACTCAAACTTATTTTTTCTCGTTTCTTGAAAAGTTTTGAGAATACTGCTTTTACCGGAACCATAAGTTCCAGTTAATGCCACATTTTTTATATCTTTTTCTTTTCTATTGGTTAGAGCCCATTCAAGAGCATCACAATAGGACTTGTGTTTCTCAGAATCTATTACAGGTGATAGTGAATGAAATGGAATGTTTGCTACATTCTTATTTTTATCTACTGTAATTTTTTCTGTCATTCCTTGTAGTTTATGCTAATTTATTTTCTTCTACCCTTGCCATTTTTGAAAGGAAAAGACTTTGAAGTTGATTTAAATATCTAATTTGCAAATTTTTATCGTCTATTGAATTTTGCAACGGTGTAACTTTTGAATTAAATTTTTCAATTAGATTACTTCCTTTTCTAGGCAAAGGAAATTCCATCCTTTTAATATCTGTTATAGGTAATTGTGGCTGAGCAGATCCAGATAAATGATTCATAATAAGATCTTTCATTTCCGCACTTTTCATTTTCGTATATAAAAAGAATGAAATCTTCGGATTTCTTAAAATCACCATTCCCGAATTAATCCTAACATTTTCAAAATCTAATTTATCATTGTAGTAACCTATATTCCCAACCGTACCTCTAGTGGTCATCACAACATCTTTTCTTTTTAATTTTCCTTTTCGCAGTAATTCATCCTTTTCTTTATTCACAAAGCTATTATTACTAAAATCAAAACCTGATTTTGTTACATTTCCAGCATTTAAAAATAGGCAATAACCATCATCAGAGAATTCCTCTTTTTTCGGGTAATTTTTCCCTCTATCTCCATCTTGGATATCACAAATTTCATCAATGCTACTTGCGATCCACCCCTCCGGAATCTCTCTATCCAGCTCCTCATTATAAATCAGTTTCCCACCGAAAGATTTATAAGGCTTTCCTTCTGTATTAGGAAATTCAAAATCAACAAACCAATGTTTATAAAGTGCCTGGGCGGTTTCTTCCAGCTTTTGGTTTATTTCTTCATTTAATTTAATACGGTTTTTAACCACATTATATTCCCTTGCAATTTCCCGTTGTTTTTCTATGGAAGGGACAGGGAGTTCAATACTACAAAAGGCATCCCAGGCTAAACCGCCTCTCACATCGGCATCTGTGTAGAACCAGGCATTTCTATCAAATTCAGCACGACGAAACCACATCATCAAATATTCAGGTAATAATATAGAAGGATCCTTGATTTCAAAGACATCATAAGCAGGTGAGACAATAAAAGGTTTTTCTTTTTCTGAAAGTGCGACTGGAATTCTATAATCCCTGCCAACGTGCATTCGGTTACAGGCAAATTGCCCAGGTTCAACAATTAAGTACCTGGAGAGATTAGTACCTACAACATTGGCTACTGAAGGCATAAAGAACTTATCTATATTAATACCCAAAAGTTCAGAATATCTATCCTCTGAATTTCTGACCTTTAATTTTTGGATGTAATCGCCTATAGGCCTATAGTTTGATGGCATACCCCAGCTCTTTAAAAACGTCCAACAATTCCTTTTTAGAATCCTCTTCCTGTTGTAGTAAATCGGTGAGTTCCGTTTGTAAACCTGCCATCTTGGTGTCAAAATCGATATTTTCATCGCGGTTTACAAATTCGATATACTTGCTGGGCACCAGGGAAAAGTCTTTCTTTTCAATATCGGCTTTAGTAGCACTGTAGCAATATTCCGGGATATCTTTATAATTCGTGTCTTCCTGTTGCCAATCGTGGTAAGTCCTGGCAATATCTTTAATTTGCGTTCCACTAAACTGGATAAACTTTTTCTCAAACGGCTCTCCATTCTGCCGCAAATCCATAAAAAGCACTTCTTCATGCCTATCTCTATAATGGCGTTCTTCATCTCCAATAGAACGGGTATGCGCAGTTTTATTTCTATTCAGGATCCAAACGGTTACACTTATATTGGTGGTATAAAACATATTTTGTGGCAGGATAATAATAGCTTCCACCAGGTTGTTTTCCACCAGCTTTCTCCTGATTTTATATTCTTCCCCGCCGCCAGAAAGCGCTCCGTTGGCCAGAATAAATCCGGCAACCCCGTCATCTGATAGTTTAGAAACCATATTCAATATCCACCCATAGTTTGCATTGCTTTTAGGAGGCACTTCATAACCCTGCCAGCGGGGATCATCGATTAATTCCTGCGGCCCGCGCCAATCCTTTTGGTTAAATGGCGGATTGGCCATAATATAATCTGCTTTCAAATCTTTATGCTGGTCATTGCTAAAAGTATCGGCCGCTTTATCACCCAGGTTCGCGGATATCCCGCGAATGGCAAGGTTCATTTTGGCCAGTTTGTAAGTAGTATTGGTGTATTCCTGGCCGTAAATGGAAATTTCCCGTTTGCTCCCGTGATGGCTTTCGATAAACTTAATAGACTGCACGAACATACCACCGGAACCACAAGCCGGGTCGTAAATAATCCCTTTATAGGGTTCGATCATTTCCGCAATAAGGTTTACAATACTTTTTGGTGTATAGAACTCTCCCTTTCCTTTACCTTCCGCCAAAGCGAATTTGGATAAGAAGTATTCATATACACGCCCCACAATATCCTGGGATTTGTCTTTTTGCGTGTCTATTTTATTGATGGTATCCAAAAGAGCCGATAATTTACTTTTATCCAGTCCCAAGCGGGAAAAATAATTATCGGGCAAAGCTCCCTTTAGAGAAGGGTTGTTCTTTTCGATCTGGTTTAAGGCAGTATCAATCTTTAAGGCAATATCGTCCTGTTTCGCATTTTTAATAAGATAATTCCACCGGGAAGTTTCTGCCAGGAAAAAGACGTTCTTCATATTGTAGAAGTCTTTCATCTCAAGGTACTTTTCTTTGCCTTCGGCAATAAGTTCCTCGCGGCGCACTTCAAATTTATCACTGGCAAATTTCAGGAAGATAAGCCCCAGTACTACGTGCTTGTATTCAGAAGGTTCAATGGAGCCACGCAATTTATTGGCAGCATCCCACAGACTTTCTTCAATCGATTTTTCTTTGGTCGTTTTCTTTTTGGCCATTATTAAGATTCGGGTATGAAGTAATTATTGTGCTTCCGAAGTAGGGTAGGGAAGCTGTGGCAATTTAGTAAAAATCTTTCTAATGTTAAAGGATTCTAAAGGTTGAGACTTAATGAGCACCTGTAGGCCGGTCATTGCTTGCTCGGCATACTATCGGCAGTTGGCGGAGTTTGGGACACGCGTTTGTCGATTTAGTATTGGTTTGTTGGTCAAGTTAACTGTTTCCTATCTACCGTTGCCGATTATTTGCGATTACCCGCCTTTGTTGAAAATTGGCTTGTCCTCGATCTTGTTTAGAATTTGTTTCAAAATGCCAAAGTTAATCTGATTTCTTTTAACGTAAGAATAGGTTTGTGGAGGCATAAAAGTAGGGAAGGCTTTTTTCAAATGTTTTAACTCAATGGAAAATTTTGAGAAGTTTCTTATTTCTTTCAATTCAATCCCAAATGCATTTTTATTAGTTTTATAATAGGACTTAAATTGACTCTCTGAAACACCAGTTTTTGAGCCGTGATTATTCCAAAAATTTACGGGATTGTCTTTGATTATCTTGTTAATTTTACAAATACCCCATAGCTCTTTTACCGGGGAGGTCACGTAAATTAAAATGTAATCTTCGATATCTACTTTTTTGGGAGCTGATTTTCTTAATTCAATAGTTTTCTCACCTCTCAAAATTTTCTCGGCAAACTCTGGTTTAACAGAAATCAGAAGTATATTTTCTGGAGAAATTTTTTTATTCATTACAGCAACCCTTTCTTATAAATCGCAAGATACGTTTCAGTTTTTATTTTGGTTGGTGATAAAGGCATAAACTTCTTTTCTTCTTTTGTTTTTAATAATCCTTTAATGAATTTTAGATCTACAGGTCTTTTGAAAAGTTCTGTATCCGAGAACACAAAAGCCATAATCTTTCCATTTTTATCTATGGTCTTTTGAATATCTTTCCAATTATAAATACCCAATTGCTTAAATTGTTTAAATAGCTTTTTAGCATCATCGATAAAGATTTCGTCTATGTACGAAACAGCTTTAATATGGCCTTTTTCCTTTGTTATCGGGTTTTTGCTTATATACCATAATATTCTTGCAGGAGCGCTTAAATTTCTTGAAGATGATCTATAATAAACATTTTCTCTATTTAATAAAAGTTCATTTTTAGACTCAAACAAATGTAGCTTTTCATTGGAGCGGTCATTGAATAATTGCTCTGCCCAAACTGCTTTTATCGATATTATAAAAGTAGGAATATCGAGATCTTGGATTTTTAATGGAGATAAATGTCTTTCTAGGTTATATTTTTTTTGAAATTCATAATTTTCATCCCCTGGATCCAAAATTAAACTATCTTCAATTTCTTCATATTCCATTTCTGAAATCAATTCTTTTATATTTCCAAAATCAATTATTTTTTGAAGGTTAATTTTCTTCCATTTTTCTTCTGTTTTTATAAATCTAGCTTCCTTTAGAGAATTGGATAATTCCTCATCTATGTATACTTCTAAGATTTCAATCAAAGATCTATTTTCATTTGTGGATGTCAAGATTGCTTTAAATAATAAATGTTTAGATAAAGTTATTCTCAAGCTATTATTTAGGAAACGGAAAATTGGTATCGACAATTTCTCATTTTCACTACGGTCAAAAATTACTAAAGCTAGTATTTCTTCAGATTTGGATATTGTAATTAACTCATATTCATGTGGAGATGATAAAGCTTTCCTGATTTTTTTTTGAAAGTGATTAATTTTTTCATCCGGTTTAAGAAATTTCCTCGTGAAATAATCAATATTATCACTTGTTATTCTTTGAGACTTTATATTAGTGCCTATTAGTCTCTGAGGCTTATATTTGGAAACTTGAATATTTTCGTCCAAACGTGTTATAAATTCACTAGGGCGATATATTTTTAATTCATACTTAGTGAAGAACTTTTTGCTTTGTAAAAGTTCTTTGTCTCTTGTAATGAAGAATTGTGCGCCTCCGATAATTGAATACGCTAAATGTTTTAAGTCTGATTTATCATTCTTACTTATAGCAGGAAACTCATGTTCAAGTTTTTCAAGTATTTTTTTAAACTCTTGTTCTTCTTTGAAAGGTAACTCTGTAAAATAGTTTAATAATTTTCTACTGCTTTTCTTTATTTCGCTAGAATTCCCTCTATTTATCTCATTATGAATTTCTCTTGTATAATAAAGTATTGCCTCACTTAATAACCAATCACTTTTTAATGCTAAGCTTTCTTCTTCTCTTTCGTCTTTAATATCCAGAAAAACGTTCATATCGATTACTGCTACGATCTTATTTTTTAATTCATAATCTGAAATTTGGGATAAAAGGTCATTATGATGGTGAGGGTACCACCAAACGGTTAGAGCCAACTTTTCTTTACCTCTACCAGGTTTTTCTTTAATTGGTACAAAATTGAGACTTTCCCATAGACGATCAATTTTATAGTCATTTCTACAGCTAAGTCGGATACCATCATACTGTGTAGTATTTTCTTTTAAATGTCTGACAAGCTTTGATGCAGTATTTCCTTTTCTATGTTCTTCTGGTATGCATAAATGAACTATAGTAACCTTATTATACGACACTCTGTATAAAATATAACCAATTAATTCTTTAGAACCATTTGGATAAGCCCCGATTATTTTTCCTTCTCTCGCATATTTTGCAAATGCAGAATGTGGTAAAAAACCAAGTGTTTTAGAATTTTTATCTCCAAGAGCAACAACTTCATTATAAGCTTTTGATTTTGGATTCTTAATTATTTTAAATATCAAGTATCGGTTAGTTAAGATTGTGGTTATAAAACTACAATTTTTTTAAACTTGTAGCCAAAGGTTTCCATTATCGCCAGTTCTCGGAGGGATGCGGTCTTGTCGGATTAACCTATTATTTCTTAGTTTTCTAAATTACATTTTTTCGTCAAAACCCGCTATTTGCTATAACCGATGTTGGCAACTATATTAATTTATCCCAAAATTGAATAGCATCGGTTTTTCAACAACTTCATAAAAGGTTTTATCTTTTTCCTTTACTACTTTTAAAAATTTTATTTCTCCGCCATTTAAGTCCTTTATGAGTTTATCTTCGAAATCATTCAGATTTTTTTTGGTAAGTTGTCTTTTTGATTTTTTTAAGATTTCTGAAAGAGTAAATTTTTTACCAATCATATCTTTCTCAATTTTATTTTCGATTGCTCTGACAAATTCATCATAAGTATCTACCATAGTTTCAACTTTCCCTTTCATAATTTTATCATTAATGAAAAGGTTGGTAAGTAGATGATTAATGATTCCTAACAGTAAATATAAATGTTCCTCTTTGGGAACTTCCATTTCGTGGAGAGCGTCATTTCCTAAGAATCTAATGGAATGTAATCTTTTAGATTCGGATGTTGTTAAATGTCCATTTTTACTAAGTCCATCTATTCTTTCCGCTAAATTGTTACCAGAAATTTTTAAATGATTACAAATTGCTTCTATTATCGCTCTTAATCCGCCTGCTGTTAATATGGAAGAATTTGCTTTAAAAGCTGATATTGTTTCTGAATAGATTAATCTAATTTTTTTCGGTAAATGATGTTTATAATAAATTTCCTCCCCTTTTTTTAAATAGGTAGGATATACTGTTTTCTCATCATAATATTCTTGTTCTCCATACGGTCCTACATGATTGAACATTTCGGTATCTCCGTATGTTTCTAAAAATGAAATATTATCACATCCATTACATTTAATTAATGAAAATTTATGGATGTACTGAAAATCACTTTCTTCTTCACCACCGCGTTCTTCTATATTGTGTATTTCAGTATGATTTCTATCTCCTTTACAAACTTTGCAAAAAACTTTATCCTTCATATTAATATTGTTACTAACGGTTGGGCTATGGTTTCGTTGCGTGAAAATCCGCGAGGATTTTCCGCCGTAA
>CEVI01104096.1_pt1 | contig 16320 bp, 15 predicted proteins | sample 531471 | NCBI WGS metagenome assembly CEVI01 (sample SAMEA2623513, study PRJEB7988) | marine metagenome | isolation source: saline water (ENVO:00002010), including
AGATGGTATAGAACAAACTATTAATTATAAGGTGATTAAGCCTGAAACCGAAGTTGTAGATGATTTTGGACATTTTTTAATGACGGAACAGTGGTTTGATCAACCCGATGAATTCTTTGGAAGAACAAATTCAGTGATCTCTTATGATTATGAAGACAAAAAGCAGATCACACAGGACAGTCGCGCCTGGGTAGCTGGATTAAGTGATGAAGGCGGTGCAGGAAGCTGGTTAGGAGCAATGATGAAACAGCTTATTCAGCCAGAAAAGGAAGAGATTGAAAAACTTCAGTTATTTATCGATGAAACACTTTGGGGTGGGATTCAGTATGATGAAGGAGATCGAAAATACGGTGTTAAAAAAAGTGTTTTCTTTTATGAACCTGATTCTTTACCAAAAGGCACCTATAGCGACTCGATAAACTATAATACCTGGGCTGCGTGGAATAAAAAAGGAGCAGACGATCCTGGAAGATCGTATAATTATCCTCATGTTGCAGCGGCCTACTGGGTAATGTATCGTTTAGCCAGATATCACGAAGGTTTAGTTGATAATCACGACTGGAAATGGTATTTGGGGCAAGCTTATCACACTTCTATTGCCATGTCTGAGTTAGCACCCTGGTATGCTGAATTTGGACAAATGGAAGGAACTGTTTTCTTAAACATTTTAAAAGATCTCAAAACTGAAGGTCTAACTGACATGGCCACTAAACTAGAATCTTCGATGAAGAAAAGAGCCGATCACTGGAAATCTTTAAACTATCCCTTTGGTAGTGAAATGCCGTGGGATTCTACCGGGCAGGAAGAAGTTTTTATGTGGAGTGATTATTTTGGATATCAGCAAAAAGCCAATGTTACTTTAAACGCTATCCTGGCGTATATGCCCGTCATGCCACACTGGGCGTATAATGGAAATGCACGTAGATACTGGGATTTTCTTTATGGAGGAAAATTATCCAGGGTAGAGCGCCAAATTCATCATTATGGATCGGGTTTAAATGCGATTCCTGTTTTAAAAGCGTATCGCGATCATCCAGATTTTTATTTATTGAAAGTTGGTTATGGCGGAACTTTAGGAGCGATTTCGAATATCACTCAGGATGGTTTTGGATCTGCAGCTTTCCATTCCTATCCTTCGACCATGAGAATAGATTATTTATCGGGGGATTATGGTTCGAATTTCTTTGGCTATGCCCTTAATACCGCCACATATATCACAAAGAATAAAGATCTTGGATGGCTTTCTTTTGGCGGAAATATCGAGGAAAACGATGATGAAATAAAAGTGACACTAACAACGGCGGCTAAAAGCAAGATCTATTTTGAACCAAAAGAATTATGGTTAACACTGGACGCGGGTACTTTTAAAGAATTGATTTACGATAAATCTTCCGGAGAAATTGAACTGGTTTTAAATAAAAAAACCAGCGATAGCCCACAAGCTTATTTAAGAGTAAATAAAGAAATGAATTTAAAATATGATAACATGAACGGTGCTTATATAATTCCGTTGTCTAAGAAGCCAAAAACTATCCTTTTACAGTAGTTCTATAGTTATGTAGTAATAGTTTTTGAGTGTTAATTTTAATTAAGGAGAGGCCGAAAAGGCCTCTCTTTTTTTGCATAAGAATTATTCCTTACTCATCCTTATTTTTCTTTAAATTATCCAGATCTGGAGAGGAGAAAGGATAACTTAAAATCTTTAAAAGGCCTTTTTTTCTTATCAAATTAAATATTCCATAAGCCATCCATAAACTTAGTACTGAAATGATTCCTAAAGCCAGAATACCATAAATATTCGGAAAAGCATCATATAAAGAAAGACCTAAAAAAATAAAGGGTAAAATTGCTAATAAAGCGAGTACAAATCCGATAAGAGATCTCAAAAATAATTTCATTATACCTACAAATATTTCTATGAGGAAGTTAACTTAATTTTTTACCCTGTAAATTTTAAAAATTAAACCCATCAATTTAATTCATCTATAATCTCTTTCACTCTTTTTTCCAATTGTCTGGAATTGTTAGATACATTGATAACTTTTTTATTGGGATCGATAATGAGATAAGTAGGGAACAGGCGAATACTTAAACTATCTAAAACATACTTTTTGTTCATTGGTAAGGTTTCAACCTGATAATTTTTGCCGTCTAAATAGTTGTTTAATGTATGTACTTCGTTTAGGGATATATTTAGAAAAGCGATATCGCGGTATTTATATTTTTGAGCGAGGGCTTCAATATCCGGAAGTTCTTTTTTACATTTTCCACAGGTGGTATACCAAAAATTAAGCACCAGATATTGATCTTTAAACTGACTTAATCGATAAGAATTTCCTTTTAAGCTTTTAAGATTAAAATCTGGAAAAGATTTATTTAATAATTTAAGATTGCGTAATTCACGGTCGGCTTTCTTAGCAAGTTGGTTACCAATCTCTTTATTACCATCTTCCGGTATTTCTATGAGTTTGTAAAAAGTAGTGTTTTCGGCAGAATTCATTCGTACCACCAAATATTTAGCCTTACTCAGTTCTTCTAAAAATTCTTCTTTACTTATTTCTTCAGAATTAGAATTTAAGGCATGGTAATCTTTACTGAGGTCGATATAAATCTTATCATATCTGTACCAGTTTAAAAACTGACTTTGAATGGTTGCAATATCCACATTTGGTGTCCCATATAATTGCGGTTTTTGATTACAACTGCTTACAAATAATACTATTGAAAATAGAAGAAATGCTGGTAATTTAATTTTTTTGATGATAAACATGATGATGATTTATGGTTGTGCCTTAATATAAGCCTTATTTTATAAATTTATGGTTTGATCTTTTCAGGATTTGCAAAATAAAAATACCTCATTAAAATGTACAATCTGTGTTGATCACCGTATGCTCATTTATGATTTCCGAAATTTGCTCCAGCTCTTCAGGGAGGTCATCGATACAAACTTCCTTGACAAAGGGATAGTTAGACATTCCGGAATTCCCAATATCATAAGCCGAAAATGTATTTAAAACGGAACGGTTTTTCAGAATTAATTTTGTGATTCTATTTTCTGAAATATCAAGTTTTTCTAGATCTTCCAGACAATGAAAATCGAATACATCCGGTTCCCCGCCTTCCAGGTAGCGCATGTTTAATTTTTTGATTGAAGGTGCCTCGCAAAAATCAACTATAAGAAAACTATTTTCCATATTTATTTCTTCTAAATTTATACAGCCATTCATGTGAATTTTTATAAAATGAGTTGGATATTCCCAGTCTTGCGGTTCGATTAAATAGCTGGGATTATTGTTCATAAGATCCAGTTTAGTTAAGTTTTCCAGATTAGATAGATCCAGATCACTATAAAAATCAGATCCTAGATAATTCAATTTCAATGTTTTTAAATTGTGAAGAGCGGTAAAATTAGAAGCCATTTTGGTTGTACCAGTATTTTCGATATAACCGTTATCATCACTACGCGTAATAGCCAGATATTTTAAATTGGAGAAATATTTAATTTCTTCCAGATTTACAGGACCTAAAATGATTTCATGATTAAAAGCAAGAATTAGGCTTTCCACTGCTTCAATTTCTTCAAGATCGATATTGCCATCCTTATTGAAATCGATGTTCTTATCTCCTACCTTATCGTTATTGGTATCTACGCAATTAGTTTGGAGTAGAGCATATCTAAAATTAGGATCCATAACCTCTATAATTTCTTCTGGTTCTTGTATTTCTTCTAATTTTTCTGATGGAGACGGTTCGCAAGAATTCGTAAGGATAATAAGGACTAGAATTGTAAAAGTAAGTAACGGTAAAGATCTCATAGATAATTAGGTTGTGATAATGAAATAACGGTTTTGTCTAATGTAAACATACCTAAATTTCATTCAAATTGGATGATCTGAATACAATCAATTGAAATTTGTTAATTATTAATTACTAATAGAATTTCATTCTCAATCAACTCTTTCTCCTAATAGTAAAAAAGTAAAAGAGAAGCTCTATTTAAAGAGGTGTCTAATAAGAGTAAAAATCATAAATATAACTGACTTTTATCATCTTTTTAAGGTGGCTTTCGAAATATTTTTGAGGTATTAATAAAATTTCAAAATTATGAGAAGATTTGTATTTACAACACTTGCTGCATTATTGTTTAGTTTTTCGTTTCAGGCTCAAGAAATAGACAAAACTCAGGATAATCCATGGCAGTTTAGGTTAAGAGGAGTAGTGGTTTCACCAGACGAAAAAGCTTCAATAGAAGCGATAGGTGGTGATGCAGATATTTCTACTACAGTTATACCTGAATTTGATATTACTTATTATTTTACTAAAAACTGGTCATTAGAACTTATACTTGGAACAACAAAACACGATGTAGAAGCTATAAATACTGCTGCAGGAAATATTGATCTGGGAAGTGTTTGGCTTTTACCTCCAACACTGACTTGTCAATATCATGTAACTTCATTGGGTAATTTTAAGCCTTATATTGGAGCAGGTTTAAACTATACTATTTTTTATAGTGTAGATGAAGGTCCGGTGGCAGATGATTTAGATTATGATAACAGTTTAGGCTTTGCTGGACAATTGGGTGTAGATTATATGATTAGTGATAAATGGTTTATTAACCTGGATGTTAAAAAATTGTTTTTGCAAACCGATGTTACCGTAAATGCCACTACTGCTTTAGATGCTACCGTTGGAGCTGATGTAGATATCAACCCATGGCTTTTTGGATTAGGTATTGGGGTTAAGCTGTAATTCCCTTGTCCGGTTAAAAATTAAAAGCCGCCCTAATGATAAAAATGTTAAAATGATCAAAAATCCTGATCTATTTGACTTTTATCTTTTATGGCGGCTTTTCACAACAATTGTTTACATTTTTTAGGTGATAATCCCAGATTGGATGAAATAACTTACTGATTTTTTAATAAATCTACAGCTCTTTTTTGGCCTCTTTCTTTTGCTAAATCTAAGGCTGTTTTACCCGATGCATTTTTTAAAGATAAGTCAGCTTTATTTCTAATCAGTAATTCCATAATTTCTGTATAGCCATACTTAGCAGCTTCTCCCAGCGGAAAGTCACCTTCTTTATCTACAGTATTTACATTCGCTCCTTTATCAATTAAAAAGCGCACTACGTCATAATGGCCTTTAGAAGCCGCATGTTCTAATGGTGTAGCTCCATCCTCAGCTTTTACATCAATTTTAGCCCCATGTTCAGCTAAATACTTTATAATATTTAAATGACCATTTCTAGCCGCAATCCGAATAGGTGTAAAGCCTTTAAACGCATTATAGTTAACATCAGCACCATGATCAACCAAAAGTTTTACAATTTCAAAATATCCTTCCTGTGAAGGATAAATTAATGAGGTCAAACTCCCGGAGGATGTTTTGTTTTCTAAATCAACCGTTGCACCATTTTCCAATAAAAGTTTGGTTATTTCCTGGTTATTATTGGCTGTAGCTCTCCATAAAGGGAATAACCCATCCTCCGTATAAACATTTGGATCAGCTCCTTTTTCTAATAGCGCTTTTACTTTTTGTGCATCTCCTTTATCTACAGCTTTAAAAAGCTTCTGAGAAGATAAATTTGAACAAACGAGAACTAGAATTAATGCTAAAAAAGATTTTTTCATGATGATTTTGGTTGTTACGATTAAAACATAAGCTAATGAACAGGTAATAAGATTTGAACGCGTATTGCTTTAAATATAATGATATTCCTCCAACTTGAAACTTCATTTATATGATATCATATATTTCTATATAATATGTACATAGAACAGATTGTCTATGCTTTTTCTTGTAAGGGGCTTACTCATTTTCGCTCTTATCAGCTAATAAAATTTTAAAGTAGTCGGCTACCTTCGAGGCTCCTGCTTTTCCTCCATCGTCAATATTTGATAATATAACTATGGTATAATGATCGTCGAGAAAATCCATTAACTCGCAATGAATCCCATACCATCCGCCGCTATGTCCAATAATCGTTTGATTATATCTATTATCGATATCAATCCCATATCCTAAATGCGTATTATATCCCTTTACTTTAGGTTGCAGCATTAAATTTGTGGTAGCTTTGTTTAATAATTGATAGTTTCTTAAGGCTTTAGAGAATTTAAATAAATCTTCAATTGTTGAATAATAGAATCCGGCTGGTGATGCTTTAGTAAGATAGTAGTCATTTCTTTTTAAATTTTCACTTTTGCCAAATTCTGAAGTATATCCACTAGCTTTATTCTTTATAATTGAATCTACCTGAATCGCTGATGTTTTCGTCATACCCGATGGTTCAAGTATATGCCTTTGAATATAATCGTAGTAATTTTCGCCAGACAATTGTTCAATTAAGAGTCCCAGAACCACGAATCCTGATCCGCTGTAATTGTATTTAGTCCCTGGTGGACATAAGAGACTATCCTTTGCAAATAGGGAAATAAAATCTGAAATATTCTTATAGTCCTTATTTTTGATCATAGCCAAATCATTAACATAGAAATTATTTAGCCCCGAAGTGTGCGTTAAGAGTTGATGTGTGGTCACCGAGTTCCTAACGATTTGGTTTGGATAATCCGGTAGATATTCTTCTATAGGCTTATTTAGTGCTATTTTACGCTGTTCGAAAAGTTGTAATACTGCCACAGCAGTAAACATTTTAGTAATAGAGGCTATATTGAATTTCGTATCAATTTGGTTTTTTACGTCATACTCTATACTAGCAAGTCCATAGGCTCTTTTAGCTATAATCGTGTCGTTATGTGCTACTAATATGGTTCCTGAAAATTCTGAGTCCTTTAGGTTATCCAGATAATTTTCAATTTGTGATGTTATTGATTGTGCATAGGTTTTAGTACTGGCCAGGAATAAAACTACGGGTATTAAAAGGAAGAAGGCTTTAATTTTCATGAATGCCTGATTAAAGTTAGTAAGCGATGGTGTATGATATTCTGTAAGTTGTGTTACATTTTAAAGTTATTATTTTTAAAGTAAACTACCTCGGGGCAAGCCCACGAGGCATTCGATAAATACAAAATTTCAATTCCGAGGCAAGCCTCGGGGTATTAAACCCTTTGGCGGTGCCAATGAATATCACTGTTTCACAGAAACTATAGCTATAAAAAAATCAAATGCTCTTTTAATTGTAAATCAGTTCCTTGATAAATTCAATAAAAATTTGTCCGTTGGTAAATCTTTATAAAATCTTTATAAGTTAATACTTAAATTTACAAACAAAAGGTGCGTTCAATTCTTCACAGAAATATAAGTTTAGGTAAGCAATATGCCATAGGAATGTCTATTATTTTGCTAGCGTCGCTTACTTCTTACTTTTTTCAGGATTTTATGGGCTATAAAGTAGTTGCTTTAATCCTGTTACTAGCGGTTTCGCTTACCGCGGTAATTTTTTCTATTTTACCCGTACTGGTTTGTGCACTGTTAAGCGCGCTTATCCTCAATTTTTTCTTTATTCCTCCTGTACTCACCTTTAAAATTAATACGGCTGAAGATTTATTGTTGTTTTTAATGTACCTGCTCATCGCTATGATCAATGCTGTGCTAACTATCAAAATAAGGCAGATGGAGGATAAAAAAAGGGATGAAGCAGAAAAAGAGAAAACCATAGCCTTATACAATACCTTACTTAATTCTTTATCACATGAACTTAGAACTCCGATAGCGACGATATTGGGGTCTGTAGATACCATCGTTGAAAACGAAAAAAAATTGTCGAAAGAAAACATACAATCCCTTTATCATGAAATTTCGACTGCCGGAAATCGATTGAACCGTCAGGTTGAAAACCTGCTAAATATGAGTCGGTTAGATGCAGGTATGCTAAAACCTAATTTCGATTGGGTAGATGTGAATGAACTGGTGTTTATGGTCATAAATGAAAATACAGAAAGACATGAACTGCAAAACATAGTATTTGAACCCAACGATAATGTGGCTTTAGTCTTACTGGACGGTGGTTTTTTAGAGATGATCCTGTACAACCTTATCCACAACGCGATGCGTCATAATCCAAAAAACACAACTATTCTTGTATTATGCGATTATCGGGATAATAAGTTGGTTATAGATATTTCAGATAACGGATCGGGTTTCCCTAAAGACGAAATAGAACTGGTTTTTAATAAGTTCTATAAAATGAAAGGTACAGCTACCGGAGGTACAGGACTTGGCCTTTCTATAGTTAAAGGCTTTACAGAAGCTTTAAACGGAAAAATCACGCTGGAAAATATAAAGACGGGAGGCGCGCATTTTCATATTGAAATCCCTGCTCAAATATCAACCTTAGACATCCAAGAAAATGAATAATCCCAAAATTCTTATTATAGATGACGAGCCCCAGATTCGTAAATTATTACAAATAAATTTAGAAAGTAATGATTATAAAGTCTTTGAGGCCGGTACTGCCAAAGAAGGTATTTTGCTTGCTGCCCGCTATACACCCGATTTGATACTGCTGGATATCGGTTTACCCGATAAAAATGGTCATCAGGTCCTTCAGGAACTAAGACAATGGTTTAATAATCCCATTTTGATTCTTTCTGTTCAGGATAATGAAGCAGATATTGTATCGGCTCTCGATAATGGGGCAACGGACTATTTAACCAAACCTTTTCGTACCGGGGAATTATTAGCTCGTATACGTTCTGCGATACGTAACAGTCAAAATACCGATAATAACGCCATACTAACTACCGGGGATATTAGTATAGATTTTGTCGCCCGGATAATAAAAGTGCGTGAACATATCATTAAACTCACTTCTACCGAATATGAATTGCTTTTCCTTCTAGCCAGGAACGAAGGAAAAGTGTTAACCCATCACTATTTACTAAGAAAAGTATGGGGGCCTAGTTTTCAGTTAGAAACTCAATACCTGCGTGTTTTTATTGGTAACTTAAGAAAGAAAATTGAAGCCAATCCAAACCATCCAAAACACATTATTACCGAAAGTGGTATTGGGTACCGTTTTCAGTAATTAGCAACATCACCGAATCCTACTATCTTATTGCGAAATGTTTTTAGCCCTGCCAGGAATATTATCTTACGAGCTTGATGATTATCTGGTTGCTGCGAAATTATAAAATAATTCTTCGGTTTATATCTGGGGGCTACCTCGACAATCTTTATAAAATCTTTATACCTTTCATTTAAATCTTGATTTTTAGTAAAGCAATCGCTGCCGAGATTTGTAACATCAAATAGCATTGGATCCATGATGACCTCATGTATGCGATAAAATTTATGTTATGAATGCTAAGGCAACTGATTTTTTTACTACAGCCCATTCCAAAATTATTATAGAAGTCTACGCTTCAATAAAAGATTTGCAGCATCAATTAGCACTTCAGGAATTAGAAGAGCTACGGGCGACTCTTAACTGTAATTTACTTATTCTTCAGAAAGTTGACGCTCTTATCGCTGCGCAATCTGCAACCGAGTTTGAAGGTAAACTTAAAGAAGCCCAGGCCTGCCTGAAGGCATTATTACTAACTTTTGAAGACGGGGAAAAACTACTTTTTGCCAGACCATCTGCGGTTAAAACAAGACTGCGGAATATCGAAAACCTCCTTCAGAAAATAGTTATTAATCCTAATTAAACTTTATATAAATGTTTAAAACAATACTTCAACAGATTGCTATTTTGCAATTAATCCTGGGAGGCGTTATCCTCGTTCCCGGTGTCGTTGCCGTTATCTATGGAGAGTGGTATTCATTACTGGGCTTCTGTATTTCTTCACTTATGATTTCAGGCATAGCCTACGGGATTTATAAAAGTCTTAAAAACGTAGAAGATCCACAATATCAGCAATCTTTAATGATCGCAGCCTTAGGTTGGTTGATGATTATCGTTATGGGCAGTATTCCCTATTATATGATTGCCCAATTTACCCCTTTAGAAGTGATGCAGTCTTTTGTGCCGTCGGGATTAGAGTACGAGTCCAGTTTACTGAATTTCCGCAATCCCTTACACTGTTTGTTTGAAAGCACAAGTGCTTTTACCACTACGGGACTCACTATGTCTTATCACGAACCTTCTATAGGAAAATCATTAATGTTTTATCGTTGTTTCTCGCAGTGGATAGGAGGGGCAGGTTTTATCGTGATGGCACTAGCTATTTTTAAACAAATCCCAGGGCAATCTGCCCTTCTTTTGTATGGTTCTGAGGCCAGTGGCACCAAATTAAAAACCAATGTGATCCAAACAGCCCGTTCTATATGGAAAATATACGTTTTCATCACGTTTTTAATGGCCGTTTACCTGTTTATTGGCACTTATTTTATTTTACCGGATTATCCAATTGCAGAAAATATTTTTGATGCTGTAAACCATGCGATGGCCGGCCAGTCTACTGGGGGATTTAGTACACTGGATGATAGTATTGCAGGTTACCAGTCGGCAAAAATGGAAATTCTTTTTTTGTTGCCCATGCTGGTTGGCGGCTTTTCTATTCCTTTTTTGTACAGGTTCACCATCCTGCAAAATTATAAACTGCTATGGCATGATATCCAAACCCGGGCTTTTATAATAGCTTCGGTTATAGGTGGGATTTTATTATCGGTTTTACTGATGAATTCAAACGGGGTATCGGATCCGGTACGTGAAGGTATTTTTCAATTTGTAAGCGGTTTATCCACTACGGGCTGGCAAACAGCGAATATTGGAGCATGGGATGATTTACCGGTGCTTTTTATGGTTGCTGGTGCCATGATTATTGGAGGTTCCGCAGGGGGAACGGTTGGAGGAATAAAAATTATAAGGGCCCTTCTACTACAAAAAGGCTTACGCTGGCATATTAATAAAATCTTTGCTTCAGAGCATACCATAAAAAAGGTGAAATTTAATAATCGCTATCTACTTCCTGCAGAAATGAATGAGGAATTGGCCAGGGCAGGATTATTTACGCTTATCTACTTACTATTTGTGTTTTTTTCTACCTGTTTTACCGTGTATTTTATGCAAGATGGATATACCCTCGCCGATGCGATATTCGAATCGGCTTCAGCTCAGGGTACGGTGGGACTTTCTACAGGAATTTCAGATCCCTCTATGAACCCAGTACTGGAGTTAATATATATCATACAAATGTGGGCGGGAAGAATTGAAATCATTCCGATTCTGGTATTGGTGAGAGTGCTACTGTATGGTACAAAAATCAGAAACATTTAAATTTAAAAATCATATAAATATGAATATTATAATAGTTGGTGCAGGAAAAACTGGAAAGCATGTTATTGAAGCCGCACTTAAAGATCGTCAAAATGTTTATGTTATTGAAAAAGACGAGCGTATTGCTAATCTTGCGGCTACCAATTATGATTGTGTGGTCATTAATGCCGATGCCACAAATCCGGATACGCTAAAAGAAGCAAAGGCAGAGGATGCCCATGCCATCATTGTAACTACTAATGATGATGCGGTAAACTCGCTTGTTATCTTACTGGCAAAAAAAATGGGGATTACACGATTGGTAAGTTCGGTAAATAACGATGATCTTTTACCGGTTTTTGAACAATTGGGTATTGATACGGTAGAGAGCCCTTATCGCTTAAACGGTAAATACCTATATCGTGCCATGCTTGGGCCCAATGTAAAAGAGTTTTTAGATCTTGGGGATGGTTACGAGCTGTTGGAAATGATGGTTGAAAAAAACTCAAAGATCTCCAACCAGTATATAAAATCCTTATCTAAGGATAAAATTTTGCCCTCAGATTCTTTGGTGGTGCTTATCAAAAGAAACAATCAGGTTATTATTCCTGAAGGAGACACCCGAATTTTTGTTAACGATATCCTGGTGGTTTTATCCCGAAAAAATGTAGTTGCCGAAATTTCTAAAATTTTTGGAGCTGTGTAAGTATATAAAACCGATCTCAGAATTGAAAAAGCGACCAATCTGTTGAAGTATAGTGAGGAAGGTTTATAACTGAACGAAAGAAGCCTAAAAGAGCTATAATTTGAGTGTTAAGCTAGTAGGGTGGAAGTGTAGCAGAATGCTATCTATACCTTATTAATCCGTAGCTTTTGAAATATATTTTTAAAGAGGCTCAGCATCGCATTTAATTATTTCGCACGATTGGACTACAACTCCAAACGATCCAGCTACTTTCTTTAGACTAGTATATAGCAACTTTGCCCTGTATAATTAATCTAAAAAAACATTAAAAAATGGAAAATGTAAAAGGAAAAGTCGTGGCGATTACCGGAGCTAGTAGTGGTATTGGCGAAGCCATAGCCAAACATCTTGCTTCAATGGGAGCAAGAGTGGTATTAGGAGCTAGAAGAACAGCTAAGTTAGAAACCATTTCTAATGTAATCAAGGCAAATGGTGGTGAGGCCGTATATACCAAATTAGATGTAACAGTACCTGAAAGCCTTCGTGCTTTTGTAGATTTTAGCTTAGAATGCTATGGAACTTTGGATGTGTTTGTAAATAATGCAGGATTAATGCCACTATCCATGATCAATAATTACAAGATTAAAGAATGGCACCAAATGATCGATGTGAACATTAAAGGTGTACTACATGGGATCGCTGCTGCTTTACCGGTATTTGAAGAAAAAGACAGTGGCCAATTTGTAAATATCAGCTCTGTAGGCGACCGTTGGGTGGGACCGACTTCTACCGTGTATAGTGCGACGAAATTTGCCGTGAGGGCAATTTCAGATGGTTTAAGACAGGAAGTAAGCCGCAATATACGGGTGGCATTAATCGCTCCCGGTGCTACCGAATCAGAATTACCCAATACGATTAGCGATCCCGAGTTAAAGAAAATGGCTATTGAAACTTTTAGAAAAGAAACAATATCAGGATTGGCTATTGCCAAAGCTGTAGCTTTTGCTATTGCTCAACCTGAAGATGTTGATGTAAACGAATTAGTTGTTCGTCCCACAGCACAAAAAAACTTATAATATAACCAGACAAACACCTCTTTAATGGCGAGTAGAACAATACCAGATACCAAGGATTATACAAAGATTATATAAGCGGGGCGGCTTACTGCTTTTGAATTTAAAGAGGGATATGGTATCAAAATAACACTTTATAAAAGACAATAATTTGTAATGTACTATTTAGTAAATTAGGAGCTATGGAAAAGACGTTTCGCTTCAACTCAATTGCTGAATTTCATACGTTTTGCAATTTGCCTGCTGCCGAGCATCCGCTAATCAGTTTGATTGATTATAGTAAGGTGAGCTATCCGGTAAATGAAACCCAATGGCAATGGATTCAGGAGTTTTATTCGATAGGATTGAAGCGAAATGTCAATGCTCGATTCAATTATGGGCAACAATCTTATGATTTTAATTCAGGAGTACTCACTTTTGTATCACCCCTACAGTTTCTTAAGATTGAAATGAATCCTGAAGTAGAAGTAGAAGCTACCGGTTGGCTTTTACTCATTCATCCTGATTTTTTATTTGGTACCGATTTAGCTAAAAAAATAAAGTCGTACGATTTCTTTCATTATGCGGCAAATGAAGCACTTTTTTTATCAGAAAAAGAAGAAGAGGTGATTGTTGATTTATTGAAAAATATTCAACGGGAATACCAGTCCAATATCGACCGATTTAGTCAAGAGCTTATTATATCACAGTTATTGCAATTACTGATCTATGCAGAGCGTTTTTATGAGCGCCAATTTTTTACCCGTAAAAAAACGAATATGGAGTTGGTGGAGCAGTTTGAACAGGTCTTATCAAACTATTTCAATAACGGAAAGGCATTACAAAATGGGATTCCATCGGTAACCCATATAGCAGATCAGCTGCATATCTCTGCCAATTATTTGGGTAGTGTTTTGCGGATGTATACTAAGCAAAATACACAACAACATATTCAGCATAGATTAATCGAATACGCCAAAGAAAAACTATCTACAACTCATCTTTCTGTTAGTGAAATAGCTTACGAATTAGGTTTTGAGCATCCTCAATCCTTTAGTAAATTATTCAAGAATAAAACAAATCAATCTCCATTGGAATTTAGACAATCCTTCAATTAATGACGAGGTTTTATATAAGGTGATCTTTCAAACGACTATATTAAATGAAGCGACAAGACCAAAATTTCCTGAGCAATATTTAAGTTTCGTCCAAATGAATTGGAATGTATAGAATACTTAGAATCTAAAAATAATTACAAGAATATCGATTAGCGAATTAATTAATTCATCAAAGAGACAAAAAATGTCTAATTACGTATTTACGATTAAATCAGTTTAATCAACAGGCCCAAATCCTGCGATCAATTACTTTTCTTTCAAAAGACTAGCCTTATTATACTCGTAATTCATGCGCGCTATATTTAGTACTGAAATATTTTCCGGACACTCTACCTGACAGGCTTCGGTATTAGAACAATGACCAAAAAACTCTTTTTCCATTTGTTCTACCATTTTTTTTATACGCAAATGAGTTTCCTTTTGACCCTGCGGAAGCAATTCCAACTGAGTTATTTTTGCACTAGTAAATAGGGCAGCGCTAGCGTTTTTACAACTCGCTACACAAGCGCCACAACCGATACAGGCGGCAGCATCGAATGCAGCCTCTGCTTCTTCATTAGATATTGGGATACTGTTGGCTTCCGGAGCCTGCCCGGTATCCACAGAAATATAGCCCCCAGAGGCAATGATACGGTCGAACGCTGAACGATCTATTTTAAGGTCGCGTACTATCGGGAAAGATTTGGCCCTAAATGGTTCAATATAGATCGTGTCTCCATCTTTAAAAGACCTCATATGTAGCTGGCAGGTAGTAGTATTTTTTAATGGGCCGTGGGCAATTCCATTAATCATCATCCCACACTGTCCGCAAATACCTTCACGACAATCATGATCGAACTCTACCGGATATTCTCCTTGTTTGATCAGCTTCATATTAAGCGTGTCTAACATTTCCAAAAAAGACATTTCCTGGCTAACATGATCTAAAGTATAGGTTTGAAAGCCTCCTTTACTTTGATTGTCTTTTTGTCGCCATATTTGTAGATTGATTTTCATAGCTTACTATTTATAACTTCTTAGGGTTGGTTGTACAAATTCAAAAACTAGAGCTTCTTTATGTAATTTGGGATTTGAAGGTTCCTTATTCCATTCCCAGGCAGCAACATAGCTAAAATGTTCATCGTCACGTTTCGCTTCGCCATCTTCGGTTTGATATTCTTCCCTAAAATGTGCTCCGCAAGATTCCTCGCGATGTAATGCATCAATACACATTAATTCGGCCAATTCCATATAATCTGCTACGCGACCAGCTTTTTCCAGCTCACTATTTACTTCATTGATATCACCGGGTACCAGTAGGTTGGTTTTAAATTCTTCCCGTAGTTTACGGATGTTTACAATCGCTTTTTCCAGTCCTTGTTTAGAGCGGGAGAGTCCGCATTTATCATAAAGTTCGCGCCCCAGTTCTTTATGAAATTCTTCTGCCGTTTTTGTTCCTTTAATAGTTAAAAAATCTTGTAGTTGTTTCCTGGATTTTTGTTCAGCAACTTCAAATGCCGGATCTCGGATGTCTGTTTTTGGGACGTTTATTTCCCCTGCCAAATAATTAGCCAGCGTATATGGTAAAATAAAATAACCATCTACACATGCTTGTAATAGAGAATTAGCCCCAAGTCTATTCGAGCCATGGTCTGAAAAATTAGCCTCTCCAATAGCAAAGAGTCCTGGGATAGATGTCATTAACTCATAATCTACCCAAAGTCCACCCATCGAAAAATGGGCGGAGGGGGATATTTTCATGGGCTCTTTATAAGCATCTATACCTGTAATTTTATGGTACATATCAAAAAGATTTCCATAGCGCTCTTTAATGACTTCTTTTCCGTATTCTTTTAAAGCCCTGGAAAAATCAAGATACACTGCATTTTTTAGTGTGCCCACACCTTTAGAGGCATCGATTTGTTCTTTAGCAGCACGAGATGCAATATCTCTTGGGGCCAGATTTCCAAAAGAGGGATATTTTCGTTCCAAATAATAATCCCTTTCTTCTTCTGGAATCGCATTGGGATGTCGACTTTCATCTTTATCTATTGGTACCCAAATACGTCCGTCGTTTCTTAAGGATTCAGACATTAGCGTAAGCTTAGACTGATATTCGCCACTTTGCGGGAGTGAAGTAGGATGGATTTGAGTCCAGCTGGGATTTGCCATTAATGCACCTTTTTTATGCGCCCTCCAAATGGCAGAAGCATTACAGCCCATAGCAAGGGTAGAGAGGTAGTAAATTTTACCAAAACCCCCGGTAGCCAGTACCACGCAGTGAGCACCATGACGTTCAATCTCTCCGGTATCTAAATTTCT
>CEVI01052028.1_pt1 | contig 16252 bp, 14 predicted proteins | sample 531471 | NCBI WGS metagenome assembly CEVI01 (sample SAMEA2623513, study PRJEB7988) | marine metagenome | isolation source: saline water (ENVO:00002010), including
TGTTTCTATAACTGTCCGTTCAATTGGATGACGGAGAAGATATCGGTCGTAAACGGTGCGCAAGCCGAAAAATTCGAACAGATTGTTTCGCTCATGAAGCACCGAGTTGTTCAGTTTGCGTGCATGCACTTGGACAAACTCAAGTACGTCTTGATGGATCAAGCCACACTCGGCTCCCAACTCAATAGATTGGCTAAACGAGTGGACGTTTTGGTTCTGGACTTCTTTGTCGATGAACGTTCCAAGTAATCGGGCAGCGAGCCTCGAGTAGTTGGGCTCTTCGATAATCAGCGCTGCTGCGGTCCGAATCGAGAGTTCGTCGAGTTCGGTGGTGGTGGCTCCATCATGCAGACCCGAGATAGTTCTCGTCGCAATACGCATCGGATCGACACCGGGCAACTCGGTTGCGCATCGTTCGACTGCTCTGACGATCTTGTTGACGTCGACTGACTGCATGCTCCCGTCGCGCTTTTGGACTTGCATGCCCGTAGCTGAAGCGCCATCAACGTTGTCGTCGGCCGTTGCTGTTGCCGCCTGATCTGTGATCGCCACGTTCGCTCCTCGCCTGCCGCATCCGGAACCTGCGACCGTCCTCCTCACCGGGTCTCGATTACTCCTCCTCAAGTCACCAGGCCTTGGTGGAGGCCTGCGGTTCGTCAAGTCGGAGAATCGATCCGCCAGTCTTAGTCGTTTAAGTTCCGGACTTGTGATTACACCCGTGTAGTTACAACCTTGTCAAGCATCTGTACCGGTCTCTTTGACCGCGCGCAAGCACAAATGGACCTTGATTTTTCATCGTGTACCTCGAATCGTTCTCAACCTCACCACCCTGCGTGGCAGATGATTATCTGTCCGGCTCTTGGGTCACTACCTCCTCACGGCCAGCTAACGTTCGAGGAAGAGGTGAAAACAGTGGATCAAATCGTGGTCGTGGGGGCTTCTCTGGGAGGAATACGAGCCTGCCAGAATCTTCGGCGAGAAGGATTCGAGGGCGAGTTGACCCTTATTGGTGCGGAGAAGCACCGCCCTTACGACAGGCCGCCTCTTTCTAAAACAATGCTGGCGACAGACCAAGACCCTGACGAGTTGCAACTCGTGACGGAAGACACTTTGGTCGACCTTGATCTGAATCTCCTCTTAGGTCAGCCAGCAACAGGTCTCGATGTCAACCGACAGGTGGTCACGGTGGGTGAGCACGAGATCCGCTACGAGGGACTCGTAATTGCCACCGGCGCTTCGGCAAGAAAACTTCCAAAAACTGCTGACATCGACGGCGTTCACGTCCTTCGGACGGTCGACGACTCGGTAGCTATTCGCCAGCGCTTGATGCCTGGCGCGTCTGTCGTAATAGTGGGCGCTGGCTTCATTGGGTCCGAAGTCGCTGCTGCTGCCACCACCCGCGGCTGCGAAGTAACGATCGTCGAAGCTGCCGCCGCACCACTCATTAGAGGCCTCGGTGCGGAGATGGGGGCAGCATGCGGCGACCTACATATTGCGCACGCCGCCGATCTACGGCTAGGAGTGGGCGTCGCGTCCGTGCTCGGCAAGGATGAGGTTGAGGGGGTTGCGTTGACTGACGGGAGTCACCTTCAGGCCGACCTGGTCGTGGTCGGGATTGGCGCTGAGCCCAACACAGAATGGTTAACGAACTCCGGGCTAAACATCGATGATGGAGTCATCTGCGACGGAACGATGAACACCGGCGTTCGCGGGGTCTACGCCATGGGTGACGTGGCAAAGGCCCCCAATGCGTGGCTCGGACCATCACCTGTCCGGGTGGAGCACTGGACCGCAGCTACGGAACAAGCGATGTTGGTAGCCGCAAACCTATTGCACCCCGAAGACAGTCGTGTATATGACTCCGTGCCGTTCGTATGGTCTGACCAATACGACGACCGAATTCAAGTGGCGGGCAACACCGAAAATGCTGACCATGTGGAGGTGTTATTGGGCTCAGTCGATGAACGAGCTTTTGTCACTGGCTATCGCGTTGGCGGCGCGTTAGCGGGAGTGATGGCCTTGAATACCATCAGACCGTTTGTCCAATATCGACGCCTCCTGATGAGTCACGCCAGTTGGGATGACGCTCTCGCCCTTGCAGCAGAACTCGCATGATCCTCAGAAGCCACCAACCATGAACCTGCTGTTGGAAACTCCATCGATCGACTCCTGGGAAGGCCCCCAGTGAGAACCCGTGGTCGTGAAATAGAGTCGGTCGCCGTCTTCTGCGCTTCATCGTTAGGCAACGAACCCAAGTTTGTTGAGCTAGCAACAGGACTCGGCAAATACCTCGCCCTAGAAGGTGTCACCGTCATCTTCGGAGGCAGTGACGCCGGACTAATGGGGGCCGTCGCTGACGGGGCAATTTCAGAAAATGGTCATGTCATTGGCGTCTACCCAGAAAATACTTTCTCCCGCGACGTACGTCATCGCGGCGGTGTCGACTTACGTTTGGTCGCATCGATGCATGAACGAAAGGCGTTGATGTACGAGCTGAGTGACGGCGTTATAGCACTGCCCGGCGGATACGGGACCCTTGATGAGCTTGCCGAAGTTTTATCTTGGACCCAACTCGGTCTTCACGACCTCCCCGTCGTCCTACTGGATACGGGCAAGTTTTGGAACAAATTTGTGGAGTTCTTCGACGACGCAATGTCCTTTGGCGTACTGAACGAAAGGAGTCGCCAGTCCTTGGCAAGGGCACTCACTCCCCAATCGGCGTTGGAGCTACTGCGCAAACTTCCCTCAGACACGGTCGAGGACTAGCTGAAGGGTTCTCCTTCATTAGACGAGCGACAGTCCCAAAACAGCTTGCTGCGACCCGACACAGCCGTGTCCGGGCTCATTTTCGTCGGGCTGAGAGGATTTGAACCTCCGACCCCTGGTCCCCCAGACCAGTGCGCTAACCAAACTGCGCCACAGCCCGCAGCGACGCCACGATATCTGGGATGACGCTTCGATCCGCTCGCCAGACCCGGTCAGATAATTTGTTGTACCACCCAAATAATTCCCTGCAAGGCGCGCCATCCCAGGTACAGGGCCGCGGCGGCAGCTACCACCCAAAAATGCCACGGAGCCGAACCGCCGCTCGGCGCGTCAGTAAGTAATTGACCGCAAGCTGGACACCCACCGTCGTCGCCGAGCAGTCCGAGATCAAACTCGCGCTCACATCGGTCGCACCACGTCACGAGTTATCTGCCACTGGGGTTTTCAGGCACGAAACAAAGCGATGCATCGAGACTTCCTTAGTCCCGTCGCCGCAGCCGCATTTTTATTGGCGTCGCACCTAGATCGAATTCCTCGCGCAGGCGGCGTTCAAGGTAACGCACGTAGCTTGCCGGCAAGTCTTTGTTAGTAAACAAGATAAACGTGGGGGGATGAGTTGCGCCCTGAGTCGCGTAAAGAACTCGGCCACCATGAGGCCCAGGCTGGGCCGACTGTGCAAGTTGAATCACTTCGTTTACTCGACGAGTCGGCACTCGCGTTTCATAAGCGTCTATCGCTGCCTCTAGAGCTGGGATAAGACGCTGTATCCCCCGTCCGGTCAAAGCGCTTATTCGTAAGACGGGTGATTCCCCCAAAAAATGAAGCCGTTGGCCGAGCTGGTACATCAGATCGTCTTTGTCTTCTTGGTTAACGAGCTCCCACTTGTTCATCAGAATGACAATCGGACATCCGGCCGCATCCACCCGTTCGGCAAGGCGTTGATCTTGAGAAGTAATCCCCTCCGATGCGTCGATCACAAGAAATGCTACGTCGGCCTTATCTATTGCCCGCAGTGCCCGGAGATTGGAGTAGTACTCGGTGTTGTCATCAACTCGAGATTTTCGCCTCATGCCCGCTGTATCGATGAAACGCAATAGGCCTAACTCAGTCTGGACGACTGTGTCGATCGCGTCGCGTGTGGTGCCCGGCAGGTCATGAACAACTGAACGCTCGTCACCGATTAGCCGATTGAACAGGGTCGATTTACCCACATTTGGTCTACCCACGATGGCAACTCCGGGAACCTCTCCATTGGAATCTGTTTCCCCGGCGGCTGGGGCACCTTCGTCTGCTTGCTGCTCCGAGCTCGGGAGCAATTCAACTATTCGGTCGAGCAAATCACCCGTATTTCGGCTATGCAGAGCCGAAATACCCATGGGGTCGCCCAACCCCAACGCCATGAACTCCCAGATGTCTTGATCTCGAAGCGAGCTATCAATCTTGTTGACAGCCAGAATTACTTGAACTGCTGAGCGTCGCAATAGTGAGGCCACGCGACTGTCTGCCTCGGTGACCCCAGTGGTGCCGTCGACCACCATAACGATCAGATCCGACGTGTCGATTGCTCTTTCGCTCTGAGCAGATACCTTGCCGTCGAGATCGGAACCTGTGGGAAGCCATCCACCGGTGTCAACCAAAAGAAACTCGTGTCCTAACCATTCAGCTTCCAAAGTTTTACGGTCCCGAGTTACGCCCGATCTTTCTTCGACGATCGCTTCACGTCTGCCAAGAATTCGATTGAACAACGTGGACTTCCCGACGTTGGGTCTACCAATCACCGAGACTACGGGCAGGGCCTCCGCGGCCGTCATATCGGAGTTCCTTGTTGCAAATCTTTCGACCTGGTCGTTGTTCGGAGAGCCGAACGCAGCGAAGCTCCGTCAGTCGCGATTACCTCGACTTCGCGTGGTAGGTCAGCCGGGGACAGCCCATCTAAGAATCTACCGTTATTGAGGCATACGTCAGGCAGCAGGTAGCGATGACCTTCCGGTTCGGAGGATAGAACTCGATGTAGATCTTCGCCGACCATGAGCCCACTCACCTTTACATTGCCACCAAAGAAGCGATTCTCAACTTCGATGATGCGCGCTTTTCGTCTGCCTTGAGATTCAAGCAGCGGTGAGAGAATTTTCGCCCCGTACGCTCCGGTAAGTATGCCGACCGGGGCATTATCTCGAGTGCCGATCTCGACGGGTATGGGCTTTGCACCTTCAAGAGAGTCGGAACTGGCAATCTCACCTCCACGGTTCGAACTAGCGCCCATTCGAGGCGCCCGGTAGCCCTGAGCCGGGGCGCCGTCAACCCATTGAAAGAAGCCGGCTCGGGGTCCGACGTCTGAGAGCCGTTTACCGGTGAACCCCGCTTCAAAGGCTCTTGCCATTCCAATGCCATCTTCGTGCATCGGAAAGTCTTCATAGGTATCGACTTCGGGAAAAGATTTTTCGGCGAGGAGATAATATTCGTCTGCAGCGAAGACCATTCTTCGCCCAAGCACGTTGAGGAACCGCTCCTGCCAACGCTCCACGGTACGCACAACGTCAACCGCCTCGTTTTGTGTGTGAGGCCTCATCGACGATTCATGGTTGTGGGCGCTAACCCCCAGAGGCACTACGGCTAATGACCTGAGTTCTGGAAAGCGATCAAGTACACCAAGAAGGGTGTCGTCCAGGACGTCCGCGTCGTTTATTCCAGGACATACAACTATTTGGCCGTTGACCTCAATGTTGCAGTCAAGCAGCGCCTTAAGCCAACGCAAACTGTATCCACCCCGCGGATTGCGAAGCATCCGAGTTCGCACAGCCGGATCCGTCGCGTGAATCGATACATACAACGGGGAGAGTCGTTCAGTTACCACTCTCTCCAGGTCGGCTTCAGTGAAACGAGTCAGCGTCGTGAAGTTTCCGTAAAGGAACGAGAGACGATAGTCATCGTCCTTGAGGTACAGGCTCCGACGCATCCCTTTCGGTAACTGATAGATGAAACAAAACTCGCAATGATTGTCACAAGTTCTGACTCGATCGAATATGGACGAATCGACCTCGGCTCCCAATGGTTGCCCAGCAGCCTTAACGACCCTTGTGTCTCTTGACACCCCGCCTCGCTGGACGGTCAAGGTTGGGTCCGCCTCATCCACTAATAGTTGCCAGCGAATAACGTCGGTCGGAACCTCGCCGTCGATTGCGACGATTTCGTCGCCCGGCAACAGGCCCGCTAACTCAGCGGCACTACCTGACGCGACGGCGACAACAACCGGCAAGGACATGTAGTTCAGGATACGGGTGAGTGCGTCTGACACCCAGCACGAGGGTCTCTGAACTAGCGAGGCGGTAGCCTCGCTTTGGTGAGTGTGGATCGGGTATTACTAGCCTCCCCCAGGGGGTTTTGTGCCGGGGTGGAGATGGCGATTAAGGCCCTCGCGTGGATGGTTCGTTCGTTTGACCCACCTGTTTATTGCTATCACGAGATCGTCCATAACCAACTCGTTGTTGACCGGTTCCGACAGCTGGGAGTTGTCTTCGTTGATGACGTGAGTCAAGTACCAGAGGGGCGCCCGTTAATGTTGTCTGCTCATGGCTCAGCACCTGAAGTCGTGAGGGAAGCTCGGCAACGAGGCGGCTACGTAGTAGATGCAGTGTGTCCTCTTGTCACCAAAGTCCATCACGAGGTCCGTGTCCGCTCCCAAAAGGGCTATCGAATTGTTTATGTAGGGCACGAGGGCCACGAAGAAGCCGTTGGGACAATGGCGGTGGCTCCCGATGCAATCAGTCTGGTTGAAGATCATGTTCAGGTAGCCGAATTACCTGACTTCATAGAACCAGTCGCGATGCTGGCCCAAACCACCCTTAGTCATCGAGATTGGGAGGGGGTGTTGGAAGCAACGAAAGAAAGGTTCCCTGACGTCTGGATGCCAGGTCGCAGCGACCTTTGCTTCGCGACAACTAACCGGCAATCAGCCTTGGCATCGATAGCTCGCCGATGTGATGCTGTTATCGTCATCGGTTCCGCGAACTCTTCGAACACCATGGCGCTCGTCAAACTGGCAAAAGAGTCCGGTTCCCAGCACGTCTTTCGCATCAATTCCGCGTCAGAACTACCTGACGATCTGAGCGGCACGGTCGGCGTGACGGCGGGAGCTTCGGCACCCGAGGAACTCGTTGATGCAGTGATCGAACATCTCTCACCATCTAACGGCGTCGAAGAGGTGCGCATTACTGACGAGGACGAGTACTTTCCGCCACCGAGAGAGATCCGGGAACTGCTTTCGGTTCTGGAGCTGGCGGTACACGCAACTCTTGCGGTGCCCAGTGATGCTCGAGTCGGGCCGCTTGACCGAGAAGTTGCCGCCAGCGATGTTCTAGCCTCTCTTTCGAACTAGAGAGAACGGCTTGCCTCTATTTAGGGGCTTGTCTGTGGTTCGCTGCCCGGTTCATAAATGTTTGGCGTCCCGCAAATGATTTGTGCACGATCAAATAAATCTTGAATTTCTTCGCGCAAATACTCTGAGGTATTGCGCACCTCTTGTCGAGATAGTCGGCCCGTCGCGCTCAGAGGGGGTGGCGGGATAGGTTCGCCGATGATCACATGAACGTGTTTCGGTCGCAAAAATTTCGATCCTCGTGGCATGGCAACTGCGGTCCCGCCGATTCCGACGGGCACGATCGGTACTTGGGTCTTAGCGGCCAGATAGGCCGCACCATCGAACAGCGGAAACACCCGCGGCCCGTCCTTTCGTTCACCCTCAGGGAAAGCGACAACGGGGTCATGACCATTTTCGAGAACAGCAAGCGCCGTCAAAAGTGCGGCCCGATCTGCACTTCCTCGGCTCACGGGAAAGCAGCCGATGGTGGTGAAAAGCCAACCAAAAAACGCATTATTCCACACGGACTCTTTTCCCATAAACCGCAGTCGCCGTGGGACGCATGCCTGAAGGGGGGTATCTATATAGCTTCTATGGTTCGGCGCCCAAACGCAGGCTCCGTCGGGGATGTTCTTCTGACCTTCGATGGTGACTCGGTTCCAGACCTTGAAGATGGCCCATACCAGGTATTTCAAGACTTGATACGTCGCTCGGTTGTACCAATGCGTGCTGCGATCAGCTAGCTGCGATTCGTCGGCCATCAATCCTCCACAACCAAGCGAAATAGGTGCGCAAGCTCCGAGACGACTTCGGGAATTTCGAGTTCGCTGGTGTCAACTACCACCGCGCCGGGCGCGACCTGAAGTGGGGAATCAGCACGAGTCGAATCGATTAGATCTCGCCGTTCAAGATCGTCGGCTACATCTCCCAGGGTCTGAACCGAAGATTCGTCGTAGCGTCGACGGGCTCGAACCTCAGGTTGCGCAGTCAGAAAAACCTTGAATACGGCATCAGGGAATACTTCAGTTCCTATGTCGCGGCCTTCCATCACCCCACCGCCGAGTTCAGTAGCCCACTTCCTCTGTTGGGCCACAAGAACTCGGCGTACACCTGGGTTCGCTGCTACGGCGCTCACGTGCTGATCGACCTCTGGGGTTCTAATTTCATCGGTGGCTTCGATACCGTCGACAAACGTTCGTTGGCCTATAGCTATTTCAGTTCGCCGAGCTAGGTCAGTGGTCGCATCTTGATCTTCGGAATCGATTCCTGCTCGTAACGCCGCTACGGCAACAGCCCGATACATGGCACCGGTATCAAAATGTGGAAGGTTGAGTTCAGTCGCAAGCAGGCGCGCAACCGTCGACTTGCCGGATCCTGCCGGTCCATCAATAGCGACGACGGCGACCACATCTCTTCGGGATTTTACTTCAGGGCGAAGTCCCTCAAGGCGCGAAAAGAACGCTGGAAAAGTTTTCTCTACACAATCGTGATCGTTGATCTCTATTCGGGGGATTCGAAGCGAAAGTAAGGCCATGGACATAGCCATTCGGTGGTCGCCATAAGTGTCTACGGTCGCTCCCCTGAGCGACCACAAGTTGGGTCGTACGATGAGGCCGTCTTTGGTTTCCGTAGCCTCGACACCGCACTTAGTCAACTCATTCACCATCGCGGCTAAACGGTCGGTTTCTTTGCGTCTAATGAAACCGACCCCTGTGATTTCTATAGCGGTCTCGGCGAAGGCTGCTACAGCGGCCAACGTCTGTGTCGTATCTGAACATTCTCGAAGATTGAAGGTGCCACCGCTAATTCGTCCGCCCTCAACTTCGATGTAATCCTCTCCCCAGACAACGTTGGCGCCAAGCTGCTCCAATACATCCACGAACTGGATATCGCCCTGATGACTATGTCGGTGAAGGCCAGCTACTCTCACCCGTCCTTGGGTTATCGCGGCGGCAGCAAAAAAATATGATGCTGCTGAGGCATCAGGCTCGATGCTCACCTCGGTGGCTTGGTAGCTGCCGGGGTGCACCAGATAAGTCAATTCATCCGGTCGTTCCACCGTCACGCCGAAATCAGTCATGACTTTGACGGTGAGTTCGATATATGGATGACTGACCGGGACGCCGGTCAACGTAATTTTCAGACCATTTGAATAGAGCGGCGCCGCCAGTAGCAGGCCACTCACGAACTGACTACTAGTTTCCCCCGATACTTCGACCTCTCCGCCAGACAGGCCGCCTGCGGAAATGCGGACGGGCAACCCGCCAGCTGCACCTATCTCTTCGATTTGGCATCCGAGGTTGCGCAGCGCTTGGATTTGTTCGGCAAATGGGCGAGATCGCAGTTGTTCGGCTCCATCCAGCGTCACTTGACCATGACCAGCCGCGAGCGTTGGCATCAGGAATCGAGAAGTGGTGCCCGATAATCTCGCATCAATGGCAAGGTCGTTGAAGCTTGGCGCGCCAGCTAACCCGGTGATCTCAATCTCAAGATTTTGGCGATCCTCTTTGACAATCGCTCCTAACGAAACGATTGCTTCTAACATCGCTTCAGTATCGTCAGCGAAAAGGACTCCCGACAGCCGGCTTGTTCCCTTGGACAGAGCGGCGCAGATCAACGCTCTGTTTGTTTGACTCTTTGACCCCGGGAGAGGAACAATTCCGACGGCCGGGGCGGCAAAGGGAGTCATCAAACGCGAGTTGTTCATGCCAATTCTCTTGTGGTGGGTCCATACCCCTGTCCCGCCAGTACCGCCAAGAACCTCTGAACCTCAGCCTGGGCTACGACTAGAACGAGAATGCCCTGCGCTCCTTCGGCCGAATGTGCGACTTCGATGTCAGCAACATTGACATCACAATCCGCAGCCAACATCGTGATGTTCGCGATTTGTCCCTTCTCATCAGGAATCGGGATCCTGACCTCGACGAGTTCCTGAGGTCGGACATATCGAGACGGCAAATTCGTACGCGCTTTTCTCGCCTGCGAGAGCATGTCCGTTAGTCCTGTTCGATCCGAGTGGGCCACGATTTGACGGATATTGCTAATTCGGTTCGAAAGCTCGTCCAGAACCGACACGATCGCGTCTTTGTTCTCTTCACAAATATCTAACCAAATTTCGGGGTGACCAGCGGCGATGCGCGTCATGTCTCGAAAGCCGCCCGCAGCCAAGCGCAGCAGAGGTGCATCGTCTAACGCTCGGTCATCAGCAAGACACATCAAGCTGGCAGCAGTGAGATGTGGGACATGTGAAACGATTGCGACTAACGCATCGTGGCGTTCCGGAGTCATAGTTACGACATCGCACCCCATTGAGGCAAGGATGGTTTGAAGATCACGAAGCCCAAGATCATCGCTACCTGAGGTCGGAGTTAGAACCCAGACGGCGCCCTCGAAGATCGCCTGGTTGGCACCTTCAACACCTTCTTGTTCAGAGCCTGCCATCGGATGTCCGGGTATGAACCGGGGGTTGTCAATGTTCGAAGCGACAGCAGTTTTCACGCTTCCGGTGTCGGTGACTATGCCCTTGGTTTCACTAAGAGCGTTATGAATTTCGTCCTCCAGAGCGCTCGCCGGGACCGCCACAAATGCCAATTCGGCAGCATCGTCGCTACCAACCGCGTCTAATACTCCAAGTTCTAAGGCGCGTTCGCTCCGCCTGGCATCGACATCTCTGCCCGTAACATGCCACCCCCTGGATCGGAGAGCCAGCGCTATTGAGCCACCTATTAGTCCTGTTCCTATGATCTGAGCACGACGCGTATTCTTGGTCATTGAGAAACTAAACCCGTCTGCTGGGGAGCAAGTCTTACGATCGGCATGGTACCGAAGGCGTGGTCAAAGCTCGGTGCGAGATTATTAATTGATAGCCGCAGCGTAAAGAGAACGAACCTCTTCCATAGTAAGAGTTCGCCACCGTCCAGCAGCCAATCCTTTATCGCTGACAGGCCCGATTCGTACTCGGACCAACCGAATCACCGGGTGGCCGACTAACGCACACATTCTTCGGACCTGACGGTTACGTCCTTCGTGAATGACCAGCTTGAGCACGCCCTCCTGTGGCATCGAAACTTCGGCGGGTGCGGTGAACCCATCTTCCAGCTCTACACCCTCACGTAGTTGCCGAAGGGCGCTTCTCGTCGGGAGGCCTTCTACATGGGCGAGATATTCTTTAGGGATACCGAAACTCGGGTGCGTCATCTTGTGTGTTAAGTCCCCATCATTGGTTAGAACGATCAGGCCCTCACTGTCAGTATCAAGTCGACCGACGGGGAAAACTCTTGTTTCGGAGGGCACGAGATCAACCACTGTGGATCTGCCCTGAGGATCGCTCGCCGTCGACACCACGTCACGTGGCTTATGCAACAGGTAGTGCACCAGGTCCGGGTCTTGGAGAACAGGAACGCCGTCGAGTTCTATTCGATCATTCGCTCCAACTTTGTCCCCCAGAGTCGCTAGGTCGCCATTTACGGTCACCCGACCTGCTTCGATCATCTCCTCGCTCGCACGTCTGCTCGCTACCCCGGACCGAGCTAAGACCTTTTGGAGGCGCTCTAACGACTCCCCAACAGTCACTTCGGAGGACTTGAGTTGGGAACTGTTCCACCAGTATCAGGAGACTGGGCCGGTTCATCAGCACCGCGTAGGACTACTTCGAGTGTTTCGACTACCTCGGCGTCAGGCACAAAGTCAGTGAGATTGGGGAGATCGCGAAGACTGTCAACGCCTAAGCGCTCCAGAAATAGGGCCGTTGTGCCGTACAGCGTCGCGTTGCCGGGGCCTGGATCACGACCAACCTCGTCTATGTACCCCCGCTGTTGCAGTGTGCGGGCGACACTATCGACGTTCACACCGCGAATTGATGCGATCTGAGCTCTTGAAATCGGCTGTTTGTACGCCACGATGGCCAAAGTTTCTAGTGCAGCGGTTGATAATCGCGTCGTCTGCCCTTCAAGAACGAACCGTTCAACGTAGGGAGCTTGAGCATCCGCAGTTTGATAGCGATAACCACCTGCTACCCGGCTAATGGTAAATCCCCGCTCTTCTTGGGCATAGCTATCAGTGAGGTACTCACATAAAGCGTCAACCGTTTCGACACTGACCTCTAGTAGCTGGGCGAGGACTGTCGGCGCTACGGGATCAGACGCAACTAGCAAAATCGCTTCAAGAGCAGCGCGCACATCAGCTGGTACGACGTTCGGGTCGAGGTCGGGAAGCTCGGGAATGGAGGTTTCCACGGCAGGAATAGACCCCTCATTTTCAAGTTGCGTCGCCAATACTTGAAAAACTTTGGCTTCGTCCTCAGCCGTCATAGGACACACCACCTGTGGGCAGCAGTACTTCGGTTTCGTCGCCCGTCCATACCAAGGTGATGTCTCCAAATCGTTCCGATTGATCTAACTCGACATGGCCCTGTTTATATAGCTCAAGGACAGCCAAGAACGTGACAACTACCTGTAGTCGATCAACTAAATCGGCAGTCAGTTGCCGGAAACTCGTTTTGCCCAGTTTCGGAAGTTCATCTATCAACTCGAACATCGCATCAGTCACTGACGCAGTGATGGGAGCGATATGTTCAACCTCGACACGATCAGGAGGTTGCGACTCCATCACTCTAGAAAAGGTGTCAGAGAGGTCTTGAACCGATAGGCCTTTGAGGAGGTCTGGAGCCAGCGACAGGTACCTTTCATCTGGTCCGGCAGACCGGGGGTAGCTGAACGACGCCACGTGGGTCATTTGTCGGATTGCTACCGCGGCGCTCTTGAAGGTTTTGCACTCTAAGAGGCGGGCAAGCAGCAGGTCTCGCTCCTCCCAGGTGCCGAGTTCGTCGTCAAGGGCGCCGTCGACTTCGTCAGGAAGCAGTCGCCGAGTTTTCAATTCAACCAGAGTTGCTGCTATCAAAAGAAACTCGGTCGCTAGCTCAAGGTCGATGCCGCCCTCGGCGGCATTCTCATCCTCTCCTACCGTAACAATTCGGTCCATTTCTGCCAGGTAGGCGTCAACGATGTGACTTAAGGACACTTCATAGATATCGACCTCTTGTTGAAGAATGAGTCGCAAGAGAAGGTCGAAAGGGCCCTCAAAAACCTCGGTCTGTACCTCGTAGGGCATTTCCTAAAGATAGCGGAGCAAATCACATCGATGTAACACGCTTGGTGAGTCTTTTGACGCATTTCCGGGCATCTTCGCGGCTTCTTCGGATGGTTTGCGGTGATCGCTGCGGTACCGTCAAGTTTCATGACAAGAGTGCTGTCGGGTATTCAACCGACCGGGGACATACACCTCGGTAACTTTCTGGGCGCGCTTCGCCAATGGGCTATAGACCAACATCTACACGACAGCTTCTACTGCGCAGTTGACCTTCACGCCGTAACCGTCCAGCAAGATCCGGTTGAACTCCGATCAAAGACTCTCGAAACAATGGCGACTTTGGTCTCGGTGGGTCTCGATCCTGAGGTGTGCACTCTTTTTGTTCAAAGTCACGTCCCCTACCACACAGAACTGTCGTGGCTTCTCGAGTGCACTGTCTCTTTCGGAGAGCTACGTCGGATGACTCAGTTCAAAGACAAATCGGCGAAACAAGGCGACGGAGGCCAGGAGCACGTGTCCGCCGGGTTGTTCACTTACCCGGCGTTAATGGCGGCCGACATTCTCATATACGACGCCGATCGGGTTCCCGTGGGCGATGATCAGCGTCAACACCTGGAGTTGACACGCGATGTCGCTGAGCGGTTCAACTCTCGCTACGGGCAGACATTCGTGTTACCCGAGGCTGCAATTCCCAAGATCGCCGCCAGGGTAATGGACCTTCAAGAACCGACCAACAAGATGTCTAAGTCCTCGGAGTCCCCCATGGGCACGGTCGGCATTTTCGAGGACACTAACTCCATCGCCAAAAAGTTTAAAAGAGCCATCACCGACTCCGAAAATCAAGTCCGCTTCGACTTTGACGCGAAGCCAGGCGTCTCAAATTTACTATCGATACTGGGTGCCGCCACTGACCGTGATCCCGCGTCGCTCGCCGATGAATACGACCAGTACGGTCCCTTGAAGAACGACACCGCTGAGGCCATCATCGACGCTCTCGAACCTGTTCAGAATCGACGAGCGGAACTTCTCGCTGACCCTGCAGAGCTCGACCGGATCATTGCTCGCGGAGCGGAGAAGGCATCTGAAGTCGCCGCGATAACTGTTCAACGGGCCAAGGACGCTATGGGGTTTCTTCCTGGGGGATGATTTTTTACCCCGGAGAAGTCAGAACTGATCTCTTCCTTCGTTGCTAATTTTGCCGCCGCGAAAGACTGACACCTGAGGAATATTGGAAGTGACCTCACCAGATCGCCATCTTCTAAAACCGAAGACAAAGATCGCTGCTCCTACCACAGTTACTATCGTTGCGGCTTCGGTAGCGACTCCAGCTAAGCCCGAGCCGAGAAAAATAACTGCTACGCCACCGGCCATCGTTCGTACATGTCGATTCGACAACTTCAAAGGTCGACGTCTTCGCTGGTTTCGTTCCTCAATAGTCTCAACACGGCCGTTTTGTAGACGGTAGGTCAGTAAAGCCTGCTCTTCAGCTGTTAGGTCGAGCGCCATCTGCGCGACTGCGTGGTCTTCTGCTGCGCGGACGGCAGTCTCTATATCTTGTGGCGCCGGAACACTTTTCGCTACACGCTCAGCGGCTTCGGGGTCGCGTTCGATGAGCCAATCCCGGAAGGGAACCAGAGCTCGATCTATCAATAGCCGCTGTTCTTTCGTAAGTTGTGAACGGGCCTTTTGGCGAGCCCTCGAAGTGTCTTCATCCACCGACTGCAATTTGAACGTCCCGACCCGGTCCCCATAGGTCTGGAGGATCACCTCTTTAAGAGCTTGCGTGATCTCGATTGCTTCCATGTGTTTCTCCTCAAACCGCTGCGTGATCTGCCTGTCGCAACACCATTGCCCGCACCCGATCAACGGTCCAGTCTTCAGGCTGGAGATGGTGCTGAGCAGCCCACATCACCACGAATTCATCGCTTCCGGCCTTGGCAAGTAAACCCGATCCCGCTACCGGGTATCCAATCAGCGCTGCTAACCGCGAGAACCAGCCATTTCCAGACGTCCACCGACCTAGTCGCTTTGCAGTAGCGAAAGGCTTTAGCAAGGCAGCCGAAACTCTGAGTGTCACTCCAGAATCAACCGTCGTCTTGCCGACATCATGTAGAAGAGCGGCAACGACCGCCGTTTCGTCTTCCGGCAGCTCACTCTGAACGATTTTCGCGACTGCAACCGAATGTGTTTGATCTGAGGAGATCATCGCAGACCAAAGCGCCATTTCATTCACAGAGAGCTGGCTCGCTACCCAGTTTCGGTCCAATGCACTAGGTGATCTCCGATCAAGCGAGGAAAAGAATCTTCGTACGAGATGACGAAAGCGTCTGCTTGGCACGGTAACGAAGCTACTTGTCCAGTATCTGCATCTCAGCGCGGGGATGCGACCGATCGTAGATCTGTCGGATTTCTTCGTCTCGAAAGGCTGTGTATAGCTGTGTGCTGCTAATCGATCTATGCCCCAAGAGTTCTTGCACGTAACGGATGTCTGCTCCATTCACGAGCATGTGTGTGGCACATGAGTGCCGCAGCACATGGGGCGTAAGTATCTCGCCGAGACCGACGCGTTCGCCATGTCGACGGACAACCATCCACGCTCCTTGACGACTAAGCCGAGAACCTCGCTGGTTGAGAAACAATGCGTCCTCTGCCTGGCTCGCACTCGTTCGACGACTCGACAGCGCGTCTCGCCCCAACCCGCTCATCCATTGAGAAACTGCCGAGTGCGCGGGTCGACCCATAGGGACGATGCGTTCTCGGCGTCCCTTCCCGAAAACCCGTAACAGTTCGCCATCCAAGTCGACGTCGACATCTGAAAGCCCAACCAATTCGCCTATGCGTAGGCCGCATCCGTAGAGGACTTCCAAAATAGCGCGATCACGATAAGAAGCTGGCTCGTCACCCACCGGCGAAGCGAGTAAGGATTCGACCTGCTCAAGAGTTAGCGCCTTTGGCAAACCTCGGGGCACAGTCGGTACTTCGACCGAAGCCCCCGGGTCTGTTTGGATCATTTCTTCTGCCGCCAAGAACCGGAAGAACGAA
>CEVI01123789.1_pt1 | contig 16140 bp, 17 predicted proteins | sample 531471 | NCBI WGS metagenome assembly CEVI01 (sample SAMEA2623513, study PRJEB7988) | marine metagenome | isolation source: saline water (ENVO:00002010), including
ATTAGGATTTATTAATTAATCTGTATAGCTATTTCAGGACGGGTCAAAATCAAGCCTCAGGCAAGGCATCCCCTAGGCAAAGGCATAGCAAAGCCTAGGATAGAGTATGAAGAGTATATGAAAACGGGGTATGAAAAACGAAATATTAAGATTTCATTAACAATGAATGGCGGATTTGTTTAACCGACCACTGAAGGATGATAATTCAACAAGTTCCCCATCGCCGAGATTTCCTAAGTCAAAGACCATATTATTTTAACGAGCTAATCCTGAGTATACAAGAACCCATTAGTTTTCGCATATTCTTCTATGGATTCTAATCCTACTTCTTTTCTTCTTTCATTAACCTGCTGAGGATTAAGTATGGGCCAAATGACATTTTGCTTTCGATTATTATCCCATAGGGATTGGGTATCATAAATTTGTTTTTGGTCTTCCCGCATTAGAATGCGATCCTGTAAAAATGCCAGATACCGGGTTTTAGACTCGCCTTCGTTAACCGATTTTTCCAAAGGCGGCAGGTAGTTTTTTTGAATCTTTAGAGGCGCATGCTGAATCACCAGCCATAAGGTCTGGTTAGCCAATTCCCCTACCTCTTGAATGCCCGGCCATCCATTTTCATCAATTAGGGTGATGATTCGATTCAGAACCAAGCTATCGTGTCGGGGCATTATTCCAAAAAAATTTCTTTTAAGTGCGGCTTACTATATTTAAGCTTCTTTATTTTTACCTCAGGTAAATGCTTTTTAATTAATTCAATAATTTCAACTTGTTTTGTTTTAGAGATTTTATAACCTAGGGTAATTGATTTTATTTGCTCTTTTTTTAATTTCATACTCCTTTCTGAGTCGTTAAAAAATAGCTTTTCAATACGATATTCTCTTTCATCACTATACTTTAAAGGCAGTTTAAAAATTAAATCAAAAACATAACTAGAATATTCAGGAATGTTGTCGTGATTTAGTACTTTACTCTTTGGAAGCTCTTCTTCTCTAACGTACTCCACATAGCCTTTTGAACCAAAATCTACAGGAAAAGTATCCAATAAATTTAATTCAACGCAGAATCCTTTATTATTACCGCCGAACTCTTTCCAGAGATGTGGATTCCTGTTTGTCAAGCTACCAGAAAAAACTCCTGTAATTTTGTCCAATAATTTACGATTATCGCATTCGATTTGATCGATTAAATCATCAGTAATTGGATTATTAGCGATTAAATTATTTATTATAGGATGATTAAGATTTTCAATATTATACGTTTTAGAATAATATTCTCTTCGATTATTTTCATTCATTATAAAGTCTCTATCAATCTGATAAACACAATCATAACTAGCTAAAAACTCTGATGGTTTTGCGAAGTATATTTCTTGATGGGTTATGATACGTCTATGCTCTTCTGACTGATAATCCCGATATTTAAATAGTGATTTCGGTATTATTTCATCTAGAAGGATTTCCAATATTTCTCAGAATTACTTTTAATTTATTCAACTACAACTAATTTAACTGTTTATGACTTTATTTGACAATAGATCAACATTTTTATTTAGCTATTTTAAGATAGCTAGATATCGACAACCTCACTTTACAGAATTTCGTAAAACTCTATTGAATAATAAGTATCTCTTAAAATGCAGAATAAAAAAGTAACTCTAAAGTCTGAGGTTAATCTAGTTATTATGAAAAATATAGATTATTTATTCTTAAGCAATTCTTCCAAATAAATTACTTTATCCTTTTCAGCTTGAAGTAGTCTTTCGTAAAGCTTTTCTTTATCTTCATAAGCCTCAACTAACTTGTCTAAAGGATTGAAAGTACAGTTATTATTATAAACTTGTCCTGTACTATTATCATAGAAATTACTGAAGTAATTAAATATCCCTTCCTCAGAAAAGTTCTCTATCGCTTCCTTAGCAACTCCTAGAACCTGCGCTACCCGTTCCAGTTTTTCATCTTCCACTGTTTCACTTTTTTCAAGAGTTGAAACACTTTGCTGGCTAATGCCTAATTCTTCGGCGAGGGTTTCCTGCTTCATACCGCGCAGTTCTCGTATGCGGGCAATTTTACGACCTATATGATTGGGTTTGGTGGTAGTCATCTGTATTATTTTTCGTTAATACTCTTAAGTTCAGTCTTTTGGCGCTGGTAAAATACAGGCTTAAAAAGGTATTTCACAAGTCGCTTTGGTAGGGTACGCCTTATCTCCGCTATATTTTTAAAGGATAATAGAAACCTGAAACACTCAAAGCTAATCAAAAGTAAGGCTTTTCTTTTAAAAGTTTTAGCAAATGCAAATCAGCTTGAGTTATGATCATTCTTCAATAGCTACAATATGAGAACTCCGCCAAACATCAGTCCAGAAATCCATAAGGTAATACCTATCATCCGCAGCTTAATCCGGGTACATACCCTTTATCTAATTGGACAGCAGAACCTAACAAGGGAATACGTATATAATTCTTCTTTAAACAGAAGTAGAAAACTGCGTATCCGCTCCGTACTGACTATGCTTATCATAAGTCACGATCAGGTAGCTGATCCCAAAATTTTTATGAGCGAGGTCTTCAACAAGACTCAGGAACATTTTAGCCTCTACTCCATTCATTACACCCTCAACGAAGCCAATAATAGCATTAACTACGGCTGCAATTTCTTAAACCGTGTCTTAAAGGAGGGCACCTTGCTATACAGTGAAGACAACCGGCTTAGACAGCTAGGCACGTACCTCTATCACCCTAAGGTATTTCTCAGAATTCAAAAGTATTGGAATAAACGTTTGAAACACGCACGCTACTTTGAAGAAAAATCTACGATCTGCGAGGATAACCCGAGTAATCAGGGCAGATACCTAATCTTAAAACAAGCCATTCAACAAGTCTGTTTAGGATTGATCTATGTTTTTTGGGAATATCAGCCCTCCTATTACTCCCTGCCCTTTCTCTTACACCTCTGTGAACAGTTCTCCGAAGTTCCAAAGATCATCTACCCAAAAAGATCCTTTCGGTCTCAACAGATGTATTCCCGACTTTGTCACGCGCAGTATAACCTAAACGAAAAGATACAGGAAGACACATCTGAATCTGATTCCCTAAAAGCGGAACAACTTACCTATAAATTTATTCAGGCCGCTCGTAAAGAGGCCGATAAAAAACTTGAGGAATTGAAAAAGCTTCACCTAAAAACAAGTTAATTATGAAAAGGAACAAGATCAACAAGCGAAAAATAAAAAGTCTCCGTGCTATCGCTAGAAATACTTATGGTCTTCAAAAAGAACGTATAGGGCAAAACACCTACAGAACTGCAAAGGTACACTTTGAAGATTTTGAAGATCATATGATGCGTACAACTGCCATATTAGATGTTTGCATTTTAGCTTTAGAAAGCGAAGGGAAGTTTTACTCCAAAATTCTAAGCCATAAAAGTGGAGATATTGCTATACAACAAGCATTGGAACTCGTCATCCAATTACTGCCGCATGACGATATTACTAAATATCAACAGCTAATCCATATTCTTGAAGAGGATGTAGAAGCTTTTGGATTTCCAAAAAAGTTAAAGAAACTACTAAAATGAATGCTGATGAAAAAGAAAAAAATGTATAAAAAATTGAAACAAGTTGGCGAAGATCATCTGAGAAAACTTAAACCTCACCCCCATTTTAAGAATAATCAACAAGTCTGCTTCCCGGCTCAAAGCCATCTGCATTTGATGTTCTTGATTGAAGATCTTATTAAAGTAAGTGTTATGGCACTGAATGGTATTGAACGCGGAGGTGATCGCCCATTAAAAGAACCTGAACGCAGTATTTCAGAAGTTCTAAAACACGCACTCGACCTTCTTCCTCTCGAAGAAGCAGAGTTTATTGATAAAACAATGGCGTTATTAAGTGAAGAATCATTAACGAATACCGAGCACTAAACCATTTACTTATTTCATCTTAAGCATCTCCTTTTATGCTCAATTGAAACACATCACCAATACCTTTTACGCGTATGGTGTGTGTGATCTTCATTTACTTCCTCCAGAGCCGTCGCATTCCTTTTTTGATAATCTAAGTTTCTTATGGATATTAAATTAGAAGAGGGCTATAAATAGGAAGGCAAAGCCGACCGGTTTATGCGCCCGACTAATTTAATATGCGATACTATTCGTATCAAAAAAGGAATGCTATTCGGAGTCGTTAAAAAGTGTTTCATTATAAAAGTAAAAGATAAGGTCAATCTGTATGACGGAAGCCGTTTCAGAGTCTAAATGTAGTGGACCTTTATAATCGTAAATGCAAGGTAATATATACAAACATCATTAAATGAAAAATGATGTTGTTGGGATGATAGATAATTTAGTTAATGACAAAAGGGTTTATCCTTAATATATTTGAATCGATAATTTAAGTCTGTTTTTTAATAAAATTTCAGATAAATAAAATTATGAAAACGATGTGGAATTATGCTTCTCAAGACATTGAAAATCCTACATTAATCTAAATATAGAAAGCTTCAATAGGTTTTTTAATGGTGAGTGCAAATACAAGTTAATTATTCTTTGAAAGATACTCAGAATAAATTTGATATTCAGAGGGTAAACTTTATTCTATTCAAACCGGACAGCTTATTGAAATAATTGAACATAGGGCAATTTATCTAGTTATGACCAGCATCTAATATAGAGGTGGTAAAGAAACTTGTTATATTATTTGGACGGTAAGATTTTTTATTGTTTATTATTTAGTTTTCTATAAACAATATTTTATAAATGAATCAGACAAAACTGAATGCTATTTAATAACGGGAGTTGAGGTCATTATGAAGTTTTTATTTAAAAATTAAAATATAAATCAAATGTGAATTCCTTTTCTTTCTATCATCAATTAGATTCTAAAGATTGTGGACCTACCTGCTTAAAAATAATAGCAAAGTATTATGGTAAAAGGTTATCTATTGAGTCTTTACGAAATATCAGCGAAACAACTCGTTTAGGTAGTAATTTATTATCATTAAGCAATGCTGCCGAAGAAATAGGCTTTCGATCCCTATGTGCAAAGCTGAATCTTGAAAAACTATCTATAGCACCTCTCCCCTGTATTTTACATTGGAACAAAAATCATTATGTTGTTCTCTACAAAATAAGGAAAAATACTTTTTACATTTCTGATCCTGCTCACGGACTACTAAAGTATTCAAAATCTGATTTTATAAAATCATGGATAGGCAGCAATGCAGATGAGTATACCGAAGAAGGAATAGCATTATTACTTGAGCCAACTCCTAAACTTTATGATACTGATTTTGAAGAGGATTCAAAGTTTGGTTTTGGATTTATTTCGAAGTATTTATTTCAATATAAAAAGTTTCTTATCCAACTCCTTATCGGATTGATAGCAGGGAGTTTACTACAACTTATTTTCCCTTTTCTAACTCAAAGTATTGTAGATGTCGGAATAAGAAATCAGGATATTCAATTCATTTACTTAATTCTAATTGCCCAAGTTTTTCTATTCTTTGGTCGTACCGCAATTGAAGTAATCCGCGGATGGATTCTTTTACACCTAAGTACACGCCTAAACATCTCCTTAATATCTGATTTTTTCATCAAGTTGATGAATCTCCCTATCGCATTCTTCGACACCAAGATGACCGGGGATATTTTACAACGCATTAATGATCATAGACGAATAGAGCGCATTCTAACGTCATCCTCTTTAAATGTGCTTTTTTCGTTTGTAAATCTGATTATATTTGGAATCGTTTTAGCCTATTATAACCTTTGGATCTTCGGGGTTTTTCTTGGGGGTAGTATACTCTATTTTTTATGGATAAAGCTCTTTCTTAAGAAACGTGCAGATTTAGATTACAAAAGATTCTCTCAGGTAAGCCAAGAGCAAAGCAAAACCATTGAACTCATTAATGGGATGCAGGAAATCAAACTGCACAATGCTGAAAAACAAAAGCGTTGGGGATGGGAATTTTTACAAGCCCGGTTGTTTAAAATCTCTGTAGAAGGGCTCGCACTAGAACAATACCAACAAGTAGGGTCAAATTTTATAAATGAGCTCAAAAACATACTTATCACAGTATTATCTGCAACTTTAGTGATAAAAGGTGAAATCACATTGGGGATGATGCTAGCCATCTCCTACATCGTTGGGCAATTAAATTCTCCAATCTCTCAGCTTATCAATTTTGTACGCGAATATCAGGATGCTAAAATATCGCTTGATAGATTGGGTGAAATCCATAACAAGGAAAACGAAGAGGACACTGCTCAAAAGATTAGTGATATCAATTACGATTCTGATTTAAAATTGGAGCGCGTCTCTTTCAGATATACAGGTTCTGATACGTTAGTACTTGAAAATTTAGATTTGATTATTCCATCTAATAAAGTTACAGCTATTGTAGGCGTGAGTGGTAGTGGGAAATCTACACTTATCAAATTGCTTATGAAGTACTATTCCCCCATTGAAGGAGATGTGTTTCTGGGAACGCATAAGCTAGATAATGTATCTCAAAAGACCTGGCGGTCCATTTGTGGTGTAGTGATGCAGGAAGGCTATATTTTTAATGACACCATAGCCCACAATATTGCTATTGGAGAGGACTATATCGATAAAGAAAAACTGGCTAAAGCCGTTGACATTGCAAATATCAAAGACTTTATAGAGTCTCTTCCGCTCTCTTACAACACCAAAATTGGGATGGAGGGTATTGGCTTAAGTACCGGACAAAAACAGCGGTTATTGATTGCCCGTGCAGTATATAAAGATCCTAAATACTTATTCTTCGACGAAGCAACTTCTGCTTTGGATGCAAATAATGAAAAAACTATTATTGAGAAATTGAATTCTTTTTTTGAAGATCGGACCGTGATCGTGGTTGCACATAGGTTAAGCACCGTTCGTCATGCAGATCAAATCGTTGTGCTTGATCAGGGGCGTATAATAGAGTTGGGTAATCACGCAAAATTGATAGAAAAAAAAGGAGCCTATTACAATCTGGTTAAAAATCAACTCGAACTCGGAAAATAGTATGTCTGAAAAGCTTAAAAATATAGATTTACGCAGTGAGGAGGTACAGGAAATCCTTACTCGGGTTCCCAACTGGATGATCAGATGGGGTAACACGCTCTTTTTAAGTCTTATCATATTGGTTCTTGTGATGGCCTGGTTTGTCAAATACCCGGACATTATTCAAACCAGTGTCTTTCTAACCACTGAAAATCCAGCTGAGAAAGTCTATGCCCGAACAACAGCACGAATTGACAGCATTTTTATAGAACCTAATCAACAAGTATTTTCTGGACAGCCTCTAGCATTATTAGAAAATACCGCTGATTATTCTGATATTGTTTATCTGGAAGCATTATTAGAAACACTCGAAGTCTCAAAAACTAATTTCTTCTTCCCTATTGATGATCTACCTATGCTATTTCTTGGAGAGGTTGAACAAGCTTATGCTAATTTTGAAAATAGTTATATTGCCTATTCCATTAATAAAAACTTACGTCCTTACACTAATGAAGCCAATGCCCAGCAACTTAAACTCTCGGAATTAAAAGGACAACTTTCCAATCTAGAATCTCAAATACGTATCAATAAAAGGGAATTGCAATTTAAAGAGAATGACTTGGAACGATCTAATACTCTGTATGATAAAGGTGTTATTGCCGAGCGAGAATATGAAACCAAGCAAATTGAATTTCTTCAGGCGCAACGCAATTATGAAAACCTTATCAACTTACGTTCTCAATTGAGAGATGGAATTAATTCCACAAGTTCAAGTTCGCGAGCTACAGACATCAATCGCACTCGTGAGTCTATGGCTCTATATAAATCCTTAATTCAGTCTTTCAATCAACTGAAAAAGAGCCTTAAAGACTGGGAATACCTTTACCTCCTCAAAGCAGAACAACCGGGAAAAGTAACCTTTATGAATTACTGGAATACCAATCAAAGAGCAAATCAGGGAGATATGATTTTTACGGTTATTCCGAAGGACAGCAGAGGGTTTTTAGCGAAGTTAAGCGCTCCCGCACAGAATTCAGGAAAGATTAAAAAAGGTCAGACTGTAAACATCAATTTGGCGAACTATCCTGAAAATGAATTTGGTGTACTGAAGGGCACCATCAGCAGTGTCTCGGCTTTGCCTGATAAGGAGCAAAACTATATCATAGATGTAAGCCTTCCCGATTCCTTAGTAACTTCCTATGGAAAACCCATTGACTACAAACCGGAAATGCCAGGATCCGCTGAAATAATCACAGACGACTTAAGGTTGCTCGAACGCCTATTTTTTCAGTTTAAGGAATTATTAATAAAGTAAGCTAATTAAAATTTATTAATAGGATTTATTTGAATATTTTAATCGTGCTATTTTAGACTCATAATATCTAAATAGAAAATCATAGCAAACCATTTCATGTTGTCTTGCCTTTGACTTAAAAAGTCTATTCATTGACATATGAATATAACTACTCAATAAAGAATCTAATGGTATATTAGATTCTTTAATATTACAAATAATATTTTCTACCAAAGGAGTAATTTCATTTGAGCGAATTTTTAATAATCCTAAATAATTAGAATACTTTTCATTATGAGATTCAAAGCTGAGCGATAAAAACTGGTCAATTTTCTCATTGTAAATACGATATTTATAATCCAGTTGCTTTTTCAAATATCTATTCATATTAAATTCATTACCAAAACCTGTTTTTAAATGCTCCAACAGACTCTTTCGTTCAGACAGTGTGAATTTAAAATTTGATAACAATTCATCTATAGCTCTTAATCCAAACAACCACCTTATATCCTCTCCCTCTTCACCAGAAATTTGATTAAATAAATTCATCATCATTTTACTATCAAAGTAGAATATACTTTCAGATAAATCTATATTCTTGCAACCATATCTTTCAATTTCTCTCTTATAATTTTCTATTTGAATTTTCCAAACTAAATCCAGATCGCAAAATTCTCTTAACGGATTTTTAAGTTTATCAATGATCTTTGAAAAACCATTTCTTTCTATATAATGAAATCTCAATCTTAAATGATAGCCGTTATCGTAATATCGGATGAAAAACCACTTATCTATTACTGAATTGTCTATTAATTCTTCAGTAATTGTTTTGAAGCATTCTGTCAGAATTAATTCGGAGGTCTTAGGACCTGTATATAATTTGAGATAAAACCATTCTTCTCCTATAATAAATTCTCTTTTAAAATTTTCAATCATAACTCCATTCCAAAAAACTCAGTATTAATTTTTATAAAAAGGCAATATTATTTGATTAGTATAATTTCCATTCTCTCCTTTAACTATAGAACTCTCATTATATAAAAATTCAGTTAACTTGAAACTTGTATGGTTCTTAACCGTACGAAATAAAAGGCGGGAGGATGTTATATTGCCAAAATTTACGTAGAGATGATTATCCCCTTCAATAAGTTTGACTTCAGATGGTAAATTATAAACCTCTAAAAATTTAAGGACCTCTACATTAAATAATTTTTCATTATCAAATACAGTTAAAATCGATTTTATATCGCTAGTATCAAAAGTCCAAGTGGCTTCTTGCAAAATGATTTTTTTGTAAACTATTCTTGGAACATAATTGAATTTATCAAGCATTCTTTCAATAGAAATTCCTAAAGAGTTTCTTTTATCTTGAGTTTGAAGATCCGAAAGAAAATGATAGATAGGTAAAGAGTTTTTATGATAGTTATGAGCATTTGTTAATTTTGGAATTACTTCTTTATTATGCTTTATTGACCTAATTTTAATTTTACCATACCCTTTAATACTAATCATAAGATCAGATATTGGTAATTGAAAATTGGGTTTTTTCAAAGAGCGTGCTAAATAAGGAATTTCATATTTTCTTATTGCAGATCTCATTAAAATGTTACCAACCCTGGATTCCGGGAGATGAGTTATTTCAGCAAGAATTTTATCTTCATGTAGTTCCTCTTCCTTCTTAATAATTTGTTCAGTTAATCCATCTATATCTTTATTTCCGTGTCCGAACCTAGATAGCAAACTAGCAGCACTAGACCCACCTGCACCAATAATTTTAATCATTTCTTTACTATCTAAATGTAGTAATTCCAATATTACATATAATGTATCTGGTAAATCGTCCCAGTTTAAAGGAAAATCATCAAGATCATTATCCTGAATTTCAATTATATTAGAATCATCTTCTCCTGATTTTAAGATTTTATCCAAGAGAAATTGCTGAAAACCATCTAGCTCAATTTTATTTAGTTTATCCGGAACTGTTGGTAAAATTATATCGTCAATAAGTGGATTAGAATCACTTAATTCATTGGTTTGAGCATACCCAATCCCGATTTCGGGATCCAGCGCTAAGGATAGTTTAACTTCTTCCTCTTCATATCTATTATAAAAAGATTTCTTAAAGTTGGCTAGGTTTTCATTTAGATAATTTGGGGTAAACTTGTTTAATAGATATAAACCAATCTTAATATTATCCACTGTCGTATTGCTTAAGATATTTGATTTATAGTTGATGCTCAAGTCTGTCTGAAACAAAAATTTATTATTAAATGAAGTATTTAAACTTTTTATTTTATTTGAAATAATTTGATATCTAGAAGTATTATTTCCTACTTTATTATCTAACGATTTTATTTCTTTCTTAATTTCTTTTAGTAAACTCACTATATCTTGAGAATATTCTACTTTTTCAAGAACTTTAATAATCTGTTTTAAAAATTCAGGGCCAGTTAAAGCAGGTTCAAGTTGACTTACTAAGATTTGGTTTTCAATCAATTCATCTAGAAATAATGTTGCTATTTTTCCATCAATCCCTTTATCGACTAAAAATTTTGCCAAATCATTTAATTTAACTCCCTCTTTACATTTATTTAGTAATTCTTCTAAATAAATAGAATTATCAACTGAACTTATAAAATGATTTCGCTGAGCATTTAAGTATTGATATTCTACGTATCTTATTTTATTTCCAATTTTATAAAAACTATTATTTGGATAAAAGTATAGTTGATTTTTTATGAAGTCTATTCTAACAAGATTTTGTGCAAGAGCAACAAGGTAATTCATATCCAATCTAGTATAACGATTGTTTTTAGTTGTCTTACCTAGAAATATATCAGTAGTATAACCAAACTTCCCAAGACAACATCCAGCAAATAAACCGAATGGTGTGCTTCTAGATGACATTCTAGAAATATATTTTAATATACTTTCTCGCATCTTGGGTTTTAAGTAACCATCATCAAATGACTTTTTGGCTAACCCATAAAAGTCAGGCGATGCCAAATAGATTGCCTCACTTATTATTGGATTGTTAAAAATTTTCTCAATTTCATTATCATCTACTCTTCTCTTTGATATAAGTTCTCTTAGATTATCTAGTGAAATTAATGGCGTTCTAAGTACGAAGTTATTGAAAGTTGTATATGGAATTTTATTGTTCATTTATCCTAATTATATTACTATTAAATAAGAAGGCACTCATACCAATCAAAATCCTCATCTGCTATAAAGCTAATAATTGATAGTCCTATTCCTGAAATTCCTTCAAGGATTGTCAAATTTGATGTCCAACCTTCAGAGTCACCACTCCAATGTTTGAACCCTGCATTATCCCGATCATTTCCAGCTAAATTAAGCCCAAAATCACACCAATATTCAGAAGCCCTTTTAAATTCAAAATCCTTAAATTCTTGATAAAAAAAATTGTACATCAAAGCATTTCCAAAAGCTCCGTGACATAAATCAGCATCGATTACTCCAGTTGATATCGCACTCTTTCTTTTTAAGGTATTTTTTACAAGAAATAATGATTCACTTATAAGATATTTATCATTTAATGAATTTCCGGCCTTATAAAAAGCTAGAGCAACTCCTAAGTCGCCGTAACACCAAGCTAATCTTGTAGGCTTTTGTTTTTTTTCTGATTCCATTGAAGAATTAGGATAGATGCTAATGGTATTAGTCTTATTTAACTTGTAGAATCTAATAAAATCCACAGCCTTTCTTAAAATATCAAGTGCCGATTGTTTAAAATCAGGAATGTGACTCAATTTTACTAAAAAACATACAATGCTAGATGCTCCATGAGATAAACTCAAATCATAAGTATGATCTTGACTATCAAACTTAGTTTTCCAACCAATTCTATCTTCAAAAACATCACCAGAATCAATTAATTTATTTAAAAATAATAAAAGATAATTCTTATAGTTATCTTTTAAAGATTCGCTTTTTGTGTTTCTAAATCTCTGATGAAAATATACAGCATATCCAATACCTGCGTGTAGGAAATCAAATTTCCCTAAGGTCATATCCTCTTTCATTACAGATAATAGATATTCATCAAAATTGATTAATAACTCATCTGCATCAAGATCAATTAATTCTCTGCTCACTAAGTGATCAATAACCCAACCAAAACCAGCAATTCCGGTACAAAAAGTTGGATTATAATATCCTTGATTTATTCTATTTGTAATGGAATTGAGAATTTCAATACCTACGTCATAATTAGTTTTTTTTTTAAATAATTCAGAAAAATAAAAATGAAACAAAGCTACACCTGAAACACCTCCTAAAACACCAATTTCTTTGTTATTTAGATATTTCGATTTTAAGACTTTATTAATTTCAAATAGTTTTGTTTTTAATGCTGTTTTTAATTCCATTTAGGTTCATAATAAAATTAACCCAAGAAAATTTTCTTCTTGGGTTAAAAAATTTTTAATAAGCCAAAATTAGCAAACACCTACACCGGGAGTTGAGCAAGAACAGCTGTAAACGCACAATGTTGCAGTGTCCCCTCCTCCATTACCTCCTCCATTGCAAGGAGAACCATATGCTGTTTGGCCTCCTAAAATTTTTGATTTGTTAGAGTTAGACAGTTCACTGATTTTTTCCTTATTCAATAATAATTGAATACTTTTCTTGTCTTTCATAAAATTACTGTTTTAATTAATAAAGTTTTTTAAAAATAATAATTTTACATATAATTTGATAAGCATTTATTATTTATTTATAAATAATATTGTTAAATTCATATTTATGTTATTGAAATCTTAACTTATACGATTTGAAAATTATACAAAGTTTATGGACTAAGCCTCTTATAGATGACGAGGGTAAACTTCATTTTCTAGACTGGAGGCATCCGAAATTTTTCTTCATGAGTTGGGCATTAAGCTGTTTAACATACAGGGAAATTTATTCAGATGTTGAATTAGTTACAGATGAGATTGGATTTGATTTGTTAATTAAAAAATTGAAATTACCATATACTTCAATAAAGGTTGAATTAGATAATTTAAATAATTATTCTAGTCGAATATGGGCAATAGGTAAGATACACTCATATAAAATTCAAAATGAACCTTTTATACACGTAGATGGAGATAGTTTTATTTGGGAAAGATTTGATAAGCGTATTGAAAATGCAAATTTAGTTACTCAGCAAATTGATGTTGATAATGGCTACTATAAAGAAGCTATTATGAATGCTAGAAAATATGATTTTATCTTACCTGATATAATAGAGCAAGATTTACTAAAATTTCAAACAATTAAATCTTGCAATGCAGGTATTTTTGGCGGAAATGATATTGCATTTATAAAGGATTATTGTAATCTATCATTTGAATTTATTAACAATAACTCGTCTAAATATAATTCAAATTTTAATGGGGCATTTTATGCTTTACTTTATGAACAATTACTCTTTTCGTGCCTAGCTCGAAAAAGAAATAAGGACATCACATATTATCTTAATGAAGATTTAAAGCAGACTAATGACTTTCTTTCAGGCGATGTTTCTAACTTTTTGAATAAGTATAAATCTGATAAAAGATTTGTACATATTTATAGTACTAGAAAAAAATTATTGAAATCTTGTAATGAATTGGAAAATCAATTAGAATTAGAATATCCTCAATATTATGAAAGAGTTATAAGATTATCTAGATATTTTTAACACTTATGAAAATATATTTTACAAGGACAATTTTATTGGCTTCTCACTTAAATAATGATTTTCTAAAAATTATTAATGAATTTAAAGAACCAGAAAATAAAGAAAATTTATTGATTCTTTTTAAGAAGCATTTAGAATCTATTGCTTTTGATAAATATAATTCTCTAATACAAGAAGTATTGGAAATAGAAAGTAAAAAATACAATCTAAAGAATAAAATGGAAGAGATATTAAAAATTAAATCCCTAGAGAAGTTTTTAAATTGGCATAGAGAAATAATCTTAAGTTTAGATTTTGCTGAATTATCTAATATTAAATTTATACAAAATAATTTAATTCACTTATCCCAATCAAATTGGGAAATTGCCCTGGATGAATATTGGAATACTTCTATTGTTCTGAATAATCTATCAAAACCACCTAAACAGCACTATTTTTTGTTTCAACAAACGGGTCATTACGATTCCATTCTTGAAACTAATGTTGTGGAATATAAATTATCTAAATATGAATATTTTTTGTTGCAACAATTTTATAAGCCAAAAGAATTAATTATTGTAATTAAAGATTTTATTGATGTATTTGAAGTCCAGTCAAGTGTAGAATATAATGCTCTTTATAGTGAAATCAGACATATGCTTAAAATTATGATTTTCAATAAATTAATAATTCCACAGCATAACAGAATTATACAAATTTAACAAAAGGTTCTATTCGATTTATTGCAATAGCAACCTATCATTTTTATTGATAAACTACGAAATCCGGTGATTGACGCAGTAAACAAATTTAGTATATGTATATTTTAATCCTTTTCTTTTCATTTTTTAATCTAACAGAAAATGATAATATTTATGATGGGCAAAGGCAATTAATGGCTTTGGTAAACATCATTAAAGATGTTGAATATGAGTATTTTGATGTTACTTCAAATATAATGTCTAATGATTTAAGTGAAAATTTTGAAACAAGTAAATTAGAATCTCTATTGAAAGATATATATGTAGTTTCTGAAAATCTAGAAACATTCACCTCTACAAAAAAAATAAACATTGAAAAAATTAGACCTAAAACTGAATTTGATGAAATTAGACAGATTACTTTAAAGAACTTTTCTTCAATAAGAAAAATGTTGCTCTCAATTGACAAATCAGATAGCACAATTAACTTGTTAAGGTTTGTAAAATATGTACAAACAATAAAATTACTGAATCAGGAAATTATTAAATATAGAGAAAATGTTGGTACTAATTATACTCCAACACCACCAAAGAAGAATCAAATGAAAGATTCTAAGGCCTTTGAAAGTACGTTAGGTGCAGATGGTATATCTAATGATCAATGGATTGATATTTTAAAATCTAGATCGGGAAGTAAAACTTCAGATTTAATACGCCTAAAGAGCAGACAAAATAATCTTATGTTAATTGAACTAAAAAATAATGAAAAATCAATTGTCAAGGCTGGTGAAATTGAAAGAATAGAAGTAAAAACAAACTTAGTTAATGGAATAAGGTATACATATTCAGATTTTCCACCAGATCAATTATCATTAAATTATAGTACTGATAAAGCTTTTGTTGAAGGATTGATAAGGTGGATGATATATATAAATGCTGGTAATAAGGTAAAATTAGAATCTATTTTAGCAATTCAGAAAAAATTTAATTACATAAATAATTCTTGGATTAGAGAACCTAAAGATTCAGTGCTAACCTATAATAACCGAACTATAAAAGATAAATTTAGTAATTCAATTGATTTCTTTATAAATGAATACCATTTAAATTCTAAGTATCAAGTTGACCAAATTCATATTAGTGATAGTATAATAAATTTTTATGGAAAAGATAGTTCAACATCCGACTTAGAAAAAATGATATCATTAATTACTATTAAAAAAAATACAGGTAATTTATTTAAGCAAATAAAGCATATAATCAATCAAATGAAAGACGGTTCGATAAATTTTACAACTATAGATATGGGATTAAATAAGTATTGATTATAAATTTATATAATTAGGTATATTTAATTGTAGGCTTTCCTTTTTTGTAGGCTTCCCTAAAACAGGACAGTTGTTAATTCGAATTTACTAAATTTTTGACCTCCTCCCATATTTAGGTACTGGTCATAACTAGAGAATCTG
>CEVI01047160.1_pt1 | contig 15968 bp, 13 predicted proteins | sample 531471 | NCBI WGS metagenome assembly CEVI01 (sample SAMEA2623513, study PRJEB7988) | marine metagenome | isolation source: saline water (ENVO:00002010), including
GACTACCAAGCCGGATAGCGCGAACGCGTCAGAACATCGTGCCGCGCATCACTGCCGGCCTGGTAACGCTGTGGAATGTCAGCAAGGTCAACAGCTATCTGCGTTATCACATCTCGCAGCTCAAGATCTTCTAGCCAACGGTCAGGAATAGCCTGCGGGCCGTAGATCAGACCCAGTAGGTTGCCCGCAATCATCCCGGTGCTGTCGCTGTCACCACTGTGATTGACCGCCGTGATCACCCCGTCCTCCAAGCTTTCGGCTGCAAGTGCGCACCAGAGCCCGATAGCCAGTGCTTCCTCTGCAACCCAACCGCCACCCAAATCTGCAATACGCTCAGGATTAGGACGCACGCCCTGCTGGTGCAGCCGCAGTACGTATTCGATCAGCCTGCGCGTTTCTTCCATACCGGGCTTGCCGCCGTGCGCTTGCAAGGCAATGACCGTTGCGTCGTCAAGTTGAATATTACGCCAGAGTCGGTTCAGGATGTCAGCAAACAGCCCTGCCGCCAGATAGCCTGTCGGATGGCCATGTGTCAGTCTCGCGGACTCACTCGCGACCTCGAACGCATTGAACAAAAATGCACAGGGGGCCACGCGCATGACGCCACCGCAGCCTTTGCTGTCATTGATTGCGTGCTCGCCGAACTCGGCACTATCAATCAGGGCGGAAAGGCAGGTGTTACCTGGCGCACGACGTGACCAGAGCTCTTTTTGCCTGATCAACCAGCCATCGCGGCAAGGACTCAGCGCGGGCTCGACGCCCTGGGTCACCAACCAGCGCTGCAGAGCATGATGGATGACGGCGGGGACATGACAACTACCGGTGTCAGCCTGACGCACAAAGGCGCGCAGCAAACCCTCAGCCGTGAACAGCATCATCTGTGTGTCGTCAGTGATCGCACCACGGCGCCCATATGCCGGTGCCATGGAGCGAATGCCCCAGTTACCAAAACCGCGGCGAATCTCGTCCCACGACATGAATTCAACTCGAGCGCCCAGCGCGTCGCCAGCAGCACCTGCCAGCAAACAACCGAGGGTGCGCTCTGCCCCGTGCGCCACGGGAGCCGGCTTCAACCATCCGAGCTCTCGCCCACAAACAGAGGGCTGTGCGATGCCGTCGTCAGTCCCGTCATCACCGTACAGAACAATGCATGGGTGTCCGCACACATCACGCTGCAGATAACGCATCAGTACGTCCTCACGTAGGGCTGAAGACGAATCAATGGGGCTGGTCAAGGTTGCGGTCATGCTGTCACTCCATGGCAATTGCAGAGTGACAGGCTAAATTCAGCATGCGACGATTCATGTCGCTGCGATTAGACACAAGGATTTGCAATGAGCCAGCACGATACCCTGATGCGCCACCTCGCTTTGCTGCGCATGATTCCCCGTCATCCGCATAAGCGCGCCACCACTACCCTGCACGAGAGGCTGATCGAAGAGGGGTTTACTCTGACACCACGCTCTTTACAGCGCGATCTGGAGCGACTCTCCACCCGGTTTCCGCTCACCTGCGACAGTTCGGAAAAGCCCTATCGCTGGTCCTACGTCGCCAACTACGCCAGTGACCTGCCCGCCATGGATACCGTTGAAGCGCTGGTGCTAGTCATGGCTGAGCAAGGGCTGTCAGACAAGCTACCGCCCTCCGCACTCAGCCACATTGGCTATCGATTCGAACGTGCACGCCAACTTCTCGGGAGCCTGCATGCAAACGGCCTATCGCACTGGAGCAAGCGCGTTTCGAGCATTCCTGAAGGCAAGTCACTTATCGCGCCTGACGTCAAAGCCGGTATCTGGGATGCAGTCTCTGATGCGCTGCTCAACCAGCAGGCGATTGAGGTGGACTACCTTAGCCGCTACAAACAAGAGGTTCAGCACTTCACGGTGCATCCGCAGGGCCTAGTGACGCGCGGACCAATCAGCTACGTACTTGCCACCATCAACCAGCACGATGACATCCGCCAACTCGCCCTGCATCGGTTTCAAACGGTTCAAAGCAGCAGCGTGGCCTACCGGTCACGCCCTGAATTCAATGTGCAGGACTACATCACCGAAGGTAGCTTTGGCCTGCCAGTCACAGCAGAGCCAGTGGTGCTTGTTGCTCAGTTGAACAGCCACGTCGCCTGGAAGCTGAGAGAAACACCGGTGAGCGATGATCAGACATTGTCTGAACCCGACGCAGATGGCTGGATCGAGTTACGCGCAACAGTACCGAACGACCAGCAAACCCTCTGGTGGATTCATGGCTTTGGTGCCGGCTTTCACGTCGTGCAACCAGCGGAGTGGCGAGATCATCAGGCAGAGCAAGCCGAGAAAATCCTGTCACAGGCGAAGAAAAACGGTTACCAGCCTTTGCGGCAGGAGGCAACGCCATGAGCTATGAACGCCTAAAGCAGCGCCAGCGCGCTGAACGCCACACCCACAACGAGAACCTAGCCCTGCGCACCCACCGCTCGCTCAGCTGGCTCAACCGCGCCGAACAGGCCGAGGATCTGGACGGGCAATTCATCTTTCTATGGATCGCCTTTAACGCGGCCTACGCCACGGAAATTGACGAACGCCTACGCCTCAGGGAACAGGAAAACTTCAAGGTTTTCCTCAACAAACTGTGCGAGCTGGATCAGCAGAACACGCTTGAGAAACTGGTCTGGCAGGCATTCCCCGGCAACATACGGGTGCTGCTGGACAACCCGTTTGTGTTTCAAAGCTTCTGGGACTATCAGAACGGTAAGCTCAGCCATGAGGACTGGCAACAGCGCTTCATCGCAGGCAAGCAACGCGCCAAAATCGCCCTCGGCTCCCGTGACGGGGTCATGCCGAGATAAAGGAAAATTAGGACATAGTGGTTCTATCCTATTGATATAAATAGAATTTCACTTGGCCTGTTTGTCCCGCCTGCCTCATGCCCGGAAGCGTCTATGCTGATCTATTTGCATGCATAGGGGCTGAGCGATGGCGGCTTTGGAGAGAACGGCATATCCACGACTAGCAACTACCCTCAGTGCGAAGGACTTACACCGCAACTATTCGCTTTCCTCAGGAGAGCTTGACTGGATTTCCAGGACAGCTCGTAGCCCAGCCCTTTCCCTTGGGCTGGCAGTCCAGCTCAAGGTATTCCAAGAGCGCCATTACTTTCCTCCCCTAGACGAGATACCTCCAGAAATCACTGACCACAGCAGGAATACACTCGGTTTTGGCCCTCGTATCACTTCCCGCTATACCAACTCGCGTACTTTTTATAGGCATCAGGCGGCCATTCGTGAGTACCTCCAGATCAAGGCTTTCTATGGTAGTGAAGCGCTCACCATAGCTCTCCACCTTGCGCACGAATCTGCCGAGGTACTCGACCAGCGGGCGGATATCATCAATGTGCTGATCGGCGAGTTGCTGCAGCGCAGCTACGAACTCCCAGCCTATTCCACCCTCAATGACGCTGCTGAGGATGCCTTAGTTGCAATGCAGGAGCGGCTATTCAATCTCGTTGTGACCAGGGCGCCAATTGAGGTGGTCTACAAACTGAAAGAACTGCTCGAAACGGATTTCGGGCGACGCCAAAGTGACTTCAACGCCCTCAAGCAGGCACCCAAGAAGCCATCCCGCAAACACTTGGAAGTGCTGATAGATCACATGGCTTGGCTCGAGAGCTTTGGGAATCTAGATGCCATTTTTGATGGAATCGTCGATACCAAAATCCGCCACTTCGCTGCCCAAGCTGCGGCGTCGGACGTCGCCGAGCTTAAGGACTGTTCGCTGCCGAAGCGTTACACGCTGATGCTTGCCTTGATCTATCGGATGCGCGTGCGGACTCGGGATCACCTAGCCGAGATGTACATCCGGCGAATCTCTACGATTCACAAACGTGCCAAGGAAGAACTAGAGCAAATCCAAGCACGGCAACGTCAGAAGCTGGAGCAGCTGGCGGCCACCCTGGACGGTGTGGTGCAGATTTTGGTTCAGGAACCGGATGACCAAGAGGCAGGTAGCCTGATTCGGGAATACCTCTCCCCCGACGGCAACCTGGAACGGTTACGCGAAACCTGTGCCGAAGTCCAGGCTACCGGCGGTAATAACTACCTGCCGTTGATCTGGAAGCATTTCAGGTCCCATCGCTCGCTGTTGTTCCGTCTCAGCCACCTTCTCCAACTGGAGCCCACGACTCAGGATCGGTCGCTGGTTCAGGCACTTCAACTGATACAGGACAGCGAGAATTTGCACCGCGAGTGGATCGACGAGCACGTCGACTTGTCGTTTGCGTCGGAGCGCTGGGTCAAGGTCGTTCGTCGTTCTGCCAGTGAGGGGCCACCGACCAACCGGCGCTATCTGGAAGTTTGCGTATTCTCCTACCTGGCCAACGAACTGCGATCCGGTGACATGTGCGTACAAGGGTCGGAATCCTTCGCCGACTATCGCAAGCAGTTGCTACCCTTGGACGAATGTCTCCAGCGACTACCAGCCTACTGCGAAAAGATGGAACTGCCTGGCACGGCGAAGGAATTTGTTACCTCCCTCAAGACCCAGTTGGAGGAAACCGCGCAGCAACTGGATGACAAATTCCCCTCTTGCCGAGGGGACGTATCGATCAACGAAGCCGGCGAACCGGTATTGCGCCGAGTGACGGCGCGCGACATCCCGCCATCGGCCATCTCGCTACAGACGGCCCTCATGCAACGCATGCCGGCCAGGCACGTACTCGACATCATGGCCAACATCGAGCACTGGATTCAGTTCACTCGACATTTCGGGCCGATGTCCGGCAACGAGCCGAAGCTCAAAGAGCCTGCCGAGCGCTATCTGATGACCATCTTCGCAATGGGCTGCAATCTCGGCCCCAACCAGGCCGCGCGGCATCTGGCCGGTAATGTCACGCCACACATGCTGTCCTATACGAATCGCCGCCACCTATCGTTGGAGAAGCTGGACAAGGCTAACCGCGAGCTGGTGGAACTCTATCTGCAACTTGATCTGCCTAAGCTCTGGGGCGATGGCAAGGCGGTGGCAGCGGACGGCACGCAGTTCGACTTCTATGATGACAACCTGCTGGCCGGCTACCACTTCCGCTACCGCAAGATGGGTGCCGTGGCCTATCGGCACGTGGCCAACAACTACATCGCTGTGTTCCAGCACTTCATCCCACCTGGCATCTGGGAGGCGATTTACGTAATTGAGGGGCTGCTAAAGGCTGATCTCAGTGTTGAGGCAGACACTGTGTATTCAGATACGCAGGGGCAATCGGCGACAGTTTTTGCCTTCACCCATCTGCTGGGCATCAACCTGATGCCGCGTATCCGCAACTGGCGTGACCTGGTGATGTGCCGGCCGGATCGCGGCGCGTCGTACAAGCATATCAACCGCCTGTTCACCGACACTGCCGACTGGCACTTGATCGAAACCCACTGGCAAGATCTGATGCAGGTCGCGCTGTCCATCCAAGTCGGCAAAATCTCCTCGCCTATGCTGCTGCGAAAACTCGGCTCCTACAGCCGGCGCAACAAGCTCTACCATGCGGCACAGGCGCTGGGCAGAGTGATCCGTACGATCTTCCTGCTCAACTGGATCGGCAGCCGCGAGTTGCGCCAGGAAGTCACCGCGAACACCAACAAGATCGAGTCCTACAACGGTTTCTCGAAGTGGCTTTCGTTCGGTGGCGACGTGATTGCCGAAAACGATCCGGACGAACAGCAAAAACGTCTGCGCTACAACGACATGGTGGCCTCATCGGTGATCCTGCAGAACACCGTGGATATGATGCGCATCTTGAAGAAATTGGCCCGAGAGGGTTGGCAGTTCACCGACGAGGACGTGTCGTTCCTCAGCCCTTACCTGACCAGCAACGTCAAGCGCTTCGGCGAATTCAACCTCAAGCTCAACCGGCCACCGGAGCCTTGGATCAAGGACTTGGTGTTCCAACAAGCTGCCGGCTCGCTGCGGGTGATCACCCCTCGCCAGCTAGATACCGAGAAAACCACATGATCAATGTTCCTCCCGCATCCTTTCGCGTTACACCGTACGGCGAAGTCGATGCAGTGGCGTTGGAAAACTTGCGCGACGGCTTCGACACCCCTCAACTGCTCCGGCTGGTTGATCGATTGGACGCCTGCTCGCTAGAAATGGGCGGAACCACCGCCATTCGCGATGAGCTGCTGAGATTGCATGCGATGGTTCTGACGATAGTTGAGGGCATCGCTCTTACGGTGCCTGCCGAGAGTGCCTGTATCTGGGCAGAGGCCGAATCTCTACAGACGGATCTTGAGGCGCTGGCTTTTGCACGGTTCGGTATTCATCAAAATGAAGCGGCCGAGCATCGAACAATGGAGGCATAGGCTAGGCCAGCAGGCGGTATCTGCGCGAGCTACTTTTTCAGCAGCTCGCTTCAACATACATACGACCTGACATACCAGAGAACCTGACAGAAATGTAATGGTTACTCCAGCCTTTGGTCAGGACGCTTTGCATATACTGGCTGTCAGACGCTGCAAGCATTGAAAAACCGCAAATGTCCCTGCAATAGGCCAAGTTCGTCGCTAACCAATCCTTAAGGTGCCCCGTATGTCCTCTCAGCAGTGCCATCACCAGCCCGACCAAACGAAAGGTACTGCAGCACTCACAGACCCCGTCTGCGGGATGAAGGTGGAAGAGGATAGCGAGCATCAAGAGCATTATCAGGGAAGCACTTACCGCTTCTGCAGCCAGGGTTGCCAGTCCAAGTTTCGTTCCGACCCTGCTCGATATCTCGCTGCACCGCAGGCTCATGGGACCTCCTCTCGGGCATCTACCCCACCCGCACAGAAACCACCCGCCGGTGATGCAACGACAGAGTACACCTGCCCAATGCACCCTGAAATCCGCCAAATGGGGCCAGGTGATTGCCCTATTTGCGGGATGTCATTGGAACCGCTGATTCCTGAACTCGACGAGGAGGAAAATCCTGAACTCAAGGACTTTTCGAAACGATTCTGGTGGTCGCTGCCCCTGACCGTAGCAGTGACACTGTTGGCCATGGCGGGACATGCGATACCGCTGTTTCACGGGGCTAGCCAGAACTGGGTTGAACTGGCCCTCACGACCCCGGTTGTCTTGTGGGCAGGCTGGCCATTTTTCGCGCGCGGTCTCGCCTCGGTCAAACATCGCAGCCCAAACATGTGGACCTTGATCGGGCTTGGCACGGGGGCTGCCTATATTTACAGCGTCGTAGCAACCCTCTTACCGAGCATGTTTCCAGAGTCATTCACAGTAGGCGGCCGGATAGGCGTTTATTACGAAGCCGCCGCGGTGATCATTTCATTGACTCTGCTGGGCCAGTTGCTGGAATTGAAGGCCCGCTCGCAGACGTCCTCGGCAATTAAGTCCCTGCTTGGCTTATCACCTAAAACCGCTCGCCGTATCGCCAAAGATGGTTCAGAGGAGGACATCCCGCTCACACATGTTCATGAGGGCGACCATCTGCGCGTTCGTCCTGGTGAAAAGGTACCCGTTGATGGAGAGGTATTGGAGGGCGAGAGCGCCGTCGATGAATCCATGCTAACGGGCGAGCCGGTTCCGGTGACGAAGCGGACAGGCGATTCGCTTATCGGCGCGACGATGAACACGAGCGGCTCGCTTGTCATGCGAGCCACTAAGGTTGGCTCCGGGACCATGCTTTCACAAATCGTCCAGATGGTTGCGAATGCACAACGCTCCAAAGCACCCATGCAGCGAATGGCAGACACGGTTGCAGGTTATTTCGTGCTGACGGTCATCGGTATCGCCTTGCTGACATTCTTTGCATGGGGCCTGTTCGGGCCTGACCAGGGCTGGGTATTCGGCCTGATCAATGCAGTTGCGGTTTTGATCATTGCTTGCCCTTGCGCACTTGGCCTGGCAACGCCTATGTCGATCATGGTTGCCACAGGCAAAGCGGCTGGAAGCGGTGTGCTTTTCAGAGACGCAGGCGCCATCGAGAATGTCCGTAAGGTAGACACGCTGATTGTCGATAAAACTGGAACGTTAACCGAGGGCCGACCTGTTTTCGATCGGGCGGTAGGCGTCACGCCGTTCGATGCTCAGGAAGTCATCCGTTTGTCTGCCAGCTTGGATCAAGGTAGCGAGCATCCCCTAGCCCACGCCATCGTGGACCATGCGAGAAGCGAGGGTATTCAGTTGGTAAAGCCAGAGACCTTCGAGTCAGGGTCAGGGATCGGAGTCCGTGGTCTGGTGGAAGGCAAGCAGCTACAGCTAGGCAACACCGCGCTTATGGAGGATGCGGGTGTGAGCGTCGAGCCGTTGAAAGATCAGGCAGAAAAAATGCGAGAGAGCGGTACCAGCATTGTTTACCTGGCTGTTGATGGGGCACTTGCCGGCTTGCTGGCCGTATCGGACCCGATCAAACCGACGTCCAAGGAAGCTGTAGCGCGGCTCCAAGCGGAGGGCGTGCAAGTCATCATGGCCACCGGCGACGGGCTTACCACTGCCCGCGCGGTGGCTCGTGAGCTATCGATCGATGAAGTGCATGGTGAAGTGAAGCCGCAGGACAAGGAGGCGCTGGTGGTTAAGCTACAAGCCCTCGGTAAAGTAGTGGCCATGGCAGGCGACGGAATAAATGACGCTCCGGCTCTCGCTAGGGCTGACGTAGGCATCGCGATGGGTACGGGTACCGACGTCGCGATGAATAGCGCCCAAGTCACGCTCGTTAAAGGTGACCTGATGGGAATACTTCGCGCCCGTACGCTTTCGGTGGCGACAGTTCGCAATATGCGTCAGAACCTTCTGTTTGCATTTATGTACAACGGGTTGAGCATCCCGATTGCTGCAGGTCTGCTCTATCCGTTCTTTGGACTGTTGCTGTCTCCGATGATTGCTGCCCTGGCCATGAGCCTCAGCTCAGCATCGGTTGTGTTCAACGCCCTCCGGCTCCGTAAAGCGCGTGTAGTTTGAAGCCTGTCGGCTTAGGCTTCGGTTGCGAAGCGACCGATTGCCTCATTGATTGCTCATGAATTGCCCCGTAAACTGAAAATATGAAGTCCTACATGCGCTCCTTCCTTATCCTGCTGCTAGTGCTCGCGCTTCCGATCAATGGGATAGCGGAAATGCTCATGACGGTTGGATCGTCCGGGCATCACATGATGTCCGATATGGAAGGTGTGGGCGCCATGACGACCGACCACGCTTCGATGGTTGGCGCCGATGATGGTGCTGAACACGAGTGCTGTGAAGCGAATGAGCATGGAACGGCGACCGTCTGCAAGACGGGCCAAGAATGCAAAACTGCAAGTATCCTTCAGCTTGTCTCAATAAAAGCCCAGCTGATGCCTGCTGCTGAACCCGTGACCACTCCCTATAACGGCCTGATCCCCTCTAGCCTTTTAGACGCCGTCTGGCGTCCACCCCGCGTCTAATTCCGATCAAATTATAGGAACCGCCCGAGTGAGCATTCGGGCCGGCTACTGCGCGCCTTTGGCTCGCATGAAAGATCAGGAATCCTTCGCAAATGAAACCCCGTATTTATTGGGCGCCGCCGTACGTGGCCGCCTTGATCATGGGCGCGCTCTCGTTTCCAGGGTTAGCGTCCGCTTTGACCTTAGAACAAGCTCTGAGCGTGGCCGAGCAAGACGCGCCTTCGCTGCATGCGCAAGCCGCCAACCTAGAGGCAGCGCGTAGCGCAGCCATCCCAGCAGGCGAGCTCCCTGACCCAAAACTGAAGCTTGGCCTGCAAAACGTGCCCATTGAAGGTGACGCTCGCTGGCAGTTGGAGCAAGAGGCCATGACCATGCAAATGGTTGGGGTCATGCAAGATGTGCCAAACCGAGCGAAAAGGCGCGCTCGTGTCGAGGCCGCGCAGGCTAGTGTTGCGCTCGCAAACGCCCAGCAAACGGTTGAACGTCTCGGTGTGCGCCAAGCAACCGCCGAGGCATGGATCGCTAGCTTCGCGGTCGAGCAGAAGCTAAGCCTTTTCAAGCAGCTTTACAGCGAGAATCAGCTCCTTTCGCGGGCTGTTGAGGCCCGCATTGCTGGCGGCAGCGGACTAACCGCAGACAGCGTACTTCCGAGGCAAGAGGCAGCATTGCTGGCTGAACAAGAGGATGAGCTGCTGCGTAACCAGGCTGTTGCGCGGGCCGGCCTCCGGCGCTGGATAGGCGAGCTAGCAGGCCAGCCGCTTACAGGTGACTGGCCGCAATGGCTTGCCGCCATTGATAACTATCAGCACAACCTGAACCGGCACCGGGCGTTACTCGCCTTCGACCCGATGACTCGTGAAGCGGAGGCAAAGGTTCACCAGGCCATCGCAGAGAAAACACCGGATTGGAGTTGGGGGATCGACTACCTGCGACGTGGCCGTGAGTACGGCGACATGGTGAACCTCAGCGTCAGCTTCGACCTGCCGCTGTTTACCAGCTCTCGGCAGGATCCGAAGATCGCGGCCGAACGAGCTCGCCTTGCCCAGATCGAGGCTAAGCGCCAAGCGACCTTGCGCCTGTACAACCAAGAGCTGAGTACTGACCTCGCTGAGTATCAGCGTCTGGACCGCGCACTCATCCGCCTCGACAAAACCTTACTACCCCTCGCTGAAGAGAAGGTCCGCCTTGCCATGGCGGACTACCGCGCCGGGAACGGCGAGCTGACCGCCGTGATCGACGCGCGCCGCCAGCTTGTCGAGACCCGCCTGCGTCGTATTGACGTAGCCCGCGACCGATCGCTGAGCAACGCCCGCTTGCATTTCGCCTTTGGAGATACCCGACCATGACATTTCAACTCAAACGGCTGGCCGTCGTCCTAAGCCTCCCGCTGATTATCAGTACGGCGAGCCTTGTCGCTCTGTCTACTTCTGTCTTTGCCCAAGCGGCAGATGAAGGCAAGGAGGTGCTTTATTGGTACGACCCGATGTATCCGCAACAGAAGTTCGATGAGCCAGGAAAGTCCCCATTCATGGACATGGATCTAGTCCCGCGCTATGCCGATGAGGGAGGCGACGGGGCGTCGATGAGCATCGATCCGAGCGTGACGCAGAACCTTGGCATGCGCCTGGCGACCGCAACACGTGAGTCAATTAGCCAATCGCTCGAAGCCACAGGTGCATTGATGTTTGACGAGCGAGACGTGGCTGTCGTGCAGGCGCGCGCCGGGGGCTTCGTCGAGCGCGTCTACGACCGAGCGCCGGAAGACGTCATTGAGAAAGGGGCGCCGCTTGCAGATCTGCTTATCCCTGAGTGGGCTGCTGCACAGGAAGAGTACCTAGCACTGAGAAAGATCGGCGAACCCCAGCTGCTCGCAGCAGCCCGTCAGCGGTTGCGCCTTGCCGGCATGCCGGCAGAGGTCATTGCGCAGCTGGAACGGACCGGTAAAGCGCGCCCCGTCTGGACCGTGACGAGCCCGATCGGTGGCGTATTAGAAAGTCTTGATGTCCGCGAGGGCATGACCGTACCCGCCGGCGCATCTCTTGCGCGTGTCAATGGGCTGGACACGGTTTGGCTAGAAGTTGCAGTACCAGAGGCGCAGATCGCACATTTAGCGCTTGGGCAATCAGTAACTGCGCGCCTGCCCGCTTTTTCGGGCGAAACGCTGGAAGGAACGATCCAGACTGTACTATCGCAGGCCAACCTGGATAGCCGCACTGTGCGTGTCCGGGTTGAGCTACCTAACCCACAACAGCGGCTTCGTCCTGGCATGACGGCCGAGGTGACGTTGAGTCGCAATGTTGAAGATGCCTTGGTCATCCCAACCGAGGCGGTCATTCGCACCGGCCGGCGAGCATTGGTGATGCTCGCTGAGGATGAAGGCCGTTACCGTCCCGTTGAGGTCCGCACCGGTCGAGAATTCGATGACAAAACAGAGGTACTTGAAGGGCTGGAAGCCGGTCAGAAGGTGGTGGCGTCCGGTCAGTTCCTCCTGGATTCCGAGGCTAGCCTACGCGGACTGACCGCTCAGGGTTTGGAGCAGCCTACATCTTCCACCGGTCCTGCTTTGCACGAGGCTGAAGGCACGGTCGTCAGCCTGGAAGATGGCATGGTTGGCCTGTCACATGGGCCGTTCAAGACGCTGAACATGCCTGGGATGACCATGTCCTTCCCGGTTGCCGATCAGTCCCTCTTATCAGGCTTGCAAACGGGCGACCGCGTCCGTGTTGGCGTGCGTGAAAGCGACGAAGGCCTGATCATCGAGCGCATCGAGAAGCTCGGGGGCCAGCAATGATCGCAGCCATAATCCGATGGTCAGTGGCCAACCGCTTACTGATCTTGCTCGCCACTTTGTTTGCGGTCGCCTGGGGTATCTGGTCGGTCAAGAACACCGCTGTCGATGCGTTGCCAGACCTTTCCGACGTTCAGGTCATAATTCGCACGCCATACCCAGGGCAGGCGCCGCAGATTGTCGAGAATCAGGTCACCTACCCGCTGACGACGACCATGCTGTCTGTCCCCGGCGCGAAGACAGTCCGCGGCTACTCCTTCTTCGGGGATAGCTACGTGTACGTCCTGTTCGAGGACGGCACAGACCTCTATTGGGCCCGTTCGCGGGTGCTTGAGTACCTGAGTCAGGTGCAGAGTCGGCTTCCCGATGCCGCCAAACCTGCCTTGGGGCCCGACGCCACGGGTGTTGGTTGGATCTACCAGTATGCTTTGGTGGACCGAACGGGCAAACATGACCTCTCGCAGCTGCGCTCCCTGCAGGACTGGTTTCTGCGCTATGAGCTCAAAACATTGCCCAACGTGGCGGAAGTCGCGCCCATAGGCGGGATGGTCAAGCAGTACCAGGTCGTACTCGATCCCGTACGCATGGCCAGCAGGGGCGTGACGCAGCAGCAGATTGCAAAGGCGATCGATGAGGCCAACCGTGAAACTGGCGGGAGCGTTCTAGAGCTAGCAGAAACCGAGTTCATGGTTCGTGCGACAGGGTATCTGGAGACTCTCAAGGACTTTCGAGCCATTCCTTTGCGTCTCGACGGCGGCGTGCCTGTGACGCTAGGGGACGTTGCGCATATCCAGCTCGGCCCGGAAATGCGCAGGGGTATTGCCGAGCTTGATGGCGAAGGTGAGGTAGTCGGTGGAGTCGTTATCCTGCGTAGCGGCAAGAACGCTCGCGAAACCATCGCTGCCGTTCAAACCAAGCTTGATGAGCTCAAAGCGAGCCTTCCCGAAGGCGTTGAAATCGTCACGACTTACGACCGTAGCAAGCTGATCGACAGTGCCGTTGAAAACCTCACCCACAAGCTCATCGAGGAATTCATTGTCGTTGCGCTGGTTTGCGCAATATTCCTGTGGCACCTGCGCTCATCTCTGGTCGCCATCGTTTCGTTGCCGATCGGCATCCTGATTGCTTTTATCATCATGCAGCGGCAAGGCATCAACGCAAACATCATGTCGTTGGGCGGCATCGCGATCGCGATCGGAGCGATGGTCGACGCGGCAATCGTCATGATCGAAAACGCCCACAAGCACATCGAGGGCTGGCACAAGCGGCATCCTGGCTCAACTTTGAAGGGCCAAGAGCACTGGAAGGTAATCACTGACGCGGCCGTTGAAGTCGGGCCGGCACTGTTCTTCAGCCTGCTGATCATCACGCTGTCGTTCATACCAGTGTTCACCCTGGAGGCGCAGGAAGGCCGACTGTTCGGTCCACTGGCGTTCACCAAAACCTATGCAATGGCGGCCGCCGCGGGCCTGTCCGTCACGCTGGTTCCAGTACTCATGGGGTATTGGATACGGGGCAAAATCCCGGATGAACACCGCAATCCGCTCAACCGTGGCCTCATCTGGATCTACAAGCCGGCCCTGGATGCGGTGCTGCGCTGGCCCAAGATGACCCTGCTGGTGGCGGTTCTGGTTTTTCTGACTGGCTTGTGGCCCGCCTCTCGCCTCGGTGGGGAGTTCTTGCCACCGCTGGATGAAGGCGACCTCCTTTATATGCCCACTGCACTTCCAGGCCTCTCCGCTCAGAAGGCTTCCGAGCTATTGCAACAGACAGACCGGCTGATCAAAACGGTTCCAGAGGTCGCACATGTGTTCGGCAAGGCTGGTCGAGCCGACACCGCTACCGATCCCGCCCCGCTGGAAATGTTCGAGACGACCATTCAGTTCAAGCCGAAGGATCAATGGCGCCCTGGGATGACGCCTGACAAGCTGGTTGAGGAGTTGGATCGCACCGTACAGGTACCTGGATTAGCCAATCTGTGGATCCCGCCGATTCGAAACCGTATCGATATGCTGGCGACGGGTATCAAGAGCCCGATCGGGGTGAAAGTGTATGGCACTGACTTGGCACAGATCGACAACGCCACCCAGGCAGTGGAAAAAATCGCCAAAACGGTGCCTGGGGTCAGTTCGGCGCTTGCTGAGAGACTGACCGGCGGCAGGTATATCGATGTGGATATCGATCGTGTCGCCGCCGCACGCTACGGCCTGAATATCGCGGACGTGCAATCGATTGTGGCCGGTGCCATCGGTGGTCAAACCATTGGTGAAACCGTGGAAGGGCTCGCCAGGTATCCGATCAACCTCCGCTATGGTCGCGAATGGCGCGACTCGATAACCGATCTGCGCAACCTGCCTATCTACACGCCGCAAGGCAGTCAGATCACCTTGGGGACGGTGGCCAAGGTACAGGTGACCGATGGGCCGCCCATGCTCAAAAGCGAAAACGCAAGGCTATCGGGTTGGGTTTACGTTGATGTTCGTGGCCGCGACATGGCGGCGGTCGTGGGCGATCTGAGGAAAAAAATCAGCGAAGGGGTCCAACTCGAGTCCGGCATGAGCATCAGCTATTCCGGCCAATTCGAATTCATGGAGCGAGCTAATGCGAAGCTGAAGCTCGTCGTGCCGGCTACCTTGCTGATCATTTTTGTCTTGCTTTACCTCACGTTTGCCCGCTTTGGCGAGGCGCTGCTCATCATGGCTACGCTGCCATTCGCCCTGACCGGTGGCGTCTGGTTCCTGTATCTGCTGGGGTACAACCTCTCCGTCGCGACAGGTATCGGCTTCATTGCGCTCGCAGGGGTTTCTGCAGAGTTCGGTGTGATCATGTTGCTGTACCTAAAGAATGCCTGGATCGAGCGCCTTGATGCCGGAGCTCAAAGTGAGGGCGCCCTCCTCGACGCGATTCGCGAAGGCGCTGTGCAACGGGTGCGCCCTAAGGCCATGACTGTCGCAGTAATCATCGCCGGTCTGCTTCCCATCCTTTGGGGCGGCGGGACCGGCAGCGAAATCATGAGCCGCATCGCCGCGCCAATGGTAGGCGGCATGATCACCGCGCCTTTGCTCTCCTTGTTCGTTCTGCCGGCAGCTTACCTGCTGATGCGCCGCCGGCAATTGCGTGTAACACCCCAGCAAGCAACCAACTCCCCTGGAGAACATCTATGAACATCAAGCACATCACCCTTGCCTCACTCTTCCTAGTACCAGTCGCCTATGCCGCCGACAAGGAGCCAATGGACGGCATGCCGATGGATCACAAAGGCATGAACATGCCAATGGACCAGAAGTCGGCGGGACAGACCGCTACAGCCACAGGTACGGTCAAGAAAGTAAACACCGAGAGCGGAACCGTCACCATTGCCCACGGCCCGGTCGAAGCGTTGGGCTGGCCGTCGATGACGATGGGCTTCAAAGCAAAGCCTGATCAGCTCCAAACGCTGAAAGAAGGGGACCAGGTCGAATTCGAGTTCTCCTCGGAAGGTATGGATTCCACCATTACGCGCATCGAAAAGCAGTAAAGAGCAGAAAGCGACCGCCGCAGGCGCGGCGGTCGTACCAACACGAGAATGAAGCGATTACCGCTTTGTAACCTTGGCAACAGCTTCTTGTAAGTAGCAAGCCTTTAATCTACAGGCATCAACTAACCAAGAGGTGCAAACCATGAACCGCATAACCAAAGTAATCGTTCCTTTTATTCTGACCGTTGCTTCCTCGCTTGCAATGGCCGAAGGCGGAAGCGAACGTACGCTGAATCGCTTAAATGATGAATCGCCCCGGATTTCCTAGACACTTTCCAGGCTCAGTAAATGTT
>CEVI01014078.1_pt1 | contig 15966 bp, 19 predicted proteins | sample 531471 | NCBI WGS metagenome assembly CEVI01 (sample SAMEA2623513, study PRJEB7988) | marine metagenome | isolation source: saline water (ENVO:00002010), including
AGAATTATGACAGGTGTTATCATTAAGATTATCGAGACAATTTTCGGGTAATCGCAGAAAAGTTAAAGACGTAGTTAAAAACACTGTTCCCCGTTAATGGTAAGTATGGTCGGGGCGGACGCAACAGAGCCAAACAAAAACCTTAAACATACTAGCTGAGATTAGTGACTCAGGTCTTTTAAAACACTTCGGTAGCTCAGTTGGTAGAGCAGCGGTCTCCAAAACCGTAGGTCGTAGGTTCGAGTCCTTCCCGTTGTGCATACTTAGAGAGAGCGAAAGCGGATCATTGGCATAGATGCGATGAAGTAAGTAGCGCAGAGAAAAGATACCGGGAATTATGCGCCCGGCATCACATTAAACAATCGGGAAACATAACAACTTTTATTACTTAACAAATGGAAAAACAAACTTTCATTACTACCCTAGGGGCTTTGGACGCCCAATTCAGATTTGACGAAACATATTGTGAAAAGGTTTCTGAAGCATTAGGCTATGAAGATGGCAAGATGTATAACAACGGTGTGCTGGTTGAAACCCTTATCAATCTTTTAGCAAGCGGCGTGGACCACGAGGTTGATCACGAAGATGCAGATGCGCTTATTCGCGAGTATATGTATGAGTGTGATTTTGGCAAGGCTCCCAATGCGCGTATTAGAAATGCTGAAGATTTGTGGAACATATTCCACGTTGGCGACAAAGTAGCAGAGCAGAAACTAAAATCATCAATAGAAACCATTGGTGATTGGGAAGTGGCGCGAGTAGGTAAGCCATACTTGGAGCAAGCTAAACTTAGATGCCCGGATTTTAATGCTAATGAGCAAGTGCTTTTGGCCATTATTATCGAGTACCAAGACTGGTACAAAAGCTGCAAAGATGCTGATATACCTGGTGATTTTTTAGATTTCATTCCAGAATTGAGTAAGAAATATTTCTTAAGTAAAACTCACAGTGAAGAAAACCCTTCTCCCTATCCTGCTATTTATGCGGAGTTATCAAATGTGATTGAAAAGCATAAGCATTTGATCGAGAACAAAGCGCCTATGGAGGACGTTGAGCATTTAGAGGAATTGATATCCCATTATTTTGATGCGGCAAAATCGACTGCTTACGCAGATTATGACAAGATGTGGGAGTTTATTAAGCGTGGTATTAATGCTGATGTAGAAGCTATGCCGAAAAAATCTGCAGATGAGATTGCGCAGATGCTAAAGCCAAAATCAAAAACACCGATAGCAGATAGCTTAGATGATAAGAACCATCTTAAACAGGCTATTGAGGAATTTGAAAAGAAAAATCCACATTTTTTTATAGCTGAAAAATCAGTGAGAGAAAAGCTGTTTGATGCTTTTGAAGGTGAGACTGTAAGAGTTGTTTGCGATAGAGCTTTCCTAGATAAGATAAATACGTCAGGATTAGGAAAGTTAAAATCTATTGAAAAGTTTGAAACCAAAACTAAAATCCACTTCGCCTTATTCAACAAGACGTATCAAGAAGGTGCTTTAGAAGAATTTCCAAGCGTTAAAAAACCTCAATCTGAGTTTAATGGATTTGCTAAGAAGTTTGAAGGTGATAAGGAAGTGAAATCAGTCGAAGAATATCCTTTAATTGACCTTTCAAACTATCCATTCTTAAAATGCAAAGATCAATCGTATAAACACGGGGATTACGCGACTATTTTCAAAGATGAAATCGACGGGAAAAAAGTTTTGATTGAGTTCAACCTACACGGTTTTATAGCTTCAGATATTAGCAATGCAGTAAGTTTTATGAAAAATGATGTTATGCCTACTGCTTCCAGAGCAGCGCTTAATCACTTTTTACGAAGATCAATAGTACGAATCAAAATCACACCCAATGAGCAATCCTAACACCCCATTATTAAAATTCATTCCGGTAAAGAGTTCGCAGCTTAAAGAAGTGGCTTATGATACTGCGAGTGAAACTTTGTATGTACGCTTTCATAACACGGGCAAAGTGTATAGTTATTCGCCGGTATCGCAAGAGAAATTTGACGGATTACTGGCTGCAGATAGCGTAGGTAAATATTATCACGCGCACATACGCAAGGCCGTTACCGGAAAACAAGAGAACCCGGAAAAATTCAAGACTAATATCAAATACTAGGATTATGAACACAGAAACAGTAGGTACAGGAAAAGCAAGTTTTCAAGAATATAGAAGGTCAGCCATAGCTGAAATGAGGCCGGTTACGAAAGAGGATAGAGAAAACTTTAATGGGAACGGTGAGCTTAAATTCATATCTGATTTAGGATGGTACACAGTATCTATTTCGGAACAGGATTTGAAAAACGGCTCTCCTAAAATTGGCGATATGATTGCCCGAAACCCTAAAAACTACCTTGACCAATGGTTAGTATCTGAGCAATATTTCAAAGATAACTTTATTGGTAAAGAAGGTCCTTCTGAAAACCTTTCATTCGGTGCGGCCATCGAAGCATTAAAGCAAGGTAAGCGCGTACAACGCTCCGGATGGAATGGTAAAGGGCTATTCATTTTTATGCAGGTGCCTAGCGAAGTGCCAATGGAAGTTGTTCCAAAAATGAGCAGTTTGCCTCAGTCAGTAAAAGACGAATTTGAACGCCGATTTACTTCCGGAGAAAAAAGAGAAGGCGTAGATCCTATCGAAAACAATACCATCAAGTACAAAAATCAGCTTGCGATGGTATATCCTGATAACAAAATTTATGGTTGGGTAGCAAGTCCAAGTGATGTGCTAGAAGAAGATTGGGTAATCCTTGATTAATGCAATGCCTGTATTGTGATACAGCCATTACTTCAGAGGATGAAGCGGTGCGCTTAGGAGAAAGCAATTTGCGCTTATGCGTACCGTGTAACAACAGATTTCAAATTATGAAAAAAGCAAAAGACACCATTACAGGAAATTTACCGGCCAAAGATCGCCTTGACAATTATGTGAAGCACGAGAATGGCGCCGTATTCCTATTAACCGAAAATACACGCGAGAAAGGCAAGGTCTTTTTAGTAAGCAGCAAGTACAAATTTCATAGCGTAAGCCTTCAAAGCATCAAGCAAGGACTTGTTGACGGCAAATGGCGCTATGTGAATGAGCACGAGGTTCGCAAGTTTGATGATGAGTATATTGAAAACGTAAATGCTATTGTACAAAAGGTACTCAAACACGTGATCGCAGCCGAATTATTAATGTCGGTTGATGCAGATTTAGACGCGCAGGAAATAGGTGATCGTTATTTTAGAAGCTTGCTTGCGAAATCTAATAAGCACGCTGAGCGTATCGCTAACAAGCACGTAGATAATATCTATGAAGCAGACCCCGAAATGTTTAATCACATTATGCGCACGCTAGAACAGCAGGTGACGTTGATCGCCGGCCTTCAGCTAGAGGATATTCCTTATTTCGCGCAGTACACCAAGAAGTTTTTTGAAGATCCTAAAGCGTTTAGGACTGATGATGTAGAATTTAATACCGAAGTGTGATGAACATACTTTCCCTTGATTTAGCAACGACAACCGGATGGTCCTATAATCAACCTTCAATTAACGGAGGTGTTTGGGATTTAAGTCAGAAAAAAGGCAGCAGCGCCGGAATGAAACTCATCAAACTCAGATCATTTCTACAAGACTTTTTGAACACCGTTGGTCAGATAGATTTGATTGTTTATGAAAAGCCGGCAGGTAGATTTATTAATGGCGTTATAAGCGTAGCCGAATTGGTTGCTGTGGTTAAAACGTTCTGTGAGGATAATAAAATCGATTACACTTCTTACCGTCCTACCGAGGTTAAAAAGTGGGCTACCGGAAAAGGAAACGCCAATAAAGATAAAATGCTTGCTGAGGCGAAAAACCGATGGCCAAGTATTCATATCATCGACGATAACCAAGCAGATTCAATGCTTATGCTAGCAATGACTCAAGAAGAATATTCATTATGAAAATAGAAACGGAATATGATTTTGGTGATGAAGTTTATTTAACAACTGACCCTGATCAAGACAAGCATATAATTACCGGATTCACGGTGCGTAAAGGTCAAATTCTGTACGGATGCACATTTTGCAATAGAGAAAATTGGCATTATGATTTTGAATTGATCAGAGAACGAGATATGGTATTAAAAACTTCTTAGATGATAGCACAAATTGCAATTATGATTTTAGGTTCTGCGGCTATATGGTTTGTAGGTCGCAAAGAACAATGGAAACGGTGGGGATATATCTTAGGATTAATCGGGCAACCCTTTTGGTTTTACACCGCTTACACAAATGAGCAATGGGGAATTTTAATAATGTGCTTATTCTACACCTATTCTTGGGTTCAAGGCATTTACAATTACTGGATTAAAAAACCTGTATCGCGCATTTCAAATGAATTTGACAATCAAATTCATTGTACTTGTGAGGATATTGTAAATGGCAAGTCAACTTCTGGCTATTGTGCTAAACATCACACTACTTGGATATGATCTACCACTACCACCCCATTTTAGGATTGCAGTATTATTGTGAAGATTTCATTGTGATTGATTTGAATGCAATACCTCAAAACCCTCCGATGAGTATTGAAGAAGCTTTGTATTTAGTAAAAGCACAAGGCATTCAAATTGTTAATTCAAGTTTGAAACCGGCAATTGATTTTTTTGTTTCAATCAAAACCAACGCAATATCAACTTTTAATAATCTATTTTGATGGTAGTTTATCAAATAACAAACAAAATAAACTTAAAAATATATATAGGGTGTGCTGTGAATTATCAAGAAAGAATAAGGCAGCACAAAACTTGCAAATTTAAAGGCGCTTTACTTCTTCACAAGGCTTTTTTAAAATATGGAATAGAAAATTTTGAATTTAAAATCATTAAAAAATTTAGTTCTAAAGACGAAATGTTAGAAGGAGAAATTGAAGCTATAAAAAATAAAAATTCAATTTCTCCTAATGGCTACAATTTACATTATGGAGGAAAAGGAGGTAAAATAAAACTAACACCTGAACAACAACAAGCTAGAAGTATTCATTATAAAAATTTGTCTAAAGGAAATATAGGAAACACCTATGGATTAGGTTATAAATGGACTAAAGAGCAACGAGATAACCTGAGCAAAGCCACTAAAGGAAAGACGATATCTGAATCTACTAAAAAGAAAATGTCAAAAGCTATGCTGGGAAACACTAGATCTAAAGGTGTTGTTAGAAGTGAAGAATATAAATCCAAGATGTCTGAGTCTTTAAAGGGTAGAATTTTCACAGAAGAACATAAAAAAGCAATATCTGAGTCTGCAAAGAAAAGAGTCACTAAGTCAAAAAGAAATGAAAAAGGACAATTTATTTAACAAACAACTTCACGAATTTTTAAAATCATTGTAATGAACCTCTTAGGTAAAAAAATATTAGCAGAAGTACTTCCGTCTGAGTCTAAGACTGAAAACGGCGTGATCATTCCTGACAAGCTCAATTTAGAAAAACATCGTGCCGAAATTGTACAAGTTGGTCCTGATGTAAAATATTACCGTGTAGGCCAGGTGATACAATTCAATCAACATTCAGCGCATTATTATCCTGTGCGCGGTACTGAGTGTGTTTTTCTTAGAGAAGATCAAGATGTTATCGCTCTTGTTTCAGAGAGTCTAGCAGCGTATCGTTCCACAAGTGATGCCGGTACTTCTTAGGCTGCGTTTTAGTTTGGCGCATCATTTTAGTCAATAGCTTGTTGCGCTCATTATCGGCTTTTGTAGCTTCGGGATCATTAAACGGATTGGTATAACTATTCGGGTTTACCGTTTTCTCACCGCCTAGATACTGGTAATATTCCTTAACGATTTTCTGAGCACGGTCAGTAAGTTGGTAAATATTGCTAGAAGCATTATTGCGATGATGCACCGCCACTTCGATATAATCAAGATCCATTAACGTATTGAGATAATACCCCATAGACCGTATGGGCAGCGCTTTAAAATCTTTGATTGTAAAATACTGTATTGGGAACAAGTATAACAAGACGTCTAATTCGACGTCTTTTTTTATGCGGTACTTCCGCAAGATGTAAGGCCGTACCACAATATTAAACTGCAGCAAGTCTCGGCCGGCGGTAAAAATCAAATTCTGCGCTTTGTCTCGGCGCGAGTATTTCGCTTTAGCATACGCCGCATTTGTAGATGGCGTTACATTAACCCCGTGCTGCTGCGCCACTTTTTTAGTTTTATCACTCAATACTTCTTTAGCGGCACCTGTGATAGTGACCTTCTTAACTTTTGGACCACGTTTTCCCATTACATAAAATTTATACCAAATATAAGTTTAAGCAGCTAATCATATAAATTTAATTTATATTTTTGTTGTATTAAATAGAATTTAACTATTAATTACCGCGTTATGCCGCTAACACCAAATATTCCCGGAGGTCAACCAAAACTAGAATCAACCGTTACCGGACTTACAGACGGAAAAGACCAGCAATTTGAGGTAGCCAAACTCATACAATTGATCAATGAAGCTAATGATGTAAAGCTGCTTAACTTCAAATTTTCTAATGGAAGCATACCAGATGTAAACGCTACAACACCGGGATATATGTTTACTGATGCGGCATTAGCAACCGAAGTAACAGAAATTCGTTTGAATAAAATTAGCGCTCAAGATGAAAGCATATCTGAATTACTTGATTTCATTGAAGCTAATTTTGCAAGAATAGTGCTTAAGTTTTCTAAGCAAGATAACAGCAATGTCATTTTTCAGTACAAAATTACTGCGGTAGCTGATTTTGAAAATTACAAAACCTTTACAGTAACTCCATTAAATGCCATCCCAGCAATTGAGTTTTTAAATGGAAGTATTTACAAGTTTACCGCAGACAGCGCTACCCTTCAAAAGTTAAGCGAATTAGAAGATGATGTTGAGTTATCTAATAGAACACTTTCAGGAGGGTATGAAGGCACTACACAAGACGTTGTTAATGAAGCGCAGCGCATTGACAGTGTAAAACTTGAAAAAGGAAATTATACTGGTACAGCAGCAACTTTAAAAGAACAAATTGACGGAATTGTTTTTGAAAGCGCAAAAACCTACGACACCTTACAAGATGCCATTGACTTTTATGCAGCTGCAGATCCAAAACCTGCAGACGGCACCGGTTTTAAGGTCTCAAAATTGACAGACCCTGCAAATGTCGGTAACTATACGTTTCAAAGTGGTGAAGCTAATGGGGTTAGGTTTGAGAGTAGTTTTGGTTTGACTGAATCAGACACAACCAACGACATTAATGTTGATGCTGTTGCCAACACGAAAGCGGTAAGGGATGGAATAACTTCAAGAAATCTACTAAAAGACCCATACTATGAGGATTATCAAGACCCAGGTGGCACTTGGTATGACCTTCAAAACGGAAATGGAGTAACAGTATCAAATGGAGTTCTAACCCTTGATTCTTTAGTTGCCTCAAATGCTCAAATCGCTCAGACGGTAGCTGATATTCAAGAGGCTATAATTACAGATAAATACTTTTTCACACTACCTATTTATGTACCTTCTGGCTACACTGGAGATTTAAGGGTTGATATTAAAGTTTTTGATGCCTCCACAAATTCAGATATAAATCATTTTATTTCCGAATATAAGGTAGGGGCTTGGAATTTTATACCTATTACGGGATTATGGAGTGATTCGGGAATTACAGATACTATGACGCAATTTAGGATTGCGATTTATTTGTATGAAGAGGATTTTTCGTTAAGACCTATATCATTATTTAGTGGTAAGGATGCAACTAATACCATTTACGCAGACCCTGACACTAAAATAAACACTAGGGATTATTATAATTTAATTCCTGACAATACCTTTCAGGATGATATAACATATTTTCAAGCCGTACCTGCTTTTGGTACTCAAAACGTATCATTATCAAGGGCTACTGACCATCCACACCAATATGGGCGATATTCATTAAAAGCATTAGGTATCAATGCTGCATCCACGAATAACTATGCGGGGATTTATCAAGATATAACCTCGATTGCAGAAGAAGGTGATATCTTGCAGTTCTATGGTCTTATATACACTGAAGGCGCGAGTACTTACCTGCAAAGAAGATTTAGGAACGCTTCAAATACCACTATTCAAGAAGTTGGTAATATATCCATAGCGCAAAATCAATGGGTCGAAGTATCATTTGAAGTTACCGTGCCTGCTAACGGTGTATATGCAAATTTCTTTGTAAGGAACTTCAATCAAAACGATTCAATCTATATCGCAGCGTGGGATTTACACCTTAAAAATCCCAAAGGTAAGGCTAAGATAACTTCAAAAAGACCATTAAAAACCAAAGAGGATTTAGCTTACGTTTCCCCTACTGGTGACGATGATAATGATGGTACACTAGCTTCGCCATTTGCAACATTTGCTAGAGCTGCAAGTGCTACGGCAAACAGCGCTTTTCCTAAAATTATTTTGCGAGAAGGCGATTACAGGGAAAAATTAGACTTTGGAAATTTTAGCGTTTTCACAAAAAAGGTGACTGTTACCAATTATAGGCTCGAAAAAGTCCGTTTCATGGGGTCATTATCTATTACAGGCTGGACAAAAACAACAGGATATACAAACGTATATGAGGCCACTTTAAGCAACGCTTTAACCCTGCACGGCTCAAATCTTAATAAGTATGTGATTTTTGAAGATGGTAACCCGAGTAAGCCAATTACAGAAAGTGAAAGGCATCCATTACAAGCGGGATTAACACACCGTTTGCCTTATACTGAGCTTCTTAATGAAGATTTCGACACGGATCTAGGAACTACTTTAACGGCTTTGGATGCTTCTGGTGGAGGTCATTATCATGATACGGGGAACAATAAGATTTTTCTAGTTACTAGTGATAATGACAATCCTGAAACAAATGATTACTCTTATGAATATGCCTATACTTCGGTAGTTGCAAGCCCTACGATTGACAAACATCTAGACCTTGACCTAATAGGTATTGAAAGTTGGTATGCAAAGGGTAACGGTATGACACTAAGTAACTTTAATAATATTACAAGAAAAAATTGCAGGGTTTTTGGTTCTACGTCTGACGGTTTTAAGGATAGTGTTAATAGACTTGTCGCATACAGGGATGAAGCAGCAGGTGTAGGTAATGACGGGCAAAACGGACACGTTTATGATGTTTCTGGATGGGAAGATTCCGACTTAAGACAAGGTGTAAATCAAGCGTACTATTTCAATTCATGGTGCCACGATAATTATGATGACGGTATGAGCCACCACGAACGCGGAGAAGTATTTACCTATGGCGGATTGTACGAGTATAACGGAGATAGGGGTATTGCACCTTCTAACTCCTGTATAATGGAGTGTCACCAACCGTTTGTCAGAAAAAATGGACAGTTAGTTGGTGTAGATGGAGGTACGGTAGGTCATGGACTTAGTATTGTAAATGCGCCAGATGCAGGCGATGGAAGATACAACTCTTCATTAATAGCTTACGGGGCGCAACTTATTGAAAACACAGTAGGCGCAGCTATTCAGAACACAGCAGGACATAAGATGATACTTGTTGACTGTGTAGCCAGAGAGAATACTTCTTATAACTACTCAGCAGATGAGGGTGAGATAATAGCCTATAACTGTAAGTCCACACAATCAAGTGGAAACCATAAGGAAGAAGTAAATGGTGGAGCTGTAACAGTTATAAATGATAATACATTAACATGAACGCCCTATACACAAATAACGTATTGATTGCTTAAATACATAAGACATGATCTACCAAGATACAAATAGCGGTTTTTTAGTAGTGATCACATTGCTGGCAATTACTTTGGTTTGCTTCAATTTTAGTGCGTATTGCTTTATTTCTTATCGCATTATCAAGTCGCAACGCAACAATCCGCATTACAAAAAAACGCCTACGGTTATAGGATTTAACTGGCTATTTATTTCAATCATATTACTGCTATTAGCTTTCATTATAAATTTCTTTTTCAATGCGTTTTGGATTTTGAATATCACTTCAATCATCGCTTGTGTGATATCGTCATACACCACGCATAAGTATTACAGCCAAACATCAGTTTTTGAAGAAAAGCAGATACCGGAAGATTTAGTGAAAAAAGAAACTGAAGATTTAAAAAAATCAGTTTTAAGGAAAATACAAAAGTATGAAGTCGATGATTCTATGTTGAATGAAATGACTACGTACATAAACAAGCATTAATATGAGTAACGAACTACTTATAGCACTTTTTGGCGGTGGTTCACTTGCTGCAATTATTGGTGCGTTAAAACTTCCAGAAACAATTAAAAACTGGAAAGAAGCCAGGCAAATAAAATATGATGGGCTTCAAAAAGAATTAGAAATAGAGCGCGAGAAAATTAGAGGTTTAGAACTTCAACTTTCATCTAAAAGTAAAGAGTTAGAATTAGAAAAGATGAAAATGATTGAAATAAAAATTTGGTTAAGCGCTACTATACCAATGATGCGCACACAAAATTCTGACGATCCAAAAACTCTTGAGTTGATCAAAATGATAGAAGATAATATAAAATTTGACGTAACCCCTTCAAGAACTTAATTATGATCACTGAAAAGCTATATGAAGAAATCGCCAAAGATTTAGGTGTAGAGGTTGCAGTAGTAAAAGCGGTTCACGAAGTAGAGGCTGCTGGAAAGGCGTTTAATGAAAATGGCACTATTGTAATTCTATTTGAAGGGCACAAGTTTTATCAGTTTTTAGAAGATAATGGTAAAGATGCAAAAGCTTTATCAAATGAATATCCTACACTTATTTATAAAGTTTGGACGAGAAAGCATTATGGTAAAGGAGACACTTTTGAACAACGACAGATAGAGGAACACAAGCGTTTTAGGAAAGCACTAGAGATAGATGCTGATGCTGCGTTTAGAGCCACAAGCTTTGGAGCCTTTCAAATTATGGGATTCAACGCAAAATCACTAGGATTTAAAACTGCTTCAGATTTGTACTACTACTTAAAATCAAGCGAAGCAAATCAATTAAAAGTGTTCGGTATTTTCTGCCAGGTAAACAATTTGGTGAGACACCTGCGGTCAAAAAATTGGGCTGCTTTTGCCAGAGGCTATAACGGCTCCGGTTACGCTGCTAACAAATACGATGTTAAACTGGCAAAAGCCTATAACAAATTTTCAAAATGAGATTAGTACGCAACATACTTTACTTACTTTTAGTTCTAGCGGTATTGGCCGCAGGAAGTAGTTGCGCCGGTACACGCCAGCGTGACAAATCCCGTGAGCAGGAAAAAACCAAAACAGAACTTCGCGAACAAATTGAACGTGAGACTTCTGAGCAAAAAGAAAAACTTGAAAACACTACCAAAATAACCAATGAACAAATCAAAGAGATCGTAAGCAATATTGATTTTGAAAGTATTGATCAAGATAAATATTTTGAACTAAACATTGGTGTAGATGGTAATGGTAATTTGAATATCAAAGGCAGAAATGTTCGTGGTTCCAAATCAGAAAAAGAAACCACAGGCAATAAAAGCGATACCACAACTACTACTAAAAAAGAAATATGGCACGCAGAGGCAAAAGAAGCTATTGACTTAGAACTTGATCAAGAAACCGAAACCGATAATCTGCAAGTGAGTGTTGAAAGCGAAAAAGAAGATTGGTTAGGCAGCTTGTCGTGGTCCTTGTTTTGGATTGTCGCATTAGTCGTATTGATCGGGATAGCCTATTACAATCGCACATCATTAATAGCAAAAGCAAAAACCATAATTCAAAAAATCATCGGGAAATGAGAGCACACAAAGATTTTATTGTACATATACCGGAGCGATACCACAATGGCATCAAAACAGAAAACGGCACCAAAATTCATTTAGATAGTCGGTTTTCCGGTAAAGAGGTTGCCAATACTATTGTTGAAGTAGTTGCGGTACCAATGATCTATAACGGAGATATAAAACCGGGATGCCGATTGCTCATTGACCCAATTGTAGTCCATACGCAAGAGTTTCAGAAATGGGGTACAGAAGAAAATCACCACTTGGTTGATCGAGATAAAAAGCTGTACAAAATAGATCCTTCATTAGTGATTTGCTATTCTTTAGAAGGAAGCACACAGTGGCGCGGTTTTGAAGATAATGTGATTTGCGAATATATCAAGCCACCAAAGCAAGAAGAAAAAGAACTTGAGAAAATCGGTTCAATCTTCATTCCGGATATGACTAAGCCAAAACCTGCAGATGGGCCGGTGGTTAAAATCATTATTGCCAATGATGCCCTTAATGATCAAGGTATTTATGAAGATGATGTTGTTTTTTACAAACCTACCGGAGTTTATGAAGTATGGCTGCGTGATCAAAAAGTAGTTGGCTTAAAAAACAAATACTTACTTGGCAAACTACTAAAAGAGGCGGTATGAAAACGGAGATAGATGTAAAGAAATATCGTAAAGATCAAACTATTAAACTCATTGAAAAGTATAAGTCACTTATTGATGATGTTTTTGAGGTCTTTGAGGATAATGTTCCGGAAATTGAGGAAGATGAAAAAGAAGATAGCGAAGAAAAAAAACTCAATCGCATTAAAAAACGAAGCGCCGCTTTAGAACATGTAGATGGCTTCCTACTCAAAATTGAAAACCTGGAACACCATTTAAAAGAAGCTGAAGAAAATAGTGATGATGAAACCGTCACCACCAAAAAAGAAGAACCCAAGGGTTTTCAACACCCTACAAAAGCACGAGCTAAAAACTAATGATTTTCTACTTAGGAAATAAAGTCGAACTTAATTTAAGACCTTCCGCAAAACGGGATCTTAACCGCCTTGGCCATTGGAAATATGGATACAACAAAGAGCACGATGTTGTAGTCATTTCTAAAGATGGCACTCTTGGTGATGTGTTTGAAATTATGGGCCTAAGAATTGGCTTGCCCGAAATGCCTAAAAAAGATCAAATCATTAATCATAATAAAATTCAGTCACAGCAAAAATTTATGCGTGAGCAAATGCCGGCTGAATTAGAATATGAGGCTATTGATGCGGTTACTTCTCAATTCACGGGAACAGCTCCTCAAAAACAAGAGCAAATTGACGAGTATTTACAAACGCTGTTTCAAAAGCATTCCAAATATATCAATGAGCAATATCGCAAACGCGAGCAAGGGGTATGGATTTACCTTAATGGGAACCCGGTGTATTTAACCGGTACATATTGGTTCGGTATTCAGTGGGTGCGTGAGATTAGCGAATATCCCAAGCTGCGAATCATTCAGAACGAGTTGATGATCTATTGGGAAGCTTGTAAAGCAGACTCGCGAAGCTTTGGGATGCAATACGTTAAAAACAGACGTATGGGTGCTTCCCTTATGGCAATTATGGAAATGCTTGACGCAGCAACGCTTAATGAAGATAAGCTGCTGGGAATGATTTCTAAAAAAGGGGAAGATGCAAGTAAGATTTTCCGTAGATATATTGCAGCCTTTAAACGCCTTCCTTCATTTTTCAGACCGGTATGGGATGGTACCAATAACCCTAAAAAGAAACTGAACCTTGAAGAAGCTACCAAGCGTAAATCTGCAGGTAGTTCAATTTCTATGGGTAATGGTTTGGGTACTATGGTAGAGTGGCACAATACCGATTTGAATGCGATGGATGGGGATGCGATTTTCAGATCGCTATTAGATGAGTCTGGTAAATATCCTAAAGAGGTGCCTTTCTCAAAATATTGGGGTATTGTAAAAACTTCACATAGAAAAGGTATTATCATCACGGGCAAGTCAATGGTAGTATCAACGGTGAACGCCCTTAAAAAAGGTGGTGCCGAATACAAAAAAGTTTGGGATAATAGCGACTGCAATCAACGTGACCGCAACGGACAAACCAAATCGGGATTATACCGCATTTTCATTCCGGCAAAATATTGTCTTGAAGGTATGTTTGATGAATTTGGTTTTTCTATTGTAGAAGATCCTGACAAACCTATCAAAACAGATGAAGGCGTTTATGTAGAATACGGCTCAGAAACGCATTTAAAAAACTCTATTGAAGCCTTACAAGATGATCCCGAAGAACTCAACGAATTTATGCGCCAAAACCCCGAGACGATTAAAGATGCGTTTCGTAATGAAAGTGGCGATTGTGAGTTTAATGAGATCAAGCTAGATGAGCAAATTGAGCATAACAAATGGGAGCTCAACGACACTTATAATTCTGAAACCGGAACGTGGCGTGGCAATGACGATGTAGAACGCGGCAACTTCTCTTGGGAAAACGGTATTCGCTTTGGTACCGTGCGTTGGAACCCAGACTCGGAGAAAGGTCGTTTCTTTATTAAAAAAGGTTGCCATCCTCCGCTTGAGTTTAGAAACAAGTATGAGCAAAAGCGCACCAATGGCGGCGTGCTTGCTAACGCTCCTATTGCCGGGCACATTGGCACCATAGGCGTTGATCCCTATAACCGTAGTAAAAATGCCGATGGTCGTGGTTCAAAAGGTGCGATCATTATAAAAACCAAAACGCATACGTGCTCAGAGTTACCGAATAATGCGCAGATCGTAGAATACATAGACCGTCCTAAAAAGGTTGAGATATTTTTTGAAGATGCTTTAATGGTTGCGATCTATTATAGCCTTCCTATGAATATCGAACTTTCAAACGAGCGTTTTTTACACAAGCTTAAAGATTGGGGTTTCCGGCATTTTGTAATGAACAACCCGTTTAAGAAAAGCTGGAACGAGTTGTCACCGCAGGAAAAAGAAACCGGTGGTTCGCCACAGCAGGACGCCAAGATTGGGGAAGCACAGTTTTATGCTACTGAAGCATATATAGAAGATCACATAGGGGTAGCCCGAGACAACAAATATAGAATGCAAGGCGAAATGGGCGATAATCCATTTACACGAACTTTATATCAATATAAAGAAGTAGACACCTCAAATAGAGGTAAATTTGATGCGTATATTGGCGCCAGTTTAGCAGACGTAGGTAATCAGCCAAGACGCATACAACAACAAGAACAAGAGCAAAAACGTATAACCGTACCTTTTACCAAGTATGATAATAGTGGTGCTGTTTCTCAAATAGCTGTATAAGATGAACAACAATTTACAACCTAAAAACAAAATGGGAATCCCGGACCCATTGGCTCCCGAAAATGAAAAAAGGGATGCTGATTATGGATTAAAATGGGCAATGGCTATACAAGCAGAATGGTTTGGTGGCGGTTTGATCAATGATAAATGTTTGTTTACCCAACGACACAAAGAAATTCGGGATTTACGTTTGTATGTGCGTGGTGAATATGATCTTGCCGGAGACAAGAACCATATCGCGCGCCAGCCTGATGATTTAAGTCTGCACAACCTGGACTTCACCCCAATTAATTACGCAGAAAAATTCACCAATAAAGTGCGTAACGGGATAAGTGATGATTTTTACCGTATTGATGTACGTTCAGTAGATCGTTTTGCTGCGCTTGCCAAAAAGAAAAACTACGAGCGCCACAAAACCAATATGGCTTCACGTGCGATGCTTGAGAAAGCGGCCGCAATGGGATTGCCAGACCTTACCGAAAAAGGTTTTATCCCGGAAGATGATGAGGAATTAAGCTTATACACACAGATCAAAGAACGTCCTATGCAAGAGATCGCAGAGGAAATTATGATCAATTTTGTGAAGCGCACAAACAACTGGACGCAGACCAAAAAGAAAACCAATAGCGATTTGGTTAATGTTGATTTGCAAGTAGCACAGTTGATTACAGATGATAATAATGGCGTAGTGCCTATTTATCGTGACCCCGAAGCTTTTGTACACAGCTTTGTAGAATTAGACGATTTTAGCGATGCTTTTTATTATGGCTATGTAGATACTATTACTATCAACGAACTGCGCAGAGAGAGCGGCTATGATGATGTAAAGTGCCGTAAGATTGCCAAGTTATATGCCGGAGTCAATAAGATTAATGAATTAGGCTTCAACTTCTCACA
>CEVI01118345.1_pt1 | contig 15776 bp, 29 predicted proteins | sample 531471 | NCBI WGS metagenome assembly CEVI01 (sample SAMEA2623513, study PRJEB7988) | marine metagenome | isolation source: saline water (ENVO:00002010), including
AGGCGGCCGTACCGTGGGTGCGGGCGTCGTGACCAAGATTACGGTCTAAACCATGGCACAGAGTCAAAACATTCGTATTCGTCTCAAGGCTTTCGATCATCGCTTGATCGACAAGTCGGCTCGCGAGATCGTCGAGACCGCAAAGCGCACCGGCGCTCAGGTCCACGGCCCGATCCCGCTGCCCACGCGCAAGGAGCGGTACACAATTCTGATCTCGCCGCACGTCAATAAGGACGCGCGGGATCAGTACGAAATCCGTACCCACAAGCGTATGATGGACATCGTAGAGCCGACCGAGAAGACGGTCGACGCGCTGATGAAGCTCGATCTGGCTGCGGGCGTCGACGTCCAAATTAAATTGCAGTAAGAGCGAGACAAAGCTGTCGCGATCTGTTATAGTTCGCGGCCTTGTTAGCGAGAGCCCGCAGACACGCGGGCTCTTTGCACTGGATACACCATACTTGAACTGTCGCCCCCTCTAGCGAGTGGCGATAAGCGAGAAGGTATTTAAAATGGCTATTGGATTGGTAGGTCGCAAGCGCGGCATGACGCGCGTGTTCGACGAAAATGGCGCGTCCGTGTCGGTTACGGTCGTCGAAGTCGAGCCCAATCGAGTCGTTCAGAAGAAAGACGTTGAAAGTGACGGTTATCGGGCCCTTCAGGTCACGACCGGCACCCGTCGCGCTAGCCGCGTGACCGCTCCCGCCGCCGGCCATTTTAAGGCGGCTGGCGTGGAGGCCGGCCGCGGGCTGTGGGAATTCCGTGTCGACGGTGACTGGCCGACGGTGGCCGGCGCCGCGAGCGAGTCCGCAGAAGGCGAAGAGGCCGCCGAGCCGGAACAGGTCGAAGTTGAGGTCGGCGGCGAGCTGACCGTTTCGTTGTTCCAGGATGGCCAGTACGTCGACGTCATCGGTCGTTCGATCGGTAAGGGCTATGGCGGTGTGATCAAGCGTCACAACTTCCGTTCGCAGCGCACCACGCACGGTAACTCCAAAGCGCACCGCGCGCCGGGTGCGATTGGTCAGAACCAGTCGCCCGGTCACGTCTTCAAGGGTAAGAAGATGGCCGGTCAGCTTGGCAATGTGCGTAAGACGGTCCAGAACCTGCAAATCGTGCGGGTCGATACCGAGCGCGGTTTGATCCTGGTTCGGGGCGGTGTCCCGGGTGCGAAGAACGGCGACGTCATCATCCAGCCGGCGGTCAAGAAGGCCGGCTGAGTAGTCCGCGACTAGGTAGGGTCGACAATGGAATTGAATCTGGCAAACGGTGGCAAGGCCGTGTCGGTATCCGACGCGGTGTTTGACCGGCCGTTTAACGAAACGCTGGTGCACCAGATCGTGACGGCCTATCTGGCGGGCGCACGTGCAGGCACCAAAGGCATGAAAAACCGCGCAGCGGTCAGCGGCGGCGGCAAGAAGCCGTGGCGGCAGAAGGGCACGGGTCGTGCCCGAGCCGGCACTATCCGCAGTCCCATCTGGGCCGGTGGTGGTGTGACGTTCGCGGCGGTGCCGCGCGACCACTCGCAGAAAGTCAATCGCAAGATGTATCGCGCCGGCATGCGGGCGATCGTCTCCGAGCTGGTCCGTCAGGATCGTTTCGCCCTGATCGGCGATTTGAACCTCGAGGCGCGCAGCACGAGGGGCCTGGTTAAGGCGCTTGGCGATGCGGGCTGTGAGCCGAAAGGCGTCCTGGTGGTCGGTGAAGTCGACGACAAGATCGGCTACAGCGCCAACAACATCGTCGGCCTTGAAGTGGTCAGCGTGTCGGATCTGGATCCGGTCACGCTGGTCGGCGCCGACAAAGTGATCATGACGGAACAGGCGCTGGCAGCGTTTGAAGGATGGCTGGCATGAACCAAGAACGAATGCTTCAGGTTCTGCGCGCGCCGCACGTCTCGGAAAAAGCCTCGGTTCAGGCCGACGCCGATAACCAGGTGGTGTTCGAAGTCGCGCGTGATGCGAACAAGAAAGAAATTGCCGCGGCCGTTGCCAAACTGTTCGACGTGACGGTAACCGGTGTTAATACGGTCAATATGAAGCCGAAGCAGAAGCGCTTCCGCGGTCGGCCTGGCGTGCGTAGCGGCTGGAAAAAAGCTTACGTAACGCTCGCCGAAGGCAGCGAAATCGACTTCCTCGACGGCGCCGCGAGCTAAGCGAGACAGGAGCAGATTATGGCACTCAAGAAAGCCAATCCGACCTCTGCCGGTCGTCGCTTTGTCATCTCGGTGAAGCGCCCCGACCTGCACGCCGGTGAGCCACATGCGCCGCTGTTGGTGAAAAAGATTCGCCAGGGTGGCCGCAATTCGCAGGGCCGCATGACGGTGCGTCATCGCGGCGGCGGTCACCAGAAGCACTATCGCTTGGTGGATTTCAAGCGTGACAAGGACGGTGTGCCCGGCCGTGTCGAGCGCTTGGAGTACGACCCGAACCGTAGCGCGAACATCGCGCTGGTGTTATACGCTGACGGCGAGCGTCGTTACATCATCGCGCCGCGTTATGTAGAGGCCGGTACGCCGATTCATACCGGTCCGCAGGCGCCGATCCGACCGGGCAACGCGCTGCCACTGGCCAGTATCCCGGTCGGCACGACCGTGCACTGCGTCGAGATGCGGCCGGGTAAAGGCGCCCAGCTGGCACGTAGCGCGGGCACGCAGATCCAGATCGCGGCTCGTGCCGGTGAGTACTGCGTGTTGCGTTTGAAGTCCGGCGAAACCCGCCGCGTGCACGTTAACTGCAAGGCCACGGTCGGCGAAGTCGGCAACAATGAGCATAGCCTTCGCCAGCTCGGCAAGGCCGGTGCCAAGCGGTGGCGCGGCAAGCGCCCCACGGTGCGTGGTGTGGCCATGAACCCGGTCGATCACCCGCACGGTGGTGGTGAAGGCCGCACCAGCGGTGGCCGACATCCGGTCAGCCCGTGGGGTTGGAAGACGAAGGGCTTCAAGACGCGTTCGAACAAGCGGACGGACGGCATGATCGTGCGTCGCAGCAGCAAGCGCAAGAAGCGCTAAGCCGCTACTAAAGATAGGACAAGCACTATGCCACGCTCACTCAAGAAAGGTCCGTTCATTGACCTGCACCTGGCCAAGAAGGTCGAGGCGGCACAGGGTCAGAGCACCAAGCGTCCGATCAAGACGTGGTCGCGTCGGTCGATGGTCACGCCTGACATGATCGGTTTGACGATCGCCGTGCATAACGGCCGTACGCACGTCCCGGTCTTCGTGTCCGAGAACATGGTCGGCCACAAGCTGGGTGAATTCTCTCCGACGCGGACGTTCAAGGGTCACCTTGGCGATCGCAAGGGTTAGTCGAGGACACTCGTGATGGAATCAATCGCAAAGTTGCGTTTCGCGCGAATCTCGCCGCAGAAAGCCCGCCTCGTTGCCGACGAGGTACGTGGCATGCCGGTCGAGCGCGCGCTTGAGACGCTACAGTTCTCGACCAAGAAAGCGGCCCACATCGTGCGCAAGGTGCTCGAGTCGGCCGTCGCCAACGCAGAACACAACGAAGGCGCGGACATCGACGAGCTCAAGGTCGCGACCATCATGGTCGACGAAGGCCCGACGATGAAGCGGATGAAGCCGCGTGCCCGTGGCAGTGCGGATCGCATTTTCAAGCGAACCAGTCACGTCACGATTCGTGTCGCCGACCGCTAGTCGGACCAAGTAAGCGGATTGCAATATGGGTCATAAGATACATCCTGTCGGTTTTCGACTCGGCATCACCAGCGAATGGTCTTCGCGGTGGTACGCCGAGGGCCAGGGCTATGCTGACGCGCTGAACACGGATCTCGAAGTCCGTGACTTCATCCGCGAAAAGCTCGCCCACGCTTCGGTCAGCCGTATTCAGATCGATCGTCCGGCGCGTTCGGCTCGCATCACGATTCACACGGCGCGGCCGGGCATCGTGATCGGCAAGAAGGGCGAGGACATCGACAAGCTGCGTAGCGAAGTCTCTGCGCGTATGGGCGTTCCGGTGCATCTGTCGGTCGAGGAAATTCGTCGACCGGAGCTGGATGCTTATCTGGTGGCCCAGAATATCGCGCAGCAGCTCGAGCGGCGTATCATGTTCCGCCGCGCGATGAAGCGTGCCGTGGGCAACGCCATGCGACTGGGCGCCGGTGGCATTCGTGTCAACGTGGCCGGTCGTTTGAACGGCGCCGAAATCGCGCGTACCGAGTGGTATCGCGAAGGTCGCGTGCCGCTGCATACGCTGCGTGCCGACATCGACTACGGCCTGGCCGAAGCGAAGACCACATATGGCGTGATCGGCGTGAAGGTCTGGATCTTCAAGGGCGAGGTGTTCGACACCGAGCCGCGCATCGAAGAAAGCGCCGAGTCCGGCGCGACCGCGGGGTAGTTCGTTATGTTGCAACCCAAACGACTCAAGTTCCGCAAGGTACAGAAAGGCCGCAACCGCGGTCTGGCGCAGCGCGGCAACGAAGTCAGCTTCGGCGAGTACGGTCTGAAAGCGGTCGAGCGCGGGCGCATTACGGCTCGTCAGATCGAGGCGGCTCGTCGTGCCATGACGCGTCATATCAAGCGTGGCGGTAAAACCTGGATCCGTGTGTTCCCCGACAAGCCCGTGACCAAAAAGCCCATCGAAGTTCGTATGGGTAAGGGCAAGGGCAACGTCGAGTTCTGGGTAGCCAAGGTTCAGCCGGGCTCCATGCTCTATGAAATGGAAGGCGTGCCGCGCGAGGTCGCTCAGGAGGCGTTCCGCCTGGCCGCGTCCAAGCTGCCGGTCAAGACGGTGTTCGTCGAGCGCAAGATTCTCTAAGAGGCGATCATGAAAGCAGCAGATCTTCGCAACAAGACGACAGCCGAGCTCGACGAGGAGCTGATTGCGCTTCGCCGCGAGCAGTTCAATCTGCGCATGCAAAAGGCCACCGGTCAGCTCGCGCAGACGCATCAGTTCGGTCAGATTCGCCGCGACATCGCACGCATCAAGACGGTGCTTGCGGAATCGCGCAACCAGGGTTAACGGCGATGAGCCAGAACGTAAGCGATAACAACAGCGCCAACGAACAGGCCCGTGCCGCCAAACGCACGCTCGTGGGTCGCGTGGTGTCCAACGCAATGGACAAGACCATCGTCGTGTCCATCGAGCGCCGTATGCAGCACCCGCTGTACGGGAAGTACGTCAAGCGCAGCACGAAGCTGAAAGTTCACGATGCCGATAACACCGGCAACGTGGGGGATTGGGTCGAGATCGTCGAAGGTCGCCCGGTATCCCGCAGCAAGTCGTGGTTTCTCAGTCGCGTGGTCGATAAGGCCGGCGAATTCGACACGGCAGGGTAACGAGCCATGATTCAGACAGAGTCGGAGCTTTCCGCAGCAGACAACAGCGGTGCCCGCCGCGTCCAGTGCATCAAGGTGCTGGGCGGTTCGCATCGTCGTTATGCGCGCGTAGGCGACATCATCAAGATCACGGTCAAGGACGCCATCCCGCGCGGTCGCGTGAAGAAGGGTGACGTGATGAATGCCGTGGTCGTGCGCACCAAGCGCGGCGTGCGTCGTGCCGACGGATCGGTGATCCGTTTCGACAGCAACGCGGCGGTGCTGCTCAACACGAACAACGAGCCGGTGGGTACCCGTATCTTCGGCCCGGTTACGCGTGAGCTGCGAGCCAAGTTCATGCGTATCATCTCGCTGGCACCGGAGGTCCTATGAGCTCCAACAAGATTCGCACCGGCGACGACGTGATGGTCGTGTCGGGCAAGGATCGCGGTCGTCGTGGCACGGTCACGCGTATCCTGGCCAACGACAAGATCGTCGTCGAAGGTATCAACATCGCGAAGAAGCACGTACGCCCGGACCCGAATGCGGGTATCCAGGGCGGCATCGAGGAGCGTGAAATGCCGCTCCACGTGTCGAACGTGATGCTTTACAACCCGCAGACCGAGAAGGCCGAGCGGGTCGGTTTCAAATGGCTGGGCGAAGGCGCCGACCGTCGTAAGGTCCGCGTGTTCAAGTCGTCCGGTGAAGCAGTGGACGCGTAGGCGAGTCATGGAAAACGCAAAGCAGCACACCCCGGCACGCCTGAAAGCGGTCTACGACGAGCGCATCGTCGACGAGATGATGGAGAAGTTCCAGTACTCGTCTCGCATGGCTGTGCCGCGCCTGGTCAAGGTCACCTTGAACATGGGTCTTGGCGAAGCCGTGTCCGATCGCAAGGTCGTCGACGCCGCCATGGCCGATATGGAAAAGATCGCCGGCCAGAAGCCGGTGATGACCCGCGCTCGAAAGTCGATCGCCGGGTTCAAAATTCGTGAAGGCTGGCCGATCGGTTGCAAGGTCACGCTCCGTCGCGATCGCATGTACGAGTTCGTCGATCGTCTGGTCGCGGTCACGCTTCCGCGTATTCGCGACTTCCGTGGTATCAACCCGCGGGCGTTTGACGGGCAGGGCAACTACAGTCTGGGTCTTAAGGAACAGATCGTGTTTCCCGAAATCGACTACGACCGCGTGGATACCCTACGCGGCATGGACGTGGTGATTACGACGTCCGCCAAAACCGACGAAGAAGGGCGGGCTCTCCTGGAGAGCTTCAACTTTCCCTTCCGGAGATAAGGTATGGCCAAGAAAAGTATGATCGCGCGCGATAAGAAGCGCCAGGAAATGATTGCCAAGTACGCCGAGAAGCGTGCGGCGATCAAAGCGCGCATCAACGATCCCGAGGCGACGCCAGAAGAGCGTTTCGCCGCATCCCAGGAACTGCAGGCGTTGCCCCGTGACGCCAGCCCGGTACGCCTGACGCGTCGTTGCCGCTCGACCGGCCGTCCGCAGGCGGTGTATCGGAAGTTCGGTCTGTCGCGCATCAAGTTGCGCGAAGCTGCGATGCGCGGTGAGGTCCCCGGCCTCACGCTGTCGTCCTGGTAGTCCACAGCTAATAGGTATCGGTACGCATGAGTATGACTGACCCCATTGCCGACATGCTGACCCGTATTCGTAACGGGCAGTCGGCAGACAAGGAATCCGTCGAGATGCCGTCGTCCAAGCTTAAGCTTGCGATCGCGAAGGTGCTCGAAGACGAAGGCTATATCTCGGGTTTTGAAACCCGTGACGTCGATGGCAAGCCGCGCCTACGTGTCGGCCTGAAATATTTTCAGGGCGATGGCGTCATCGAGTACATCGAGCGTGCTTCCAAGCCAGGCCTTCGCCTGTATTGCACGAAGCACGATATTCCGCAGGTCGTCGGTGGCCTGGGTATCTCCATCATTTCGACCTCGCAGGGCGTTATGTCGGACCGTGCCGCGCGTGATGCCGGCCACGGCGGCGAAGTTCTCTGCTACGTGTCGTAAGACAAGGCGAAGGTAAGAGATATGTCCCGAGTAGCCAAAGCACCGGTCAACCTGCCGAGCGGCGTTGAGATGAACGTCGACGGTCGCGATCTGACGGTCAAGGGCAAGAACGGCCAGCTGAGCTTTCGTCTGCCGGTCGGTGTCGAGGTCGAGGTGAACGACGGCGTGGCCCAGGCCAAGGCAGTCGGCCGCAACCCAAACATGGCCATGGCCGGCACCGTCCGTGCCACGGTTGCCAACATGGTTCACGGCGTGGCCGAAGGCTTCGAGCGCAAGCTCGAGCTCGTCGGCGTCGGTTATCGCGCACAGGCTCAAGGCAACAAGCTGAACCTGTCGCTCGGCCTCTCGCATCCGGTGGTGTATGAACTGCCGGAGGGCGTTTCGGTCAATGCGCCGAGCGCGACCGAGATTATCCTGAGCGGCGCCGATAAACAGGTTGTCGGCCAGGCCGCCGCCGAAATTCGTGCCTATCGGCCGCCTGAACCCTACAAGGGCAAGGGCATTCGGTACGCGGACGAGCGCATTGTCACCAAGGACGCGAAGAAGAAGTAGCGTTCGCGCCTTCTTGCAACGGATACAGGATCGTTATGCACAAAAAAACGGTTTCTCGTTTGCGACGTGCGCGGCGCGCCCGCATGCACATGCGCAAGCTCGACGCCCACCGGCTGTCGGTACATCGTACGCCCCAGCACATCTATGCGCAGATCGTGGCCCCGGACGGCTCACGTACGCTGGTTTCGGCGTCGACGGTCGAGAAGGATCTGCGTGGCCAAGCTAGCCAGACCGGTAACCAAGACGCCGCGCGTCTGATCGGTCGTACGATTGCCGAGCGCGCGAAAGCGGCCGGTATCGAGCAAGTCGCGTTCGATCGCTCGGGTTTTGCCTATCACGGCCGCGTGAAGGCGCTGGCCGATGCCGCTCGCGAAGGCGGCCTCCAGTTCTAACGGAAAGCATTCATGGCACAACGTAACGAACAACGCACCGAAGGCGACCTGCTTGAGAAGCTCGTCACCGTCAATCGCGTGGCCAAAGTGGTCAAGGGCGGTCGCCAGTTCGGTTTCACCGCGCTGACGGTCGTCGGCGACGGCGAAGGCCGTGTCGGCTTCGGCTACGGCAAGGCACGCGAAGTGCCGCTGGCTATCCAGAAGGCCATGGAGGCTGCGCGCAAGAGCATGGTCCGTGTCCAGCTTAAGGATGGCGGTACCTTGCAGCATGAAATGGTCGGTCGTCATGGTTCGAGCAAGGTGATCATGCGTCCGGCTTCCGAGGGTACGGGCGTGATCGCCGGCGGCGGCGTGCGCGCTGTGTTCGAAGTGGCCGGCGTATCCAACGTGCTGTGCAAGAGCTACGGCTCGCGTAACCCGATCAATCTGGTGCGCGCGACTATCAACGGTCTGCGCGATATGCATGATCCGGAGTACATCGCGGCCAAGCGCGGCAAGTCCGTCGAAGACATCACGGCGTAAACGAGGCCCGTCATGGCAGATAAGCGAATCAAGGTAACGCTGGTCAAGAGTCCCATCGGTCGGGTGGCGCGTCATCGCGCCTGTGTCCGTGGCCTGGGCCTGCGTCGACTCCATCACTCGGTCGAGGTCATCGACACGCCCGAGAACCGCGGCATGATCAATAAGGTCGCGGACATGCTCGTCGTCAGCGAGGTCTGATATGAAGCTCAACGATCTGCACTACACCGATGGGTCGCGTCCGACGTCCAAGCGCATCGGTCGCGGGCCGGGTTCGGACCTGGGCAAAACCGCAGGCCGGGGCCACAAGGGTCAGCATTCGCGTAGCGGCGGCTATACCAAGGTGGGCTTTGAGGGCGGTCAGATGCCGCTTCAACGTCGCATCCCCAAGCGAGGCTTTCGCTCGATGGACGCTAAGGGTCGGGCAGAAGTCCGTCTAGACAGCTTGAGCAAATTGTCCGGCGAGGTCGATCTGGCCGCTCTCAAAGACGCTGGCTTGGTGCCCCGTCAGGCGCGCCGTGCCAAGATTGTCCGTAGCGGTGAGATCAGCAGCGCGGTCAACCTCAAGGGAATCGCAGCCACTGCCGGTGCGCGAGAAGCCATCGAGGCAGCGGGCGGCTCGCTCGCCGAGTAACCCATGGCCAAGCGAGGCAACAACGCAGCCGCAGGCGGTATGCCGAACGCAGGCAACCTGACCGAAATTCGTCAGCGCCTGCTGTTCCTGCTGGGCGCGCTGGTGGTGTTCCGCATCGGGAGCTTTATCCCGGTGCCGGGCATCGACCCGGCTCAGTTGGCGCAGCTGTTTCAGCAACAATCGGGCACGATCCTGGATGTCGGCGTGATGTTCACCGGCGGCGCGTTGAAGCGCTTGTCGATTTTCGCGCTTGGTGTCATGCCGTATATTTCGGCGTCGATCATCATGCAGCTTCTGACGGCCACCGTGCCGACGCTCAAGGAGCTGAAAAAAGAAGGCGAATCCGGTCGTCGCAAAATCACGCAATACACCCGTTACGGTACGGTGTTTCTGGCCGGCTTCCAGTCGATCGGCACCGGGGTCGCGCTCTGGAACCAGGGGATCGCTCAATCCGGCGTAACCGAGTTCCAGTTCATCTTCACGACGGCGCTGACGCTGACTACGGGCGCGCTGTTCTTGATGTGGTTGGGTGAGCAGGTCACCGAGCGCGGTATCGGCAACGGCATTTCGATGCTGATTTTCGCAGCGATCGTGGCGGGCTTGCCGTCGGCGATCGGTGGCACGCTGGATCTCGTGCGTACGGGTGAATTGAGTTTCTTCTTCGTCGTGGCGTTGTTCGTCGGCGCGCTGGCGATCCTGGCCTTTGTGGTCTTTGTCGAGCGGGGGCAGCGCCGAATTCCAGTGCATCATGCGCAGCGCCAGCGTGGGCGCCGGATGTACTCGGCACAGACGCAGCATCTGCCGCTTAAGCTAAACATGGCCGGCGTTATTCCGCCGATTTTTGCCTCGAGCATTATTCTTTTCCCGGCAACGGTCATCCGTTTCCTGGGCGAAGGGGGCTCTGTGGCCAACTGGGTGTCCAACGCGATCGCTCCAGGACAGCCGCTATACGTGCTGTTCTACTCGGGCATGATCATTTTCTTCTGTTTCTTCTACACCGCGTTGGTCTTCGATTCGCGCGAGACAGCGGAAAATCTGAAAAAGTCGGGCGCCTTCATTCCCGGCGTTCGTCCGGGCAAGCAGACCGCAGACTACATCGATACCGTGCTCACCCGCTTGACGGTAGCCGGTGCGGTTTACGTGACGCTGGTCTGTCTGTTGCCTGAGCTGTTGATTCTGAAATACAACGTGCCGTTTTATTTTGGTGGTACGTCGCTTCTGATCATTGTCGTGGTGGTCATGGACTTCATGGCACAGCTGCAAGCACACATGATGTCGCATCAATACGAAGGCTTGATGCGCAAGAACAATCTCAAGACGGGCGGTCGTGCCGGGATGCTTCGGTAGCATCCCGCGCGGGGCGTTCGCATCGCATCGATATGCGCTCGGTCTGAGCAGAGGAACAAGATGAAAGTCAGAGCTTCGGTCAAGAAAATCTGCCGTAACTGCAAGATCATTCGCCGCAACGGTGCGGTGATGGTGATCTGTTCGACGGATCCCCGACACAAGCAGCGTCAGGGCTGAGTCGTATCCTCACGGCAGTCTTGTCAGTCACACCTTATTAAGATATATTGGCGGGCTTTTCCGGCCTCGTGCGTGCCACAAACCGCGCGGGTGCCTTCCGCGAGCTGGGAGTAATATCAAATGGCGCGAATCGCTGGAGTTAATCTCCCGATTAACAAGCACGCATCCATTGCGCTGACGTCCCTGTATGGCGTGGGCCACACCCGTGCCAAGCAGATCTGCGAAGAAGCCGGTGTCGCTACCGACACCAAGATCCGCGATCTGACCGAGGGCGAAGTCGAAGCCCTGCGAATGCAGGTACAGCAATACACTATCGAAGGCGATTTGCGCCGCGAGGTGTCGATGAACATCAAGCGTTTGATGGATCTCGGCTGCTACCGCGGTTTGCGTCATCGCCGCGGTCTGCCGGTTCGCGGTCAGCGCACCAAGACCAACTCGCGTACCCGTAAGGGCCCGCGTCGTCCGATTCGCCGCTAGTTGCGGCTCGCGTCGATTTAACAGTAGGCAAGCATTATGGCGACAGCATCCACGTCGAGCAGCCGCAGCCGTAAGGCGCGTGCTCGCCGCAACGTCACCGATGGCATCGCGTTCGTTTACGCGACCTTCAATAACACGATCATCACGATCTCCGACCGCCAAGGCAACGTGTTGTCCTGGTGCACGTCGGGCACATGCGGTTTCAAGGGCTCGCGCAAGAGCACGCCGTTCGCCGCTCAGGTTGCGGCCGAGCGTGCCGGCGAAGGTGCCTCGCAGTATGGCGTGAAGAACCTAGAAGTGCGCGTCAAGGGCCCGGGTCCGGGGCGTGAAGCCGCGGTTCGCTCGCTCAACGGTGCCGGGTTCAAGGTGACGAGCATCATCGACGTCACGCCGATCCCGCATAACGGTTGCCGTCCGCCCAAGAAGCGTCGCGTCTAAGACGCCGCACCAAAGGTTTTAGATCATGGCGAAGTATACTGGTCCGAAATGCAAGTTGGCCCGTCGCGCCGGCACCGATCTGTTCCTGAAGGGACGCGGTCGCTCGCTCGAGGGCAAGTGCAAAATCGATACGCCGCCGGGTGCCCAGGGCAGCCAGCGTCGTCAACGTTTGTCTGACTATGCGCTGCAGCTGCGCGAAAAGCAGAAGTTGCGCCACATGTACGGCGTGCTTGAGCGTCAGTTCAGCAACTACTACAAGAAGGCTGCGGGCCAGAAGGGCGCGACCGGTGTGTTGTTGCTGCAGCTTCTCGAATCGCGTCTGGACAACGTCGTGTATCGCATGGGCTTTGCCGCCACTCGCGCGGAAGCACGCCAGCTGGTGAACCACAAGGCCGTTGCTGTTAACGACTATCCGGTCAACATTCCGTCGTACCAGGTCAAGCCGGGCGACGTGATTGCGATCCGCAACCGGGCCAAGAATCAGTCGCGCATCGTGGAGTCGCTGGCTGTGGCGTCGCAGCTTGGCTTCGGCGACTGGCTCGAAGTTGACGAGAAAGGGTTGAAGGGGACCTACAAGTCTATCCCCGATCGCGATCAGGTCCTGCCTGACATCAACGAGAACCTCGTCGTCGAGCTCTACTCCAAGTAATCCGGCCTGCGCTGCGTCTGGCAGCTAGAGGTATTTGCATATGCAGTCCAATGAGTTGCTGAAGCCGCGCCTCGTCGAGGTCGAGCGCGTCAGTGAGCGACGCGCCAAGATCTCTCTCGAGCCGCTCGAGCGAGGCTATGGCCACACGCTGGGCAATGCGATTCGTCGCATTCTGCTGTCCTCGATTCCCGGGGCAGCGATTACAGAAGTGTCTATCGATGGCGTGCTGCACGAGTACACCACCGTCGATGGCATGCAGGAAGACGTCATCGACGTCCTGCTGAATCTCAAGAACGTTGCGGTGCGCATGAACGACCGTGACGAAGCCGAGCTCCAGCTGCACAAGAGCGGTGAGGGCGTGGTTACGGCCGGCGATATCACTACCGGCGACGACGTGGAAATCGTCAACCCGGACCTGGTGATCGCACACCTGACGACTGGCGAGCTGCGCATGAGCATGAAAGTGCGCAAAGGCCGGGGGTATCAGGCCGCACAGAGCAAGTCGGAGCCGGGTGAAGAAGACACAGGCGCCAGCGAAATCGGCGCGCTGCGTCTGGATGCCTCGTTCAGCCCCATCCGCCGCGTCAGCTATTCGGTGGATCGTGCCCGCGTCGAGCAGCGCACCGACCTCGACAAGCTGATTTTGGATATCGAGACCAACGGTAGCGTGGAGCCGCAGGATGCGGTGCGTACCGCCGCGGCGACGCTCTACGACCAGCTGTCAGTGTTCGTGGATCTCGAAGCGCGTGAAGAGGCCTCGCGCAAGAAAGAGGCGGGTAAGGTCGATCCGGCGCTGCTCAAGCCGATCGAAGATCTGGAGCTGACGGTTCGCTCGACCAATTGCCTCAAGGCCGAGGATATCCACTACGTGGGTGACCTGGTCCAGCGCACCGAAACCGAGTTGATGCGTACGCCCAACCTCGGCAAGAAGTCGTTGACTGAAATTAGCGAAGTGCTGGCCGAACACAGCCTCAAGCTCGGTATGACGCTTGAGAACTGGCCGCCGGCAGAACTGGAAAAGGCCTGATCGTTTCGCGCCTAGAGCGTGCTGAGACTCCGACCGCCAAGGAATTTTAGATATGCGTCATCGCAAGAGCGGCAGCAAACTGGGGCGTGAGTCCTCGCATCGCGCTGCCATGCTGAAGAACCTGTCGGCCTCCCTGTTCAAGGAAGAGCTGATTCGTACCACGTTGCCGCGTGCCAAGGAGCTGCGTCGTCACGCCGAGCCGTTGATCACGCTCTCCAAGGACGACAGCGTAGCCAACCGTCGGCTCGCCTTTTCGCGGCTGCGCGACAAGGACGCGGTCGGCAAGCTGTTCGGCGAGCTCGGCTCGCGTTATGCCAACCGCCCGGGTGGTTACCTGCGTATCCTCAAGTGCGGCCATCGTCCGGGCGATAACGCGCCGATGGCGTTCGTCGAGCTCGTGGACCGTCCGGCACCGGAGATGGAAGACGACGACGATTGATCCGGCACAAGGCCTGATCTGACTCGCTAAAAAGCCGGCGGCCCGCCGGCTTTTTTGTGTCTGCGGTATGTGCTTTTGTGCTGTGAGGACTAGCTCGCAGCCACCGATACGAACGCCGGCTCGGGGGTATCCAGACGCATGGCGGTGAGCCGGCCGTTCCAGGCTGCGCCCGTATCGATGCCCCAAACGTTATGCGCGGGCCAGGCGATTGCGTCGAGTGCCGACCAGTGGCCAAACACGAATCGGGTGTCGGCACTTCGACGTGCCGGATGGGCGAACCACGGCACGAGACGCTTCGGGGCGTCGTGAATCGTTTTTTTGTATTTCATGTCCAGGCTGCCATCACGCTCGACGAATCGGATACGCGTGAGCGCGTTGGCGATGAAACGATAGCGCTCGATGGGGGCATCCGCTTCGGCCCAGCGTGCCGGCTTGTTGCCAAACAGTTCGCGGAGGAATGTCTTGTAGTCCGGGGCACGGAGGGCGACTTCGAGCTCTTGTGCGCGCGCCAGCGCCTCGTTCGTGGTCCACTCCGGGGCAATGCCCGCATGGACCATCGTCCAGCCCAGAGCGGGCGCGTCATGCATCAAGGGCCGATGGCGCAGCCAATCGAGCAAGATATCGGCGTCGTCGGCCTCGATCAGATCATGCAGGCTGGAATCAGCATGGGCTTTGGGATCAGGCCGCTGCATGAGCCCGAGCAGCGCCAGATCGTGATTGCCTAACACGGTGACCGCGGTTTCACCCATCGCCCGGATCCGCCGGATCACGCCGGCCGAATCGGGCCCGCGATTGACCAGATCGCCGACGAACCACAGCGCATCGATCGTATAGTCGCGATGCAGCTGAGACAGAAGTCGCTCGAGCGGCTCGAGCGCGCCGTGAATATCGCCAATGGCGAACGTGGCCAAAGTGGCTCTCCCTAAAACGTGTGGGCTAACATGCGCTTAGCGGCGCGAGAACAACAGCATACGATTCCCCAGCCGTTGCTGGGTGAAATCGGGCGCGTGGCTGAGCGGCGATACGAGCGGCGCGCCGTTGGCCAGCAGAACGTAGTCGATGTGCCAACGATCAAACAGGGCGCGCCAGCCGTCGGTGTACTGGTAGGCCTTGAACCAGTCGAGCACGAACGCTTCGGGATAAAAATCAAAGCGTGTATCGATGAACACGCGGCGCGCCGGGGCCACCAGGGCCGTACAGCTGCCGACACGCTCGCTGGAGAACCAGTGGGCGTCCGGCGCAAGCAAGTGGTCGAGGCGCTGGATCGCGTCGCGGCTGGCGCCACAGTCGGCCACTCGCACGGGGGCCTGCAGCCAGGCGCTGGCCGGCGCGGCGATCGCCAGTACAAGAGCAGCAACGACAGCCATCTGGGCCCGCCGGGCCAACGGATGGCCCACAGGCCTGCGATAGCTGTTCCACAGCGCCTGAATCAGCGGTGCCGCGGCCACGACATAAGCCAGGCCTGCCCAAACGATGATACGCAGAGCCTGGCTCGTCATTACCGCAAAAAGCGCGACATGCAGCAGCGCCGTTCCAGGCAGGTGCAGGCCGCGACGCCAGGCCCAGATACAGAGCAGGCCCAGCACGATCGCCAGGCCGATGGCCAGCTGCATGAGCGGCCGCGACGGGTCCGGTGGCATCAGCTCGTGGATATGCGCGTTCATCGCAGTCTTGTGCGACAGCGCCCAGATATACCCGAATAGCGACCAGCCGTAGGGATTCGCTCCGGTCGCGGCCGCACTCACCCCCAGCAGCCCGGCCCATCGGAGCGCCCATGAAGCTAGGGCCTGTTGAGGTTTCATACGAGTCCGCGCCAAGCGCTGTTT